>JGI1221J13441_10000959_pt1 | contig 12383 bp, 15 predicted proteins | sample LakVidmifraction_4_FD_13441 | JGI IMG/M metagenome (IMG submission 13441) | reverse complement strand
TTAAATTATAATGCTTTGCTAGAGTTCAATAAAAAGTGGATACCTTTAACATTCCAACACACAAAAGAAAATGGTAGCTGGTATTGCTGGGGTACAGATGAGCCCTTGATGGACATATATTCCGAGATATTAAAGCCTATGATAAAAAACCAGCAAGCCACGTTTAGGAATTTGATAACCTGGGATAAAGGGTATGGCCAAGGACAACTTGCAGAAGAGTTTAGGATGTACCCAATAGCAGACGAAAAGTGTTTATTTGTTATGAAAGGCGTTCAGGGTTTTAACACTAATGCTGATAATTATTACAATGAGTGGGAGCCTATAAGAAAGTATTTAAAAGACGAGTTAAAGCTTATGGGTTGGAGTATAGGAGATTCAAAAAGAATAGCAGGACATAGTGAAACAAGCGGGTGTCACTGGTTTGACAAAAGCCAATGGACTATGCCAACAGAGGAAGTATATAAAGCATGGCAAAAAGAAGCAAAAGGCGATGGCTTTAAAAAAGAATACGATAAATTGAAAAAAGAATACGATAAATTGAAAAAAGAATATTATTCAACCCGTTCATATTTTGACAATACCCATGACAATATGAATAATGTATGGGATATGAAAAGGACTTCGCAACAAGAAAAGGAAAACACGGGAGAACATGCAACAGTAAAACCTATAGCATTATGCGAAAGAGGGATAAAGTCAAGCAGTAGGGAATATGAGATAGTTATGGATTTATTCGGTGGAAGTGGCTCAACTCTTATAGCCTGCGAACAATTAGATCGCATATGCTACATGATGGAACTAGACCCAAAATATTGTGATGTAATAATAAAGAGATGGGAAAAATTGACAGGGCAAACCGCAAAACTGATTAAAGAGTAAGGTGGCTTTTTATTACCTTGCGAAGAATACATTCTGACACATTAGTTGCTTAAGAATATAATTAATTATATTAAACATTGCAGGAGGGTAATGAATGCCAACCGAAACAAACCATGAAAAGACAGATGTCATGGAAAAATTATTTAGTAGAATAGAATCAGATAATAGTATTGCTCCCAATAATAATCACGAGAAAAAGAATAAGCGGTCAACTTGTCTGAAGCGGTCCACACGAAATATATATCGCAGAGCGTTTAGTGAAACTCAATTGCTTGATATATTAGGATTTGACTTTAAAAACGGAGAAAGCTATCATTGTATCACCGGAGGAGATGTGGATGCATTATCATATTTAAAATGCGTACTAAGGCAACAGGATTTAGAGTATTGTCTTTTCTCCACATGGTGCATGGCGTCAGAGGACGTTTACCAAATAGGCGATTGGTTGGAATCGGGGAAAATTAAAAAATGTGATGCGTATATGGGAGAAATATTCCCTGGAACATATAAATTAGAGTATACGTTATTGAAAAGTATAATAGAAAGCCACGGTGGGCGAGTAGCTGTGTTTAAAAACCATTCGAAAATATTCGCCGGATACGGTCAGAAGTTTGCGTTCGGAATTGAGACAAGTGCAAATATAAACACGAACCCGAGGACAGAAAACGGATGCGTTACAATAGGCATAGAGATATATGAATTTTATAAAGCATATTTTGATGGAATTGTCAGTTTTTGCTAAAAGGAGTGATTCAAAATGAAAAGCGGAAGAAAACCACGAATAAGTAAAGAAATAATTAAAGATGTAGAACAGTGCATTGTATATGGCAACTATGCAGTTGTCGCCTGTGAGTATGTCGGGATATGTGAGGCAACATATTACAGTTGGCTTAAGCGTGGCGAGAGAGATGAATTTGATTCTAAGAAAACACTATATGTAGAATTTCTAAAGTCTGTAAAAAGAGCAACGGCCGAAGCTGAGGTCAGAAATGTCATGGTAATCCAAAAAGCAAGTAAAGAAACGTGGCAGGCAGCGGCTTGGTACCTTGAAAGAAAACACAAAGACAGATGGAGTTCAAGACAAGAGGTAACCGGAAAGGATGGCGGAGCAATTGAAATCGACAGCCCATGCGAACGCATCAACAGCAGAATTACTAGCCTTGCTGACCGAATCGGAACGGTCAACGATACTCAAGGACATGACGGAGCAGGAAGCGAAAGTACTTGAATATGACTGGGAGTTTTGGGCGAGGCAGAATCAGAAGACCCCACCTGACCCGTGGATTACTTGGCTAATTATAGCAGGAAGAGGTTTTGGAAAAATGTCTGATATAAATGACCTTATCCGAACTGTCAATGGGTGGGTACGATTGGGGGACATTGTTGCTGGGGACATTGTCTTTGATAACAATGGCAAACAGTGTAATGTGTTAAAAGCGCACGACCCACAGACAAGATCAGCATACAAACTGAAATTTGACACCGGTGAAACGATTATAGCTGACAAGGATCACCTTTGGTACACAATATCAAAACTTGAGGATAAACAGATTAGGAGAGGGAGACTTAATCAAGGGAGCGTTAAGACAACACAACAGATCGTTGAAACGATTAAATACCTCAATAGAGAAACAAATCATAGAATCCCAACAACAGAAGCACTTATCATAAGCGATGTTTGTTTGCCGATAAAACCATATACGTTTGGGGCGTGGCTTGGTGACGGAGATAGCAAAGGATCCTGTATCACGAGCGAAGATAATGAAGTGCTGGATGGAATCAATGCAGACGGGTACACTGTCAAGGGTGTATTTGGTAAAGGGATGAATAGATACCCTTTTACAAACAATGAAGTGGTGTCACGAAACATAGAAAACGGTCAATATCAAGCCAATGGGTCTATTAACTCAATGCTGAAGCAACTAAACGTATATAAAAACAAACATATCCCGTTTATTTATCAGAACGGATCGATTAAACAAAGAGGACAGTTACTGCAAGGACTGATGGACACGGACGGATATTGCGATACAACCGGATGGTGCGAATACTGCTCGATCAATAAGCGACTTGCGTATGATGTAATGGAACTTGCAAGTGGTCTTGGTATAAAGGCCCGAATGTATACAGGCAAAGCAATGATAGGAACAAAGGACTGTGGGACAAAGTTTCGAGTGTTTTTTAAGACCGATATTGCTTGTTTCACAATTAAAAGGAAATCGGATAGGCAATCAGCTGCGACAAAGCAACAGATGAGCCGACACCGGAATAGATTCATTGTAGGGGCAGAGCTCGTAGATAACGTAACAATGCGATGCTTGACTGTTGATTCACCAGATAGATTGTTCCTTGTTGGAAAATCATTCATAGCAACGCATAACACTAGAACCGGAGCAGAACAGGTCAGAGAATGGGTAAGTGAGGGATATAAATATATTAATCTATTAGCAAAGACACCGGGCGAAGCAAGGGACGTCATGGTTCAGGGCGAGTCAGGAATATTAAACTGTTGCCCCTCCTGGGATATGCCACAGTATGAACCGTCTAAGCTAAAAATAACATGGAAGAACGGAGCGGTTGCATCAATATATTCAGGGGAAAACCCGGAGCAGTCCAGAGGCGGACAATGCGAGAAAGCATGGTGCGATGAAATTGCGAAATACAGATATCCAGAGATAGCACTAGATAACCTTATGTTTGGCTTAAGGCTTGGAGATAATCCACAGATCGTGATAACCACAACGCCTAAGCCAATTAAGACAATCAAGGAACTTTTAACTGATAAAAATACTGTAATAACAAGAGGAAGTACATATGAAAACATAGGTAACCTTGCGAATGCGTTTATACAGACAGTCATAAAAAAATATGAAAATACCCGAATCGGTCGCCAGGAACTATACGCCGAGATATTAGACGATAACCCGAACGCATTGTGGCGAAGAGTAGATATAGACCAGTCCAGGATAACACTGGATAAGGTGCCTGATTTGATTAAAATAGTAGTAGCAATCGACCCAGCTACAACAAGCAATGAAGAATCAGACGATACAGGAATAGTTGTTGCAGGCAAAGACGCTCAAGGACACGGATACATCTTAGACGATAGGACCATTAAAGCTTCACCTGATGGATGGGGTAAAGAAGCAGTAAAAGCATACTACCGGTGGAAAGCTGATAGAATTATAGGAGAGGCAAACAACGGCGGTGATATGATAGAATTCGTTATAAGGTCTGTTGATAAAAATGCACCTTATAAAAAAGTAACAGCGACTAGAGGCAAAGTGATTCGAGCCGAGCCGATCGCAGCCCTCTACGAGCAAAAAAAAATCCACCACGCCGGGTACTTTGCAGATTTAGAGGACCAGTATTGCGAATGGGTTCCCGGAGACAAGTCGCCAAATAACCTTGATGCAGCAGTTTGGGCGTTAACGGAACTATTTACTAAGGAAGGAATCGGAGCGGTTACTTTATAGCAGTAACTATTTTATGGATTTAGTGATAAACTAACAGTATATTTAATAAGATTGATAGGAGAAAAACCATGCTAACTAATATTGATTGGATTAAGGAAGGCGAACCGTTTCCACCAGATTGTGAGAAAGAAAGAATAAGAACATACTCAGATAATCGAAGATTGTTCCAATCGAAACAAGCAGAAGTGTATGAAAAACAACTAAAGCGAATTGAACGAGTCATCGGAAACTTTGACGAAGTTATATCATATACAGTCGTTACAAATTTCCAGAAATTAATTACACTGAAAACAGCCGACCTATTGCTCGGCGAACCACCCAAGATATCATGCGAGGAATCACCCGAAACGATTAAATCAATAGAAGAAACAAGCGACCTGCTGAATATTTTGTATCAGGCCGCTATTGACATATCACGATATGGCGATGCGTTGCTTTTAGTTAGGAAAAGTGGCGATGCTGGAATAATAGATGTAACACAGCCACAGATATGGTACCCGATAGTGAGTGCGGACGATGTACATGAATTTAAACATCACGTCCTAGCATGGAGAAACGGCGATAAGCTGAAAGTTAGAATACATTCGATTGGCTCATATGAGGAACGTGAATATGCGTTTGACGATAGCCTGGCTAACGAGCATACAATCGGGAAGCTAATCAGTTCAGGAAAGATAGTTCAAACCGGACTGGATGATTTCGCAGTGGTACAAATTTCAAACACGCTAACTTCGGACACCTGCACTGGTATGGACGATTACACTGATATTGATTCGATTGTTTCCGATTTCATGGTTCGTATCGGACAAATCGACAGAATACTTGATAGGCACGCTAACCCATCTATGTCAGGACCACAAACAGTCTTAGAAAAAGACGAGCGTACAGGCGAGTGGCGGATGAAGGTGGGGAATTATTATCCGAGAGAAGCGGACGACGTGCGTGTTGAATACATAACGTGGGATGGAGAACTAGAATCGAGTTTTAAAATGCTTGAAAAGTTGCAGAACTTATTGTATACAACGAGTGAGATGGGAAGCGCTATCTTCGGCGACTTGTTAGCAAGTGGACAGATTTCGAGCGCAAAGCAACTAAAACTAACTATGAACGCTCCACTGGCTAAGGTAAACCGAATCAGAATGCGATTCGACCCACGCACTAAAAAAGCGATAAAGCTATGCAGCCAACTTGGAGGCAAAAACATAAAGAACTTAAAAGACTCTACGATAGATATAATTTGGCATGACGGATTGCCTCAGGACGAGTTAGAGCAAGCGGACATCATGTTTAAGCGTACTGGCGGGAAAGCAACGATAAGCCAGTTAACAGCGATTAAGCGACAAGATGATGTTGACGATGAAAGTGCAGAAAAAGAACTCGCAATGATTATGGATGACGAAGCAGCAGTTACACCACTTGCGACACCACCATTTAGCGATACAGAGGAAATATAAAAAGGAGTAGCACATGAAAGCATTAACAGTTGAGATTAAAGTCACCGAAATGGAAATATTTGAATCGCTCACCTATCTAATAAAAGATATTCTAACAGATGAACGAATTAATCTTAATATCCGAGAGGAACATCGCAAGGAACTTGATGAAATCATGAAGGAGTTACCTAAATGAAGCCAATTCCTGAAAATGTGCAAAATTTAATAAATCAGTACGACAGGTCTCAAAAGAATCTTATTGAGATGATAGCGACAAAGACTGCCCGAGGCAACTCGACTATTTATCGTAAACGGATACTAGCCGGAGTAAATGCCGAACTTTCTTCACTTAACGAATATTCTGCAAAATGGGTGAAAACGGAGTTACCGAAAAGCTACAAAACAGGAATAGACAAATCATATGCAGAGTTTAGAAAACAAAATATACCTACTGAACTTGTTGCTCCAAACAATATAGTCGTAGCAAATTTAGTTGACAATATGGTCGGACAGCTATCAGATGCAACACAGTTCGTTGGCAGGCGAATCAAAGACGACCTTCGCAAAGCTGGTGTTGCGGCAGTAGCGGATAAACTTGCAACAGGCTCAACTGTAAAACAAACTAAACAGAATCTACTGACTAGATTAAGCGATGACGGAATTGTATCAATTCTTGACAAACGTGGCAGACCTATCCGACTTGATGCGTATGCCTCAATGATAGCTAGGACAACCACAAGAGAAGCAACAAACAGAGGCGCCATACAACAGGTACAAGACAGTGGAAGCGATTTAGTTCAAATGACAACGCACTTTAGCACTTGCCCGATATGCGCTCCATTAGAGGGGCGTGTTTACTCCATAAGCGGTAAATCTGCCGAGTACCCACCATTAAACAAAGCGTTCGGTGGTGGATATTCAACAATCCATCCAAATTGTTTTATTGATCCACAGGTTCCAATATTTACATCAAAAGGCTGGGTCAGTATTGGCAAAGTTAAGGTAGGCAATTTGGTATTGACGCACACGGGCAAGTTTCGCAAGGTAACAAAATTGCACAGGAATATTGGCAGTCCAAATATCGTTAAAATAAGCATCAACAACAGACACTCGAAAGGGGTATATAATAATTTAACAGTAACAACTAATCACCCTATATTAATTAATGACAAATGGGTTGATGCGATTGATGCTAAACTGGGCGATAAAATAAAAATACTATCACACCCTTGTGAAAATTGCGGAAGACCGACACCAATATATAATAAAACTTGCAGTAAAAAGTGTGGAGAAGAAGTTTTAAGGGTATTAGCAAACCATAATGATGAGTATGTTTTTATTGATGCAGAAATAACAAGTATTAGTACGCAAGAATCAAAAAGAACCCACACGCTTTATAATTTGTCAGTAGCAAAAGACGAAAGCTATGTTGCAAAAGGATTTACAGTGCATAATTGCCAACATTCTATAGTTCCATACTTCCCCGAAATGGACGATGATTCTGAAAAACTCAAAAAAGAAAGCAATCGAGCGTTTGAAATCAGTAAAGAGGACCAGAAAAGTATTGATTCTTACAACAAACAACAAGCAATCAAACAAGAGCGGCGAATGGATCGGAATGAGTGGGAAAAATCAACGCTACTTGCTCCGGTCCAAACGCCGAAAACGTTTAGTGGATTCAGGTCGGTAAAACGTGCCGATGGGAAACGGTACGAAGATATAAGAATTGCGATAAAAACATAGCCGGAAACAAGAATTAGTAACATATTTAAAAAATGTGGTATAATAAATGCAAAAGGAAAACATAGGCTTGATAGCCGAGGAGGATTTGACTGATGTCAGATAAACTAAATAATACAGGATTAAACAAACAAAACGCACCTATTAAAATGAACCTACAACTATTTGCAGAGGACGAACCAGAAGTAAAGACATTCTCGGAAGATTACGTTAAGGATTTGCGAGAAGAAGCAAAAGCGAACCGAATCGCTAGAAAAGTTGCGGAAGAAAGTTCGCAAACATTAAAAGAAGCAACGAATGCCGATTTAATTAAAATTAAAGCATTCTTTGGACTAAAACCCGAGGACGAACTGAATGATGCCAAGATGGAGTTATTCAAAGATTCGCTCATTTCAAAAGCAGACACCAAACTCGTGCTAGCAGAGATTAAAAGCCTTGATGGTTACGATCACAAGCTAGTCGAACGTTTGCTTGACAAATCGAAACTGACGATCAGTGACGATGGAGTGATTACGGGATTAAAGGAAGCAGTGGAAGCGCTTGCAGTCGAATTTCCGTTGATAAAGAGCGGAGCCAACACTGGCGGCGGAACAAACCCACCACTTCCAACACCGAACGAGGTCGAAGATACAAGGACCAAGTATGCCGCTGCACTTAAGGCAGGTAAAACAGCCGAGGCGATTGCATACAAAAACAAACTATTCGCATTGGAACACAAAAAATAATTAGGAGGATTTTATAATGGCTAACGAAGCAACAGGTACTATATGGGGACTACCAAACTATTTTGGAGAACTATTCACAGCTGACATGATAGCGACACCGTTCTTGTCCATGATAGGTGGACTCACGGGCGGGAAGGAAACAGACAACTTCGAGTTCGCAACAGACAGCGAGTATTCGCATGAAACACTTTCGCAAGAAACCATAACAGAAACTGAGTCAGTCGCTGGTGTAACACCAGTCAACTATGTAAGAGACCAAAACAAAAACGTCGTGCAGATATTCCAAGAGGAAATTTTGCTATCTTATGTTAAACAGAGCAATGGCGGCAGATTGTCCGGGATTAATACCGCAAATTCACAGAACAGCGTTGTATCTGAAAAAGATTTCCAGATTGCGAAAGCGCTTGAAGCTATCGCTAGAAAAGTAGAATGGCATTTCCTTCAGGGAACATACGCGATCTCAACAACTAGTGCTACTCCAAACCAAACTCGAGGAATCATAGCGGCAGCAACGTTATCCAATACAGTGGCGGCATCTACTGCAACACTTACAAAAGCGCTGATGAGCGAACTTTTACTTGAAATGTTTACAAACGGTGCAATGTTCAAGAATCCTGTCATATTCTGTGGCGGATTTCAAAAGCAGTTACTATCCGAACTTTACGGATATGCGCCTGAGGATAGAAATATCGGTGGGGTAAACATCAAGCAAATCGAAACGGACTACGGCAATATCGGTGTAGCAATGCCACACAGAATGATGCCTTCCTCAACGCTTGCTATTGTTGATGTAGCACTTTGCGCACCAGTATCACAGCCAGTACCTAAAAAGGGTAACCTATTTTACGAGGAACTAGCTAGAACCGGTGCAGCTGATGCAGGACAAATCTTTGGACAAATCGGCTTAGATTATGGCCCAACATTCGCACACGGAACACTGACCGGCTTAGCTACATCATAATTAAAACGGGGGGGGATGAAATACTCCCCTCCCTAAATTAAAAGGAGGATAACATGGCATTTAATTTTAATGTATTTAGAAATCCATCACTGAGGGAAGATTTAGAGGCTATGCAAACAGCGAACAATGCGACCATAGCTGCACTTAAAACATCTACGTTAGTCGCTGATGCTGCAGGTGCAAACCCTACAAAGGCCGAATATGACGCTTTATTGGCGGCACTCAAGGCTGCAGGGCTGATGGCAACGGAATAAGTTAATGTAGAGGGGTAAAATCCCTCTACTCTTTCCAAAGGAGGATAACATGATATTTCATGGGACCGGCGTTGTATGGGATAAAGAAAATTCCAAACGTCTCTGTAAATTCAAAGATGGGATTTATAAAACAGAAAGCAAAAGAGAGATAGACATACTCGCACAAACATTCAAACACGATGAAGCGATAGAGCCTACATACGCTGAAATGCGAAAGTATTGCAAGAAAAAAGGATATAATGGGTATGCTCGGCTGAATACAAGTGATTTAGTTGAGTTTATAGCCAAAAAAGAATCGAAGTGATTTATTCCTTGCTATAAAGGAGGATTAAAATGGCATTAGTTATCAATACAGATACATATATCTCACGTGGAGATGCTGATATCTATGTTACCGGGAATTATGCGTCAACTGATTCAAAACGTATCGCCTGGGATGCAACATTATCCGCCGATAAAGACGTTTTGCTTAGAAAAGCAGCGAAAATAATCGACAGGCAACCATTGCGAGGATTTAAAAACAAAGTAACCCAGACGATGGCCTTCCCAAGAACAGTGTATACAATGGCAGAACAAACAGCCCGTCAAGTTGTTAATTTCGACGAGAATTGGTATATCCAGGCAGAAACGCCTAATGGTGTAATACATGCGCAGGTAGAAATTGCCTTAGACCTTACTGACTCTAGCGGGTCAAAAAGAATTGAAATGCAAAGACAAGGGGTAACATCATTTACGTTAGGCGATTTATCCGAAAGTTACAGCGGTAGACAAAATAGAATTACTAGCCAAGAAGCAAAGGAGTTGCTCGGACCGTACTTAGCTGGTTCGGTTAGAATCGTTTAAAAAGGAGTATTCTGAAATGATAGGAACATATACAAATCAGTTGGTGATATGGAAACATGGAATAACCATAAGCGATACGAACGAAAAGACTTTTTCAAGCACAGACACTATAAAAGGAAGGGTCAAACTAGGATACAAATTGGTTATAAATTCTAAAGGTGAGGAAGTCGTATCTATTGCAAAACTACTTACAGAATCTGCTATCGGAGTAAACGATGAAATCAACGGACAGGTAGTTATTAACGTAAACCCTCTAGTTGATTTAGACGGGACAACGCAATTTTATGAGGTTTACCTAATATGAAAATTGACGGTTTAAGTAACTTAAATAAAGTTTTATCCAAAATTCCAAAAAGAGCAAAGGACGCAGCGGGAAAACAACTAAAAAAAGACTTACTAGATTTACAGGGCAAAGCACAACTAATTGCGCCAACCGATACAAACGATTTAGTAGGCTCAGCACAATCCGATGCAACAGGAAATTCAAAAGGAGTAGGTGGATATGTAAGTTTCGACACTCCGTATGCGACAAGACAGCATGAAGAAATGGAATATCATCACTTGCCGGGTAAACAAGCGAAGTATCTTGAAGCACCTTTAAAAGCGAATATAGGCAGGTATACGGACAACATGGGTAATGCGATTAAGAAAGCAGTAGGTGGATAAATGGCAACCTTATCATCAAGCATAAAATCACTACTATCGAGTGTACCGAATGTTTTCCGTGGTTCAATGGCGGACACTCCGAATAACGCAGTTTGTTTTTATGCAACCGGAGGCTATCCAGCAGATTTAAGCGGTTCCATGATTGAAGAGCCGACATTTCTGATTAAAGTAAGAAATACTAACTATGACACAGGCGAGGCGCTTTGTAATACGATAATCGGGTTGCTCCACGGAAGTTCGAATGAAAACAATCTATGTATTTATTCACAAAGTGGTATAATGGATTTAGGAAAAGATTTATCAGGACGCTCTGAGTTTACAATTAATTTCAGGACGTACTATAAAAAATAAAGTATTATAAAAAAATAGGAGGGAAACTAAAATGAAACTAGACAAATTTATTCTAGAATTTAATCTACAGATTTTTGCCGGAGAACTTGCAGGATACGAAAATAGAATTAAGATTCTGACAGGCTCGACTGCAATGGCAGGAGGGGCCTCACCTACTGGCTCCGAAATCGAAGGCGTTGATAGTTCGTCCTATGGCGAATTATGCGACATACTAGATATTACCTCATTTGGCGATGCATATAAGAACCGAATGGGCGGGCTAAAAGATACGACATTCACAATTGCAGGGAATGTTTATGTAGGAGATACCACAGGTCAGGATGTAATTGTACCGGGTGATACTGTTATGATAGGAACATATCCGTCGGGAACAGGTGTTGCAGGTAAACAAGTAAAAGCGATTGTTGAGAGTATGGACAGACCGACCGACGTGGCAGGTAAACAAACATTTTCGGCGACGTTCTCTTGCATTGCAGCACCAGTAGAACTACCGCTGATTTCTTAGGAGGTTTATTATGGCTGAAATAGCAGGTAAAGATTGTCAAATAAAAATAAGCGGTGTCCTTACAACAATGGTAGGCGAGGGTACAACGAGCGTTGCGGGTAACTTGATATACAACATAACCGATGAAGCAAAGCAAGTTCTCGACCGCACAGGGGCAATCAAAGTACAAAAAAAAGGAACTGATGATATTTCCGAAGCAGGAACTACCTCAACAAATATAACTATGACAGCGCATGGGCTCGTTACAGGCGATTTAATCTGTAACCTAGATAGGTCAAGCGCTTATCGGCTCGTAGCCTATGTGGACGATGACAATGTGGCAGTTGCGTCCGTAGTAGGACAAACGACCGGCAACGATATCGAAGTATATAAAACAGAGGCAACTGCTGATTATTTGATTAATCGACTAAATGGGAAAGTCACATACCCAACAGCAACGGTTAGAGTTATCAAAATAAGCGGAAACTATTACCCAATGAGCGTTGCAGCATACGCTAAATCGGCAAGCGATAACAAAAACTGCGACATACTCGATATAACTAAATTTGGC
>JGI1221J13441_10000956_pt1 | contig 12408 bp, 11 predicted proteins | sample LakVidmifraction_4_FD_13441 | JGI IMG/M metagenome (IMG submission 13441) | reverse complement strand
AGATGATTTAAAATCTCCAGAAACAATACAAGAATTTAAAGAGTTTATTGATGAAAATAATAGTTCTACGTTTCAGTATAGTAATGCAGTCGCTGATTTAGCAGCAATGGAATCTGTAATAAAAATTGCAACAAATCTTGAAAAAAGATTTGGTGTAAAAGTTATTCCTATATATTCAGAAGAGAAATGGGCAGGTAAAGTATTTAAGAATAAAATCTATCTAAATATGAATAGAGTGTCTAAAGATACTCCATTTCATGAGATAGGGCATATATTTATGGCGTATTTAAAACGTACTAACCCTAAATTTTATCAAGAACTATTAAATGAATTAAAGAATACTGCTGAAGGATTAGCAATAATTCAAGCAGTAAAAGGGAAAAGTTTATATAAGAATTTAACTGAAGAAGATATTTTAGAAGAAGCTGTAGTACAATTTATAGGAGTTAAGGCTTCTGAGTTACCTGCTAAAAGTAGGTTACAAAGAATGTTATATGCTATAACAGAATTTATAACTCAGCTATTTAAAAGTATTACTGGTAAATCCTTAAATCAATATTCTCCAATAGAGCAAGTAGCTAGAAAGTTAGCTTTCGGCTCTTTAAATCTAGCAAATGAAAATATTTTAGGAACTAAATATCAGTATATATTTGATGATAATTTAGTTACAGATGATAACTCAATAATATACAAGGATTCAGTAACTGGGGTAAGTACTTTTAGAGCTTCTTTTATAACTGATCAGTTTAGTCCATATAAAGAAAAATATAAATCCTCTACTAATTTTGAACAGAAAGCAATTGCTGATTTTAATAGAGAAAAGTTGGATAAAGAAAGAGAATTAATCTATAGAAGATTAAGTAGCGGACAAGTATATGGAAATGGATTTACTTTTAAGCAGTGGGTAGCGCAATTAAAAAGAGAAGAGGAGCTTCCTAGATTATCAGGTAAAGCAGTCCATCATTTATTTGCCTTTCTTAAAACAGGAGAGGATAAATGGTATATAGAGTTTGAAAAATATGCGGCGTTAGCAGAAATGTCTAAAGAAGATATAGAAGCATATAAGCTAATGTATGTAAGACATGCAGCTACTTTTCCTGAAAATAGTTTTATGAAAATGTATATAGAACAAACTATTACTGCTACTATGCCTAAATTTACATTACCTGATGATAATGGTAATCCTATAGAAGTAAATGGTATATCGGGTACTCCAGATGTAGTATTAGATCATGGAGATTCTGTATATTCAGTACTAGATTACAAAACAGGGGCTTCTGCTCTCAGTTCTAGTAGTAGGGGAGCTAAAATGAAATATGCTAAACAAGCAGGAGTGGATTTACAATTTGATGCTGCAGATAAGAACTTACTTAAATTAGCCTTAAACATTATACAAATTAGATTTAAAGATCCTCAGGCTACTTTTAGAAATATAAATTTAATTCATTTAAATTTAGAAGAAGGATATAATTCTTTTCCAGTACAAATAGCCTCAGCAATGAAATTATTAGAAGTTTATTTCAAAGAAAATCATGCTGAATTTTATGCTAAAAATAAAGAAATATTTAATGTTAAAACTCTTAGAGAGAGTACAGTAGATAAAGAATTTGCTACTGCAAAAAAAGCTACTCCTGAAATGAGTAAAGCACAATTTATTATAGATAAAAGAAGAGTTCTACAAAGTGAACTTAGGTATGCTATAGCTAAATTAGCTGGAATTAGAACTGGTAAAAATACAGGAATCAGAGAAAAAGACGAAGATAAAGAACAAAATAATAGCAATCTAGAACAAAAAACTAAAGAGAAAGTAGTGAGATTAGTTGGGGAATTATCAGAATTAGATAATGGGTATAATGCTATTAAAGAAGGACATACTCAAAATTTAGATCTATTTAGTGCTCACATGACTACTATGTATCATAAGAGTAATCCTCTTATAGGCTATATAAGAACTATGTTCTTTGAAGGAAAAATGAATGCTGAAGTAGAAGCAAGAGAATTTAAAGAAAGATCTCATGAATTATTAGATATACTAACTAAAGAAAAAGGTAAAATTTCTGGAGATTATTACGAGTTCTATAAATTTTTATGGGATGATAATAGGGATGGAGAGTTTTATATTACCACTTGGTTATCTGCTAAATATAAAACTCTAACAACAGCTGAAAAAGACTATGTTAATTTTTATAGATGGTCTAATAGATATGCATTATTTGCGACTATGGATCCAGAAGTAGGTATTTCTTGGATTGAAAAGGAATTAGCGGATAGAACTGATCTTAGTGTAACTGACAGAAAGTATTTACAAAATCAAATTAATAAATTAACAGAATTACCTCAATGGAATAAATTTTCTATGGCAGGTAAAGCAGGTTTCACATATAAAGAAGGTTGGACTCCTAGAATTAATAAGCGTTCAGAAGAAGAAAAGGGGTTTAAAAATTATTGGAATAGGGGCTTTAATAATCAATTTACCCCTACAGATTTAGATTATATTGAATCTAAAGATGACGCAAGAGAAATGTTAGCTGGAGTACCTGTAAGATACTTAGGTGTAGGGCAAAATAGTGCTAAAGAACATGGGGAATTATATACTTTTAATGGAGAGATAACTATGAGTTCTTTTGTAGGAAATATGCTAGCTAAAAAACATTTAGATGATGTGTATAATATTGGAATAGGGCTAGATGAATATTGGAAAGGGCAAGATCAACAGATAGGAGGGGAAGCTAATAAAGAAAATATAGCCTTTATACGAAACCTAATGCAAGGGGTTATAAAGCAGCAGAAAAAAGATAATTTTAAAGGAAGAAAAATAACTCTTCCTAATGGCAATTCTATAAACTTAGATAAACTTATACATTTTTTACGGTATTTTCTTTCATTTGGAGCTCTTGCCTTTAATATTTTAGGAGCAGCTGCAACAGCAGGTGCTCAAACTTTAAGAACCCTAAATCAAGGAGCAACAGGTAGTTTATATAAACTACTCAATCCTGGAGCAGATGTAGAATACACTCTTAAAGATTTTATAACTTCTTTTGCTCCAGTAGCAACCTGGTTTAAAAAAAGGCTATTTAATTTTGTAGGGGATGAAAAAAATTTAGAGGAAGATAAATTAAACATGTTAATAGAATTTACTTCCTTTAGACCTAAATCGTATGATTATGGAAAGGGAGTAGAAGGATTTAGAACAACTCATGGGTGGTTATTTGGAGGATGGTTGAATAAACTTATATCTTCTGAAACTTTAATGTTACCTTATTCAGTAGCAGATGATGCTATATATGCTTCTTATTTAATAGGACAAATGAAAAATATTAAATGGGTAGATGAAATAGGAGGTTCTCATAATATGTGGGATTCTTATAAAGTAGTAGATGGAAAATTACAGTATATAGGTGGAAGTAGAGGTATAGATTCTTTAACAGGAGCAGTTATAGAAGGGCTAACAACTAAAGAAATAATTCGTATGAAAGCTTTTTCTGCTAGAGATTTGGGTACATATAGACAAGAAGAGCGCACTGCCTTAGAAAATCAAACTTTAGGAGCCTTATATACAACATTTAAACGATGGTTACCAGCAGTAATGCAAAGAGCCTATACTCCAGAATTTGAAGATGAGTCTTTAGGCCATTATATGAAATCTACAACTATAGATCCAGATACTAAATTACCAGTAATGACTTGGGTAGCAGAACATAATGAGGGATTTATAAGAACTTTTCTTAAACAAAGTGCTCATTTAATTATGTTTTGGAAAGATAGAACAGGAAATAATCCTGAAGCTGCTAATTCCGCAGGATGGAAATCGCTATCTCCTGCCCAACAACAAAATTATATGTATTCTTTACTAAGATTGTTTATAGTATTTGGATTATACGGGCTAGCAAGCTTAATATTTGGAGATCCTGAAGAGGATGATAATAAAATTAAATCCGCTTTCTTACGTATTAGATATGATTTATCTTTTGAATTTGTTATATTTAATATACTCCAATGGAAACAAAGTATATTATCTGTACCTACAGTAACTAAAACATTTGATTGGGCTAATGGTATACAAAAATTAATATTTAATTCTTTTCTTCCTTGGGTTATTCCTGGAATGGAACCTGATATAATTGAACGAGGCCCTCATAAAGGACTTCCATCTGGTCTTTCTGATGTACTTAGAACTACTCCTTATATAAATACAGGATATGGGTTATGGCAAATAAGAACAAATTGGCAAGATTTAGAAGAAGATTTAGCAAGAACTCAATAATTACTCATCTAAAAAAAAGACGGGGAAAGCTGCTAAGCTCTCCCCTTTTTTATTGTAATCTGTAAATATTTTATATTAATATATTACTACATCCTTATGACTCAGTGCTTGTCTTAGTGTTTCAGGATTCCAATTTTGATTTATTGTTCCATTTGGCTCATTATTTATTCTATATAAATATTCATTACCGTTTTGCATACGTAAAATAGTAGCCGTTCTATTTATAGAATTAATTGCTTCTTTTAGGAACATAATTGTTTTTTGTTCGTTTGTCAATAACATATGGATTATATTAAATTTTAAAAAAAATAAGGGGAGGCAACTTTTCAGTCCGCACTCCCCTCTTGTTAACTATAAAACTACTACGATAAATTCTTTAAATTCTTTATTTTAGTAATTACCCCTTCTGAAGATTTAGACTTTAATACTCCCGCATTAACTCCATTCCATAAAGCATCGTAATTATCTCTTCTTGCAGCAAACCAAGCTTCTTCATAAGTATTATAAGTAAACACCCATCCATATAAATAACTTAATTTCCTTTTTGGTTCTTTCTTTTTCATAATAATTCATTAAGATTTTTAATTCTTTTATACCCTACTTGATATCTTTGATTATGAGGAGCATCCCATAAAAAAGTACAAATCCCTTCTTTATTTAATTCTATAAAATTAGAAAAACTGTCATCTACAAATATGTCTATTCCAGATTTTTTGATTATATCTACTTTACTTTTACCTAAAGGCACTGTATAAACAGGTCTTTGTGGGTATCCATGCATATCTAACCATTTTTCAGTTATAACAGTATTTACTGGACGAGCAGTTACATAACAATGTGGTTCAAAAGGCAAATCTTCAGAAGATATCTTAGGTTTTAGTCCTAAGTAAAAAGTTTCTAATTCTCCTGTTTTACCCATTTCTTCCATTCTTTCTTTCATTTTACGATCATAATACCAAGTTGTTGGGGTATGAGGAGTATCTTCCCAACGCTTATGCCATCCGTGGGTAAAATTGCATAATACTTCATCTATATCCAATCCTATTTTATTAGTATTTAAATAAGCATGTTGTCGATCATCTCCTTGTGGATATATATGATAATATTCAAGTAAAGTAATAGCATTCCAAGCTACATGCGCAGCATGTAATAGTCCGCTTTTACCTTCTTTCATCACTCCTTTTGTTCCATCATAATCTTCTCCTCTTTCAATGGCATTTAAATGTCTCTTTAAAGAGTCAATTACTCTAGACCATTTCATTCCTTTTCTCCAATTATGCGGGCTATACTTTAATGCCCCCATAGTATATGCTTTTGCAAGTTCATTAATAGCATAAGCGGGCATCAGTTCGTGTCGGATTTTACCTTCATCGAACCTCTGCCCCTCTTCTTTTTTTTCATGCATTATTTAAAATTTATACTTCTCATACGCTATTTTTTCTGGATTCACCCAAGCCTCTGTTGTTTTTACTGGCATAGATCTAATTGAATCAATCTTTTTTATACTCGGAATATACTTGGAGATTGGACTTTCGTACACTACAGAGTTATCAATCTCATCAATATCTTCGTCGTCCTCATCCAAATAGTCCTCCTCATCTCTATCTTTATTTAAGTAATCCTCCTCAGAATTATCATCCCAATTTAAATCAGAATTAATTGAAGATTTATTTTTTTTATATTTAAGTAACTCCTTAAAAATTTTTATTTCCTCATTCTGTTTATGGATTTCCTCAAAAGACTCTAAAGATTTTTTATTTAATTCTTTAACAAGCTTAGTATAAAGAGCCGCCTGAATAGGTAACGCAAAATCATCTGAAATATTTCTTAATTTAGGAGATTCTCTTATGTCATCTTCCTCATCCATATATATTTCATTGCGTCTATCTAATTCTATTTGTATAGCTTCCTTATATCTAGGGCTATTTATAGCATTTTGATAATGAAGTAGCATCTCTAAGGACATATCTTTTATAAAAAAAGGAAGATTACCTATTTTAAGTACTCTTCCGTTAGATACGCAATCATTAAGAGATGTGCCAGGAACTAAAGAACCTCCCTTACTTCTATGTTTAGGGATACTAATAGGGATAGGAGTATTAAATAAAGCATCCTCTTTAATCCAATGCTCTTCTAATATCAATTCTTGATCTGTAACTACTACTATCAAAGTGTCTCTAGGATGTATATATCCATGACATAATGCCCAATCAACTTCGTTTTGAAATTTTATATCCATTCCTGGAAGTCCTGCTTTAATAGCATTATTTATCCAACTATACATAGTTGGATAAACTTCTGGAAAGATAGTCATCTCCTTGTACATAGTATTAAACATATTTTCTATATTTTTAATATCTGCTGGAGTATGCCCCCCAAAAAATTCCACAAAATAGCTTTTAAAATCTATTTTTTCAATTAGATTTTTTAATTCTATCATTATTTTCCTCCTTTTTAAATTCTAATATAATATTATTAACGGCCATTCTTACTTTTTGCCCCATATGCATTTTAGTTAAAACATTTGTTCCTACTATTTCCATCAATTCATACAGTACTCTATAATATAGAGACTCCCAACTATCTATAGAAATATCTTTTTTAAAAGCATTTTCTATTATAGATTCAAAAAAAATGTCATCTTCCTTTAAAATTTTTTCAATACCTATGAAGATAAGTTCTTTATCAAAATTAAGTGATTGTTGTTGCATAGGTTTTTATAACATTTTCTTCTAGAACAGATAGAGATTTTATAATTTTAATAGCTAATTCTGTGTTTTGTGTATTAATAGCAGTTACTATTTCTAGTCCAAGTTCAGATTCAGTTTCAATCACATTTCCTGCATTAACAAAATTTACTGCTTTTTGAACTTGATTAAAAATAAAATTAATTTTTTCTCTAGAAGAAATCCAAAAGTTCGACAGTACTCTGTATTCACAACCATAATCTGTAAATCTAAACTCTCCTGCTTTTCCGTACAGTTTTTTACGCTCAACATCAGTATCCATTAAGATACTTGGAACTCCTAAAAATAGATCCAGAGCTTTAATAATTTGCTCAGAAGTATTTACATCTGGGTTTTCGTATCCAATATGGATATGTCCCCCCGCGCAGCGTAGATTAGGATTTTGAGATAAATCTGGGCGAACATTAATTGTCTGACGCCAAGCATCAAAACTAGGATCACACCCCATAGTTTGGGCATGTTCACTCTTTAATTGCTCATCTTCTAATGTGGCTGATGGAATAATAGTTATTTCAATACCTTCTGGTAAAGTACCAGTAACAGTATTTAATACATAATTAATATTGTCATACATATTCTGAGGATTAGATGTTGGGGGAACATTGAATTCAAAACACACATTATCTAGTTGAATTGCGCACCCTTCTCTATCCAATTTTTTTGGATTATTTTTACTCCCTTTAATTATTCCCTCTGCGGTAATAATGGTATTTGTAATAACATTTTTTAAAAATACTTCTGGATCTGTTCCTAATAAATAGTTCTTAATCATAGTTAATTATTTTTCGTTAAATAAATATTTTCTTATTTGAGTATTTAACCACCTCAAAGTGGGGGAATTTTCAGACATCATTTCAGGATGTCCTTGAATACCTATTGCTCCTATTTTTGGATAATAAACTACTTCTGGATCCTTATAGTTTGGTCCAAAATTGTAATTTTTATCTCTTCCATCCATATGATAGGGGGAGGTTATATCAGACCATGCTAATAGTTTATAGTCTTCTCCCTCAATCATGCCCTCAAACATAACTTGTTGATGATGGAGGGTATTGCTTGGAAGAGACAGTCCGTCGTAAGTTATTAAACCATGATGAGAGTGATCAATATCTTGAACTAATTTACCCCCTGCCATTACATGGAGCAATTGTAGTCCACGGCAGATTCCAAATAATTTAGTTTTACCTACATTATTTGTATATACCTCTATTTGTCGTTCATCGGAAGCTTTACTAAACCAAGTGTTTTTCCCCTCTGGTTCTCCATATAAAGCAGGATTAANATCTCCTCCTCCTGGAAATATTAATAATTCGGCATTTTTAAATTCATTTACTANAACAGCATCGCTTACCCACTTACAGTCCCCTGCATATATTCCACTTACTTTTATAGTTTTTACTTTCGCATTTGTTTCTACTAATCCTATTTTTTTCATATTTTTTATTTTAAATTAAAAGGGGACTAATTCCATCCCCTTATTCCATCGTATCTAAATATTTCTTCTTCTGGAAGAGGTATAGACTCTAGTTCTTCAATAGAACTTTCTCTAACTGCATAAAGCTCTCTTATAGCTGCTTTATATTCCTCATCTTTAGAAAAAACTTTATATCTTTTTGAATTTTTATTAAAATAAGTATTAACATATTCTTTACTTATTTTGCTATATTTACCTAGTTTAAACATTAATATATCTTTTGAATAAGAAGAATTTAGTTTAAATACAACCATAATTTCATCTTCTAATAGATCATACATTCTTACAAAAGATTTATGTTTCTTAGTTTCCTCTAATATATCTAGTACTTCTTTATTAAAAGAAGCTGGTTTAGCTCTAATAAATATATGATCTGTATATTGTACAGGATATGCATGATCTCCTAAATAACAATTTAGAAATCCCATATCACTTACAAATTTATCTAAACCATAATCTAACATTGCTGCTAAGTAAATAGTAGTTTTATTATACTTCATAATTGATCAATAATTTGTTTACCGTCATTGTGGTAAACCTCCTCACTATATTCCCATTTATTATTTACTAAATGCCAATAATAATTGGCTAATAATTCTCTCCAGCCTTTATATTCATATCCATTTTTTGCTTCAAATCCTAATTCTGAGTCTTTGATTACTTTGTTGGATAATTTAATTATAGTAGGAGGTTCTCTTTCTTCCGATAGATCTACTACTAAAAATTGAAATTCTGGAGGTTTATGTAAACATTGATAAACTGCATTACAATACCAACTTGCTTGAAGATCATATCTATATTTAAGAATTGTTTTCCTAAACCCTAATACTCCTTCTGAAGTAGTTTTAATATCGGTAATTAGTATTTTATCATCAAATTCTTGTATTATATCTGGTAAAGCTTTGCAAGGGATAAAAGAATTTCCCATAATTTCTTCCCAATATAAAGGAATTTGAGAAGTAAAATCTTTAAATATTTTGCTAGAATATTTATTATTTAAAACCTCTTCAACTCTATCTTGTATTAATAGAAAATCTCTAGGAGATAGCATTAATTTATCTCTATAATTTACAGCTTCTTCCATCCAGTATTTGAATGCCAATAAATTTTTATCTACAGTTTCTCGTTTTATTGAACTAGGTTTATACCCAGTTAGTATATAGGCTTCTTGGGAACTTTTTCCTTCCATAATATACTTAGCAAAAGTATATAACATTCCGCTGGGAGGATTTATTGATGGTATATAGAATTCCTTTATAAAGGCTTCTTTTCCAGAAGATAGCCATACATCTACAGCTTTTCCTAAAGTAAAATGCGGTTTTTCTATTTCTATCTTATTTTCAGCTTTCTTAAAAGCTCGCGGACTTATAGATATTAATTTTAAAGAACTTGCATTTATTCCTGGATTTTGTTTATACTTTTCAAATGTTCCCATTCACGATATATATCTGCTAATCGAAAAAAGTCATCGTAATTTAGTATTACGTACTTACCTACTTCTAAAAAGTTTTTCTTGGCTTTTTTAGTAAACTTATGTGTAATAATATTAATATTATTATTTATTGGCATTTCTCCCAATATAGTAGCATAGTCCACTTTAGTAGCCATATTTTTGCATTGAACACTGAAAGGAGAAGTATAGCAAATGTCTACTTTCATAGCATCTAATCTTCTAGATTCACTTCTGGAAGAAACTGCTTCTTTCCAGCCATGCTCTACAAAATCTGCTATAACTTCTCTTTCAAAATTATGTCCTGCTGTTCTGTTTCTTGTTGATTTACTCAAACTAATTTTGTTTTTGTATCCTCAAATATTTGTTGTAAAGGAATCCCATCTCCATCTCCCATTAGCCTTTTAGCCCATAAAGGACTATCTTTATATTTGCATAATTTGTTATTATACATAAAGGACTTTGATAATATTATGTCTAACTGATCTTTATTTGAAAACAAAGACACAGGTAATCCAGTTTTATCTAAATGAATGTCTGCTTTTCCCATAACATCATTATTTTTAGCACATTCATTGAATAATTCTTTTCTATAAAAGACATACTCTTTTAGTTTATCCCCTATATTTGAATTTTCAAATTGACTAGCAAATTTTTCAATAACAGCATTTAAAGTTATAGTTTTCATTAAATGAATTTCTTTAGACAGAGTATCTGCGTATTCCAGAATAGCTATATTTAATAACATCCAAAATAATACTTTATCAACATTAAATGTTCCTGAATGTAGTCTAAATTCAATCGTCTTATTATCATATATCATAGGGATAAAATTTACGAAAAAGTAACGATTTGTACGATTCCATTTTTGATCCCCCTGTGGATGAACTACTGGATTTTCTATAATATTAGCATGTATTCCTCCAGAACAAAAATTATATAACATTTGATAATTGTTTTTAACTACTGCTTCATATTGAGAAGAAGGCAATTGAAATAGAGTTTCGGGAAATACCATATTTATATCATTTAATTTTTGACAATAGTTTTTACGTAGCCCTGCTAAAGTAATAGGATCCGTTTTGTATTTAGGTACTATTGAAAATAATTCTGCTTGTAAGCTTCTTAATAAATTATATAATACAGTAAGATATAACATATCTGTTCTTACATTTCCTATATGAACATGCATACTACAAGTATGATCATACTCACATCTTTTAGTCAATTCTTCACAAATATTAGTTATTGTTTGAATTCCTTTGACTCCATTTAGAGGAATAGTAGTATATTCATATCCTGAAATACTTCCGTCTCTAAGAGGAAGTATCCCTAACTTACCTAATAAGTAAGCGGGAATAGTACCTTTAATAGTTTCAAATTCTATACCAAAGGTATATTTTTTAAAATAACTCGCTATTTTTTCTACTTCTTTAGTAAAAGGAATTTGATTTTTGCTATATGCCTCATTTATTGCTATAAATGATGTATTTTTACTATTAGCATTATAGTCAATAATAAATTGATTTCCATAATTTAATTTTTTTTTACTTTTTAATTTCTGGTAATCTACATTTCTATTGCTAGGGTCATAAAACATTCCAGAGGATAGATCTTCTGGCCATTTCTTATTTAAAATATCATAAGATAAGGCGGGGTACTCCTTAAAAGTATGCCCATCTTCTGTTGTAAAAACCTTAGGGCCTCCTAAATATATAGAAAATCTTCCAAATATAGGAGTATTATCCTTATTTATTCCTACTACTCCATAATATTTTAATTCTTTTCTTAATTCAAAAGTACCTTTTGAATAATCGTAAGCGATAAAGGCCGATTCTATTCTATAGTATTTGTTTTTACCATTTACGGTAAATTTAAAACAGCTTTCGCCAGGGAGGTAATACCTCCCTGCGATTAAGCGGGCTTCTTTTTTTGAAACTGTTTTGCCACATACAGTAAGAACTGTCTTGTTTATTGGATTCATATTTATTTAGGTTCTTTTACTGATGATTTTTTCATAATTTTTATTTTTTGTGACTTGTTCCCTACAAGACGTTATATTGGATACTAACGCCTCTTTAGTAATACGCATTCCGTAATCATCCTCACTTTTAAAGAAAGTAAATATTGGGGAAAGGGTAATTCCAAGAGTTTCTACAAATGCCATCTTAATATGCCAATTACCTATAGTTCTAAACAAAATTGATTTAGTGTTTTTTGTTTTAGGTAGTTCTTCTCTAATAGTCCCGTCTGGATATATTTCCATAGTATCCAAAAAATCAGGATTATAAGATATTGCTATTTTAATATGACTTTGTATTTTTTTATTAGGAATTATAGGAAATATTGGATTTGGAGTTACTATAAAATGAGAAGAATTACCAGTTTCTTTTTTTACACAACTAACGATATATCCAAAGTAGTTATAAATTGCTTCAAAATCGTTTTTTGCATTTTCTAGTTCTTCCTCATA
>JGI1221J13441_10000954_pt1 | contig 12433 bp, 22 predicted proteins | sample LakVidmifraction_4_FD_13441 | JGI IMG/M metagenome (IMG submission 13441) | reverse complement strand
TTGGGCATCGCAATTGTGTCTCGGTAATACGCTGCTTCTGTTGATTCGCCTTCGTCTACTACTACGAAAGCGATGTTTCTATCACTAGCTTTGTCTACGCCTTCAGAAGAAAGAACAGACTGAATATAAGTCTTTACGCTTCCCGCCGTTGCTTTAAGAGATTCATTACCAATTAGTGTGATTGTCTTGCTTGATAGATCTGCTAACAATTCTGCTTTGTTCATTTTCGCTCCTTATGGGTGATCTCTCGCCCTTTGATTTCGTAAAAAACTTCTGTTATGCCGAGGGATTTAAACAGTTTTCGCATTGCTTTTAATTCCTGCCTACTAGGTACAGTCGTAGTACCAAGCAGCTCAGCCCTGTGCCCCTTGACGCACATCGTGCAAGTGAAGGTGTACCCCGTCCTCACAGACCAGTCCCCATCGTCGACATGGATGCGCAATGAACCAACCGCGTCACCCTCTAACACTTGAAAAGAAGCTACAGCAGACATAAAACCTCCTAAGACCTAATACCATTTCCGCTAGTTCTTATCTGCATATTGTAGAGAATTACCGTTGAGTCGCCACCCATTATTTTTCCCGGATCAACAATTTTATACCGGACGTTATTTGAAAGCACTATTTCCATGCCTATCAGTGGTTCGACGAATGGTGAGGCGGGTAAGTCTGCGCCGTTTACAATTACCATTTCGTCTTTTTGTAGAATGTTTATACCGTCTACAATTTTGTTTTCTACTACACTGAAAATTCCTCGGCAAGAACTTAGAACTTCCGTGGGCGTGTAGGCGTCTTTGTCTGCGTCGTAGACGCCTTGATCTGTCACGACTACAAAATCAAATGTCGTAACAATGTCAGAGAAGTCTTCTAAGAATGCCTCTGATAAACCTTCTTGAATGTCTGCTAATAATCCCATTCTATCTTCTCAACATTGCGACTGATTTTGCTCCGCCTTTATTTATTGGGCAAAGACCGTCAAGATTTAGCAGCGAAGATATTTCTGGGAAAGGATCGTACCAAGAATTTGAACGAACGGTGTCGTATTCCTTTGCGACCTCTGCCGGACCGCCCTTAACTCTTTTCGATTTAAGCCCTCTTTCAGGCTGCGAAGCGGATGCAGTGCTAAACAAAGGAGTGATAAGTTGTTTTTCTGAAAGCATTGAATTCGCTGTCTTAACAGCGTTACTAGGCGCTGACTGATCGAACATGACTCTGTAAGTTTTTTCGATGTAAACTCTTGCCCATTGCAGAGCAGCTTCTTTTTGTTCGTCTGAAGATGAAAGCCAAGCGCTAGAAGTATTAATTTCGTCTGCGTATTCAAGAGAAGCGTAGGATTCTGGCAAGCCGATTATAGACATTTGTTTTACCTTTTACTGACTCGCCAGTTTAAAACCTACTTGTTGTTCTTTCCTAGCTTTTTAACTTCTTTTTCTTCTTCTTTTTCTTCTAACTCTGGAGCATTAGCATACTCTCCTGAGTCGATCATGATCTTGACTTGTTCTGGCAGAGCGTTTACTTCGCGGCCAGTTTCTTTATTGTATACTTTAGACATTTTCTCGCCCTCGTAAAAAAAATATTAGTGAACATTCGTTTAAAAAGCCCCGACCCTAAAATTAAGGTCGGGGAAGATCAAGGATCGTGCTAGTTAGCATCGCCCAACATTGTGATGCGACGAGGATCGTAAGCCGTAGCACCCGCCAGCATATCAAGAGACACCGTTTCTTTCTTGGTGTTCATGTCGTAGCCCTGAACAACACGAATAGAGTAGCCGTTTGCCGTGGCTACTGAAGTCGGTTTGTCGGAGGCTGAGTCCAACATTGGGGATGCAAACGCAAGAGAAGATTCGTCAAAGATCGCACCATTAACGGTGTAAGCAGCGCCGCTAGAAATGGTGGTAATTGCAGCGCCATCTGGGATAATTTCCATGATCGGATCAACAAGAGGGATCGAAGTAGCACCTGACGCAACAATTGATCCAACGATCAACGGACGACGAACGCCTGCAATAACAATTCGATCGCCAACCTTGAAACCACCAGTCGTAGCGTCCGTGGTTATAGTTTGCATTCCGACAAGATTAGTGGAAGCGGTCGTGTTGGTGACGCCTGCGCCATTTCCGGGAGTGTGAGATTCTGAAGGCACGTTTAGTGAGCTAAAGAATTCCATGCCCATTGCGCGACCCAGAGCGCCTTCATTGAATACGCGTGAACCCGCTTCGCCACGGTTGTTGAACGTGTTGAAGTAGGTCTTGCCTAGCAAGCGAGCTTCTAGCGTGTCGTTAATGAGTGCGAACCGACCCGTAGCCGCCAACTGCTGGAAAGTAGCTGCTTTTTTGGCGAGTGCCATGTCTGCGGCGTCTGCAAAAGTTTCCGCAGAAACGTAAAGACCTGCCGCCTTTAGGATTTGCAAACCAACGTATCGATCCGCGCTTTCTGCGATTGCATATGCAGCGGGCTTGATTACTTCTTCTGAAAATGAAGTGAAGTCCAAACGCTTTTCTTTCGCTGTCATTTGGACAGAGATGTCGAAGTGCTTTTCAATGGACATTGTGCGTTTTGCAGATCGAATGTCTTGCACGTCAATCGTGCCAGAGAATTCTTTAGTCTCGTAAACAGGATTTGTTACGATGTCCACGCTTGAGCCAACGGCGTAGCCGTTTGGTTTTACGTTAAAGTCTGCGGTTTTGTCTCGCGCTGCTAGCTGTGTGATAACTAGAGCGTCTTCGAGATGATTAAGAGCTTCGGCTGCGATCCAACCTACTTGTTGCCATGCGTTTGACATTGTGAAATCCTCTAAAAATAATAGGTGGATTCCAGTATCATAGTAAAAACTTGGAATCCAGCCCTAATAACAAGCTGAATGTGTTTTTACTATGTTTGTCCTAAACTCGCATAGCTCTCTGTTTTCAGAAATGTTGTTTAAGAAAATTTTAAGACTTCGGCCTAACCTAGTTCTTAAATTTGTCTCGGAGTTTGTCCTAAACGCGCTCCAACAAAATAAACTTTTGCTTCAACAATTGATAAATAAGGTAACACAAATATCCCTCTATGTAAAGGCTTAAACGCTCGTTCAAGCAAAAATTAGTGCATTGAACGAGCGTTTATTTTATTACTATCTAGAGGCTCTTTCTTTTCTTTTTCGCTTCAATTCTCTCAAGGCTTCCGGACCTTTCTCTGCCGCTGCAAGCAATTCTGCATCGCCACCTTTGTCTTCGCCACCTTTGCCATTTCTTCCATAGCCGCTTTCTGACGCAGGGAACAAATGAGGAGCCGTTTCTTTCAAACTAATCGCCCATTCTTCGAAAGTGAGATTCCCTTTTTCGCCTTGAATGAGATTGCCTTTCGCGTCACGCGCTGCAACAACATTTTCGCCAGTGGCTTCGTCACGCTCGACTTTAAAAATCTGCTTCGCTCGAAGAATTATATCGGGAATTGCAGTCTCTACGCCTTTCGCAGCAACAAAAGACTTCATCGCCTCGCCGTCAATTAATAGGCCGTGGAGCTGTGTGCGATCTGTTGCGGACGCCTTTTCAGAAGCAGACAGCTTCTCGTTTAATCCAGTAACTTCTGAATTGTGGGTGAGCGTCAATCTCTCAGTGTGTCGCTCAAGAGCTTCGCTAGATTTTCCAGCAGCAAGGAGAGAAAGAATTTCGTCGTTTGCAATTTTTTGCTTCAAAGCCAAAAGTTCTGGAACGTCTACGCCATCAATCGAAGCTAGCGCTCTCTTGTTGTCTGCAATTGTCTGCAAAAGTTGCTCGTTCTTGGTCTTAAGCCCGCTAGAGCCTTCGTTCGCTTTTGCAATTGCCGCGTCAATGTCGGCTTGTGTAAATGTTTTTACTTCGTCGTCTTCGACACCGCCTGATCCACCATCGCCACCCTCTGTCACTTGCGTGAGCATACCGAGAGAAATCATTCTTTGAATTCTATTTGAACGTCTGTTTGGAAACATTTTTTGTCTGCCTGTTTTGATTAAAGTGAGTTTCTGTTTAAAGGTCTTGCTACTGGACTTTCAAGCCCTAGTTCTAACAGCGAGACTTTACCATCACGGAAAAGCCTAGCATTTTTCTTACCAAGAATGTCTGAAACAAATGCTATATTCGTTTTTGACTGAGCTTTCAACCATCCCTCGTATTTCGTTTTCAATGTTTTTTCTTCAACCTTGTAAGTTCCCTTTTCTGTGGCGCTCTTGCTAAGTTTTCTTACCCTGCCTGTGCGCGTTGTGTTGTCGCCGCTAACATAGTCGTCGCCCGCGTCAACCGACGCTCTTGTGCCCGAAAGCGGCACGTCTACCAGTTTAGGTATCGACATTGATCTACAATTCCAGTGAAGGCGTCCAGGACCGGACTCCCAAGACAGAGTATGCCCAACCGGATTTCGTTCATTATCATATAGCTTGCCGTCACGCACGCCGCACAAAAGAGGAGTCGTTCTATTATCCAAAATAGAAACCCACACGGCACCTTCTACAATGTCTTTGTTTAAATTGAAAACAGTTTCCTTCGCTTCCGTGGCGTTGTGCATGAAGCTTGAACGAACGATTGTGCGGACGTCACGTCTTGATCTTCCCACCAGTCTTGCTATTTTATCTTCAATTTCTGACTTAGGTAAAGACTGAACAAATCCATCTGTTAAAATAGAGTTTACTTGATCAGAGTGATTAGCAAATTCTCTTTTAACCCATGTAGAAATCCTTTTACCTTGATAAGTTTTGGACGCAGTTCTTTTTACAATTTCTAGATTTTTTGGAATTGAAACGATCTTTGCTTGCTCGCCAGTTAGCGTCTTCACGTTCCAGTCTACTTCGCTTTTAACCGCTTCAATTGCTGAAAGTCTTAGCTCTTCTGGCAACTCTTTCGTGTAGTAAACCTCTAGCTGAGAATCAAGTTCTTTTAAAAAAGCTGCAAGTCCTCTCTTCGTAAGCGTGTCAAAATTCATAAGACGAATTTTTTCTGCAATCTTAGAATTCACTTTGTCCAGTAATTTTGCGGCATCATTGGCATCACCCTCAGATGCTCGCAAAAGAGTGATACCACGCCGGACATATTTGTCAGCGAGAGTAGACATTAATCTTCGTCCTCAAGATTTTGCTTTTCTTGTCTTGCAAGGTCTGCTGCTATTTGTTCTGGCGTTTCATCTATCCCATCATCGCTAGCGGGTCCTTCGCTTTCAATACGCGCCATTTCTACTTTTATGTCTTCGTCCTCGCTTAAAATTCCAGCCTCTTTGAGATTTCTCAGCAAAGTTTGCTTTGAAAGTCCGCTAGCTGACCAAGCCTGAATAAGAGCCGTTAGCATTTGAGGAGACAAAGACTTTTGAGCAAACTCTAGCGAAGGAGTTATTACAGGTCGCTCAGAGACGCCCATTAATTCTCCCGCGATTACCAAGGCTTTTTCTAATCCCTCGGCAACATTCTTGACCATTCCTACCAGAGTTGCGCCTTGGTTGTTGCCGCGCATCACAACTGTTTCTGTTGATTCTACGCCCTTCTTAGCAGGTCCAGACAAAGACGCACCATACATCATGGCCTCTTCAAAAAGCGACTGAATGCTTTTGCTAACGTGGTCTAGAGCGCTAGTGTCGGTTTCGGGATAAAACGCTTTTGAGTCTGGGTCTGGGAGAATTAGCGCCACAGTGCTTCCGAAAATCATTGGAATACCGGCGTCAGATTCCAATCCAGTTATTACAAGATTTGGATTGCAGGTCATGTATTCTGCCTGAGACAAGTCCGCATCTTTTCGATAAATTGTGTATGCAATTTCTGAAATTCCTAGCAGAGGCGGAGTCTGAGGATAAGGATCGTTTCGCACAGCGCCCATGTAAACAACCGGAATCTTTTTAAACTTGCTACCCTGCAAAGAGGACTCTTTTTTCCCAGTCTCCTCGCCGTCTAAAAACTTTGTCTGCACTACTGCGCCGTTTTCGTCTAGGTTATATACCAAGCAAGAGCTTACCGTGGCTGTGGTGTCGAAAATGTTTTCGTTGTTCTCGTCGCGCTCAATAGTTTCAAAAACGCACAGTTTTAAATCGCTTGTTTCAATATCGATGTCCCAATTGATAGCAGTCTCCGCGACATAGACTATAAAATAGGGCTTATTTGTCTTAGGATTGACTTCAACGACCAAGGAAACATTTCCGCCTTGAAGAACCTCCGACAACAATTCTGCGTAAAGTTGATGAATCGTCATCCCGTCTGAGGTTGCTGCTTCTTTCAGATATTCCAGCTTTTTACTTATGTTTATGTCGAGAGGAATTCTAGTAGCAGTGCCAACTAGCCCTCTTAATGCGTGAGAGGTTATTTCCGGAAATCTTGCGCGCTGCAAATAAGACCTATACGCCGGATTTGAGTGATAGTATGGCGCATTCATTGAGTCATATGCTCCAGTAGGGGCTGCGTTATTGCCTACTGAACCTGTGGGAGTCATTTCCCCCATATTACCAGAACCTCTAGTAATGTTTGGTGCCGTGTTGTCTATCGCCATGCCGGAAGGCATAGGCAGATAAACTTCTGCTGCGCGCTTTACAGAATCGGAGCCGTCTATTGAGTCACGAACGGATCGTCGTGAGTAAACTCTTCGCAAATATCCGGTGTGTTTTGTTTCGCAATCGTTTTTATTACTCATTTTATTTTCCTTAAACTCTCAAATAACCAACTGAAGATTTTACAACCGGATGCCTTTTAATCACTGTATATCCTGCTGCGTCGCCGGAGTGATCTAGCCCTGCTGACTTGTCTGGCATTCCGTTCTTGTCGTAGATTTGCTTTTCCAATGTCTCTAAATGCGCGGGACAGTTTTTAATATTAACAAAATAAAAACGCTCGCCTTTTGCATTGCAAATTCTTGTACTAAGAGCACCAACTCTGTCTTTGATCGGCGGATTCGAATTATTCACAACAACTTTAAATCCGGCTTTTCTTAAAAGCGCTAAGTCTGTCCTCGTGGCTTCGCCTTTTGTGTTTACTCCAGTCGAAGAACTTGATCGCTTGTTGCCGGATGCGTCTGGATAAACAAAAATCTTATTGTCAGGATATTTATCCAATATATATTTTATGGTCACGGAAGTGTCGTATGAATCTTTAACTTCGTCTACAATATGGTCTTCTGTTTTTCCAGTTGTCGCATTTTTTCTGTCTACGCTTATTACCGCTGATCCGTGCTCGACGTTGAAGTCCATGCCTATATGTAGTGTTTCTAGTCCTTCAACTTCTGTCGTGCAAGAGTTTAAATTGCGATCAAAATTGCGATAAACTCTTCCCGAAGTAAGATTCGTGAACTTTCCTTCAATATAAGCTTCCGCAAGTTCTGGACTATACGTCTGCATCATTGATTCGATATAGTCTGGCGGCAGATTGTGTTCGTTCGATCTAGTGGACGCCGTAACATGCGCGTAAAATTTATCGTCCTCTTTTTTGTCCCTTATCCATCTGTTGTATGCAAAGCGCCATCCTTCTGGCGTAGTGTATGCACTCACTCTGTTTAGGTGCATGTCGTAAACGAACTGATCGTTTACTGGCTCGCGCAAATAAGTTCCATCTTCGTTTAGTGTGTGGATTTTCTCGCCGTTTTCGTCGTACTGATAAATCTTTTGGCGATTACGAGCGATTACTTTTTCCCAAGCCTCTTTTGCTTTTTCTTCTTTAAGCGTGTCGAATTCGTCGCAGTGCGCTCTGAAAGTTTCGTAGCCAACAATTCGAGAAGGATTGTCCAGACTTCGACAAATAATGCGACCGTACCCTTTTACATAAAAAATATGCTCGCCACCGTGATAGGTGAAGTTGTAGCCTCCGGCGTCTAAGATTTCTGCCAAGTATGCGACAACAATTAGTTTAAGTAGATCAAAAGTCGGAGCGTATACTGCGATGTTTGCTCCCGGAAAATTCACAAGATCACGAACGGCACTTAATGCGAGAGTTAGCGATTTTCCTGATCCCATGCCTGCAACAAATAACGGGTATTTATTTTCCAATAGGAAAAATTCCATTTGAGGAATTGTTAGATCAATTTCGTGGAAGTCTATGTCGTTTGCCGCATCTGCGAATTCGTCCACGTCGTCAAAAACCCCTATAAAACAGGGATGAATGCTAGACACGGCGTCAAATTCTTTTATGTGGGCGTATTCTTCTGACATTCATATTCTTCTTTAAGCTGCTCTACTAAAACCTTCGAAATGACATCTGAAACTAATTCTTTAAGATCATCTTCGCCAATTCTAAAAACTTTGTCTGCTGTGACTTTTGAAAATGCTTCTGAAAGACTGGCGCTTTCGTTAGAAGGCTTATGCTTTTGTTTTGTGAAAGCGTTTAGCCCTTTATTCCTTTTGCAGCGCTTCATTGCAAAGTGCAAATTGTGTTGCGTGCTGCCTTTTCTTCATCGGTTTTAAAGCGCCTAGCTACCGAGCCAGTCGAGGTGCCCACGCACAGCGTCCACAGGGCTGTGGCTAGGGCTTGGTCGCTTGCTAGCTGCCCACGCTGTGCAATGGCGCCGCGTACAGTGGCAACGTATGTACAGCCGCTAAGCACCACCAAGCATATTGCTAGCACGAGCGGTTTAAAAAAACTATTTTGGCGTTTCATTTTCTTGCTCCTTTATGTCTGCAATAAGTTCTCGAATTAACAGTTCCATATCTGTTTTATTCAGTTTGTCTAAATCTATCCAAGGACAAAAGAAGCATCCCTTCATTGTTATTTTGCATTCGTGAATCCCGTTGGTTTCTTCCATCGTGGTCAGTGCGTGACAAAACAACTGCAAACTCTCCAAGCTTTTAAACTGGAGATTCTTGAAATAAAATCTGCTTTTGTATTTCTTTTTCATCTTATATTGGCCGTGTTTCGGTGCATGGATAAGGCTTGGTTTCCGTGGTGGTGTTGCCGCATAAAACGCATTCGTGCTCGAACTCTTCATAGTCGCGCTGAGTCTCGTTATAAATACATTCGCCTCCGCAGCCTTCTTCGTCGCAAAAAAGACTAACGTAGAAAACTTTGGCCGGAACACGTCTTTTCATGGTTTAATTCCTGATAATCGTTTTAGCGAATTGGACAAAAACTTCTGCATTGCACTCAAGATAGCCAACTTTAACTCCAGTAAGGAGATTTGCAGGTATAAGAAATCTCCAAGCTTTTCTGTTTTGTCTAAAGGCAACGACTGGTATAAGATTTCTGTCTGGATGCCTATTTTTAGCGACCGCGACCTGATACCACCAATTGCCAAGACCAAGAGTTTCACGGCGCTTAACTTCAAAAATAAAGTCCGCAACAATAACGTCCGCACCACCCTTTGCCTGATTGTATTCTCGTTCCGCATAGTCTATCCCTAAATTTTTATCTAACCATTCGCAAAATTCGTTCTCGCCGCGCTTTCCTTTGTGTGTGGAATTAAGAGCCATTATAATTTCTCTATTATCTTAGAGCAGTAGACACAACGACCGATCTTAGAAAGCAACTTGCTCTCTGAATAATCACTACATTCACAAAATCCTTCTTTAATTGGCATACTAAAATGATTGGTATAGTTTTCTCGAATCTCTGGCATTTTGTTATGCTCGGTAAACTCTGTAAATAACTCTACGGCGACAGAACATTCTTCAGTTTCACCAAACGATACTTTTCCTCTTCTGGTTGTAAGCCAACCCAAAAAAGCCATGATAGCTTCTGAAGGATTTAGACCTGAATTTTCTATATCTTCATCGCGCTCAGTATGGACAGCCCATTCGTATTCGCATGATCCGCAAGCCAGAGCAAATACGTCTTGGTCAAAAGCTTTCATCTCACAATGCTCAGTTTTTGTTAATTCTCCTTCTCTGACGAAAAGAGTATACGGAACTCCGGCTTTACACTTTGGACAGTGCGAGTTTTCTCTGTCATAAACTTCGTTCAATAACTCTAGCTTTCTTGGCTTTTTGCAGCCGAACCGATTAGGTTCAAATATTTTCATAGTGCCTGACTCCTATGCGTGAGTTAATGTCTTCGTCTTTCTCTTGGCGTTCCGTTTAGTCTTTCTTTATTCCTCGCAGCTTTTGCAAGACGACGATTAAAAGCGACAAGACATTCTAGATAGATATATAGAGCCAAGATCGAATATGCGGTAAACGATCCGGACTCTACAACCACCTGCGGAAAAACTAAAACGCAAACTATAAAAAGTTTTAAAAAAGTCATCATTGTAGAAAATTTCATTGTCCCGCCTTCTCAAGTTTTTCGTTTGCCGCTTTCTCTGTGCGGCTAGATTTTACCACTATTCCGTTCATTCGTTTTGATACTGATCCTTCTTCTTTTTCTCCCAACTGCTCTACTAATACCCTTACTGACTCGGCAAAGTCTTTATTCTGAGTCCGTGAGTTGTCTATGCGCTCTAGGCAAACTCCGACAATATGTCCGGTCATCCAAGGTTTTGTAGTTCTGTGAATTAGTTTTAAAACTGACAATTGATCTTCTGTCAGCTTCATACCATAGTAGGCGGGAACGCAGTCTTCAAACTTTGAGGTGACTGCCATCTGTTGGAAATATTTCATACGATCCATCAGGTCGTTAAACTCATCGTAATTCATTCCGGTCTCTTGTTTCGCTAATAACTTGGATTCTTCCCCTAGTTTTATTGCGAGCAGAGTTGGAAGTTGATCAGATGTTTTCATGCGTTTTACTACCTGTTGTTGAGCGTTCATTGTTACACAAAAAGCCGTTTTTGTATATAGCCGCATAATAAAACGGGCGGTTTAAAACCCTGCCCGTGGCGGCTGTTTTGAAGTCCATTTGAAGTCCATTTGAAGTTCACTACAGGCCACGTGGTTACTGTATATAGTAGTAATATATATATATTTATTTATAAAAAACTTCTTAAAAACTGGCCTGCATTTAAGCGCGAAGTTTATTTTAAAGTTTACCCCCCCCAAAAAGGCCGAAACCGTTGGTACCAAAGGGCTGTAGCAAACTTCAAATGGACTTCAAATGGACTTCAAAAACTTCAAAACCGCCAATATGCCCCTCATATTGCCTAAAATTTATTATAAACCCCTCGGTTTAACTAAAACCACTTTTTGTGCATTATTATCGGTTTTAGCATTCTTTTTATCGCATTTCTATTCTTTTGAGGAGCTCTCCGGATCGCTTTCCACTTTCAAGACATTTGAGTCTGTCTCAGGAGATTTATTTTCTTTTTGTCTTGAAAATCCAGAGATATTAAAAACACATCTTTTAAAAGCATCCATAGCGTCTTTTGTCCTTTCCAGTTTTTGTTCTGATTCGTGAATCGCATTCATGGATCTTCTTATCCTTGCTGAATGAAGCTCTATTTCTGCCTTTACGACCTTGCCAAAAAGAAAACCGCGCACCGTTTCTATGTCTTTCCTCATAGCCCCAAGTCCTCTGTTATTGCCTTGAGCATCTGTTTTGTCTCGAAAACCTGATGTCTAAGACCTGCAATAAGACGTCCGAGTTCTGTTTCTAGAGGGATTTCCGTAGTCGGCTCGTCTCCTCTAATTGCTACGTCATTGCTCCTAAGCACGCAACCAAGACGCTCGCGCAGTTCCACGGAGGCTCTTTTAAGCCCTGTTAGATGAAGTTCTAACAGCTCGAATTCTCTATGGATTTCTGACTCGTGCACTTTTGAGTTTTCGCTAATCATTTTATTTCGCCTTTGTAGTATTCGTCGGATGTAAAAATTGTTTTAACTGCTTTTTTGCGGTCTTCAAACAGACGTTTTATCTTGTATAGAATCGATCTTTCTTTTTTCTCTTGCGCTCGCTCTTTCATAATCTCGTCAATGTCACACATCTAAAGCTACCTCGATTGCTGTGAATTTCTTTAGGTTTGATCCTGCGGGCTGTGGTGCGCAAGCTGCTAATAATTTTTCGAGTTGTGAATCGCTCATTTCAAATTCTTTTCTTTTCATTTTTCTTTCTCCTTTGCTAGCTCTTCCAATAGCGCGTCTGCTCGCATAACGCGCAGCTTGGCTTCCAGCTTGAAAGACAGATCTATGGCAGAATACTGAGAATAAACCCATCCTTGTATGCCTAAAAAAGCGACTAGGCTCTCCTCGTCATCGAAACTGATTACCGTTGCGTCGTGATTCATCGTTGCTGCAAGGTGCTCGCGCTTGCTCAGACCTTCTGCCAATACATCAACCCAGTCATTCGCTGGCTTGTCTGCGTTATTCATTATTCACTCTCCTTGGTGCTGTGCTGTGGCGTGGTGTACAAAGCGCGATATTCGAGGCGCTTGTCCTTTCGCTCGTATGCCTGCTTGCTAATCCTATTCCAAGCATGAGCGTTTGGTACGTCAAAGCTGCGTGCGCGGCATTGATATTCAGCTACTTCCACGCCAATACCATTGAGCGCGGCAAGAGCTTCACATGGGGTTTTGGTTTTTGTAATAAGCGCTACGTCATCAATGCTAATGATTTGAATAATGTTGTGATTACCCTCCCACGATCCTTTAACGACAAT
>JGI1221J13441_10000952_pt1 | contig 12439 bp, 10 predicted proteins | sample LakVidmifraction_4_FD_13441 | JGI IMG/M metagenome (IMG submission 13441) | reverse complement strand
CTCCCTCCCCCCGCCGCGACGCAGACAACGCATACACTCTCTACGCCATCAGGGCATATCCAAGAAAAAGTAGTTCCCGCCGTGTTGTAAACATGGGCTCCAGTGGGCGCCCCGCCCCACAAGCTAGTTATCATCTGATGTGAAGAATTCATTATGTAAGTCCCGTTCCGGAGATTATCCATTCATTTTCGGTGATTTTTAGAGCAGTAGCCATTCCATTATTCACCAGTGTCCTGCTACCAGTAGTTCCTTGTCTCGCTAATCGCATAGTGTCGGTCGTTATCGCAATAGTTAATGTTCCTGCTGAGGCTTGATTTACAAAAGTGATTGCAGTTCCTATCTTATACGGAACGCTTGAATTCGCCGCTATCGTAAGTGTCCGTGGTGTTGTGTCTGTGGCCGGATGCAATATGTGTCTTCCCGAGTCAGAAGCGACTGTGGTGTAATTTGCAGACTGTATATTTTGCTGCAATTCTGCAACGATTCCTATCTGTAGCCAGTCGGCGCTAGTGTTCGTGGGTTCGCTTGCGGTCACGTCTGCCAGATTATTTATTAGCATCCAAAATTTTGAATCGTTCGACACAGAATACGGAATATTTGCAGCTCCAGTCTGCGCAGACCAAGCGCCTTTGTAATTTGACGCAGAAAGAGCAGATGACATAGACTCTAAAGCAGACAGTGCAGAATCAGCAGCAGAGTTCTTGCTTTCCGTTGCTCCTTCGCCTATTGCAGAGATTTCTGTACCGAGCGTATTAAGTTGCCCGATAGAAGTGTTCATCCCGACATTAAAAACGCCAAGCGATGCAGCCCATGCGTCCGCAGTTGCAGAGTATCCCGTGTCGCCTTGGCTCCTGTTTGGAGACTCTGTAAGCAGCGGAACGGCAGTTATAGTGGTAGTCATTATGATAGTCCCTCGATTTCTAACAGGCAGGTTGCCTGAGAATAGTTAGAATAAATTTCAGAAAATGATTTGTAATATCCGTACTGGATCATGCCGTTAACAAAGTCTGAACCGACCCAAACAACTGGTCTATTTCTTAAATCGGTTAGCGTATTTAAAACTGAAGTAAATCTTGCTGACAGTAGTTTAACCTCCACGTCAGATATGCTTCTGAAAGTTCCAGCAGACACGGTGACTGCTCCCGTTTTAGCATCAATACCCTTTGTAGAATAATTTTCTATTCCGTATTTTGCGCCGTACTGTGAAGCTCCTATCTCAAACTCGTTCCCTAAAACCACGGCTCCACACTTTGCAGTGTTTGGTGCCGATATTATTACTCTGAATTCGGCTCCTGCGTAAGCTGGAAGATCAAACAAAACTAGATTAATATCAAAAGTAAGAGGATCAAAAAGCCAAGAGTACATACCGCCTATTCCGTTTGCAGACTGCAAATTGAACGAGCGATTGTAAATCTCGCCTTCTAGCGAGTCTCTGCCTATTATCTGGACGGTAGTAGCTGAAAGATTCATAAGCGCAATAGAGTTAGATATGACGCCTATTTTTATTTCTGAAACTATGCCAGACAAATCCTGCGAAAATGATGATGTTCCGTTGTCAGTCCAAACCTGACCTGTTCGCCAAGAAGTAGAGGTGCCACCTGAAACAGCATCTATTCGGTTGTAGTCGCAAGACAGTTTTCTGCCTTCTTCTAATATGCCATCGTAAACAACCAACTGCTGTATGCTGCCAACGAAAATGTCTTCTGTTCCAGCATTGATTGATCCCAATTCAAAAACAGAACTCGAATTAAATATTGCAGTTTGAATTCCTGTTATTGTCTCGCCAATTTTTGACCATGAAATCAAGTCTTCGCTGCCATATTCTTCTAGCGAGTCGTAAAACTCTGCGCTAGACTCTAAGCCATTGTTACCATCAAAAACTATTTTTATCCATCCAGAAGTAGAGTTTGTCATCTGCGAAACTTCACTAGATACATAGGATATTTCTGCAGATCCATTGCCAGAAACTATCAACTCTATTCGTCCGGTAGTGGTAAGCTTCAATGCTACCGTTTTTTGATTTTCAGAAATATTGTATTTGGAGAATATAGTCATGTCAGACGCAGGCGTTGAGTCTGTAGGCTTTATCCTAGCGTATAACGTAAACCGATCGGTTGGGAAACTTGCATCCGGAGAACTAGCATAATTACCAGACCCTCCGGCAAGCGTTAGCCCGTTTTGTCTTGAGTTGTTTATTACTGTTTGGTCTTGTAAAATTTCGTTGAACATAGCCCATCTAATCGTGGAGCGTATAAATTTCCAGTTAGTGTTGTCTTCTTTTATTGTCGGATCGTTTCCGGTGTTAGTTGTCTCTAAAGTTGACTCGTAAACTCCGTGAGTTATTGACGCCGTGTTGGTGCCCAGAACCACGGAAACTTGCTGTCCAGTAGTATATCCTGTTGTAGAGACATACTCAGCAGGCTCGGTAAACCCAGAAGTCGGACTTTGAATTTCTGGAATATTCGAGTATTGCATCATCGAATTTTTAATGGTTTTTGGATTAATTATCTTCATTTAAAAAGCCCTCGTTGGCATACCAGTTGCGTTCCAAAGATCTAGTAGCCTTCTCATTTTTATTAGATTCTCTCCCATTATTTTATTCATTGTGAAAATCTCCTGCTTCTTGTTTGAGGCTTCTGATTCTTCTTCGTCTGTCTGGGCTTTTGTTTTTACTCTTTCGCCTTGATGAAGCTCTGCCTTGTAACCGTCGAACGGTACTCTTTTTATTCCTGAAAAGTGCGATCCGTCGATGCTTGCTTCTCCGACTTTCCATGGCTCAAGAGTTGGCTTTGATGCGCCTTGCACGCCAATGGAGTCTAGTACGTCTTGAAGCCCTCCGTTTTCTTGAAGGGATTTAATTCCATCAAGTATTTCGACTCGGTTTATTCTTTTTGTGTAGTGAAGACCAAGAGCTTCTTCTAGGTTTCTTAGTACGCTTACGTCGATTGATTCGTTGCCAATGGCATCGCGTAAGAACTTAGTATCTCTCTCGGTCATTGAAGATCCGATGCCACCGAAAGCACGACCGCCAGAAGAAGCACCGCCAGAAGAAGCACCGCCGAAAGCAGAATCAATCCTTTTTGTAAAAGCATCTTGGCTTTGCTTTTTAGCTGCGATTTTAGCATCTTGTTGCTCCGCGAAAGACTGTAGGCTTCCCGCCAAAGACATAATCCCATCTCCAACTGCTCCTAGCGCCGAACCATTATTCCTTGCTTCTTCAACCACTCGTTCAAGTTCTTTGTTGAACTGGCTTAATCCAATATCAGATTCGTCTAATATTCCAACGATGTCTTCAATAGACTCGGCAGACTTTAATTGATTGAGCGTTACTTGATCTATTCCGCTTGCACCATTTATTAGCGATTTTTCCATTAGGTTTATGCTATTGGCTAGTTCTTCCGTGGCCGCGCCTTGCAATACCGTGATTACTTGCTCGGCAGTTTCGGCTGAGCGAAGATTTGCCATAGTTGTTTCGGAAAGACCTTTTGCATTTTCTGCAAGCTGTGTTGCAAAGTAATCTAGCTGAGCCTCAAAGTTCTCTGTTTTGCCGCCCACTCCCAAGAAGGTGCCTGACGTACCAAGTTGACCGTCTTCGTTTACGCCGTTTATACCGCCTTTAGAGAGGTCTATTTCGCCGCCTGCTAGTTTTAAAAGCTCCGTGAATGCGGAGTCTATTCCTCTGAAAGCGCCGACAACTTTTGTAGATTCTTGCTCGGTTGATCTTCTGTTAAAACCTTTTACTTTTAGCCCAGATGCAAAATCTTCTTGCTCGAAAAGTCTTCTCTGATCTAGACCAGATGTGTCGCCAATGAGGAATCCTGAGTTTGATCGGGTGTAGCCGTCAGGGTTGCTTGTGTAGTCGTGTATTAGCTTGCCCGCAATAAGAGCGCCCGCGCCTATCGCTAGCGGACCGAGAAGTCCTGCTGCTCCTGTTCCTCCTGTTACTGCTGCTTCTGTTGCTGCTGCTTCTGTTGCTGCTGTTACTGTTACTGCTGCTTCTGTTGCTGCAATATATGTCGGGATAGACTCGACAACCACAACGGCAGCGGCCTCGGCAGCGGTAGCGGTAGTGGCTGATATAAACGCGCTCGTGGCTACAGACTTTAAGGCTGTTGACGCGAACTTGTTGATTGCAACATTGCTGATTGTGTCTGCAAAGCCTCCTCCTTCTCCTCCATCTTGTCCGCCGAATAAAGAAAAGCCACCTGACTCGTTTTGACCGCCTCCGCCCATTCCGAAGATTTTCATTAGGCCAGAGCCTAACCATTGAGCGACCATTCTTTTCACAGACTTTTCAAAAGATTTTGCCAAGTTGTCAAAAGCGTTGCCGCCATTTTCTTCCATGTCTAAGAAAAAGTCTGCAAACTTGTCCCGTGTTAGTCTCCATTCTTCGCGGGCTTCGCGGGCTGCAATCTCGTTTTCTCTTTTTACATCTTCTGCAAATCTGGCGGTTGCTTTCGCTTTTGCCTCTTCGTTGTCTTCGTGCGCATCTGCCGCTTCTCGCTTAGCCTGCAATGTCGCTTTTATTTCTTCACGCTCGTCAAAAAGCGCCTCAGCTAACTCTTCAACCGCTAATATTTCTCCGCGGGTCGCGCCTTCTTCCATTTTTCTTGTAATTGCAAGCGAGAATAATTCGCGCTCGGTTTTGCCAAGATCGTCAATTTCTTGTTTAAGCGAACCTAGCAAGTCCACGGTAGCTTGGTCGTATGCTTCTAGGCCGAATTTTACGCCCTTCATTCTAAAAGCTGTTTCTTTACTTGACACGTTTAGCAGATTGGTTGTGTCCAAAAGTTCTATAGCGTTTTCGTTTGTGTCCATGTACTGCGTTCTTAAAACGCCTACGCTAGCAGCGGCAGATTTATTTCTCGCCAAGCTAGAGATTTCTTCCGAGGCATTGCTTCTGTAAAGCTCGCCTCTTTTTTCAAGAAGAATATTGAAAAATTTCATCTGGTCGTTTAATTCATTCTGGATTCTTGTTGCCTCTCCAGGATATAGACCACTAAAGAACTTTCCTTTTGACTCGTCTATTTGAGCCTGCAAGTCTCTTATGTTTTTTGTAGTTCCATAAAGCGCCAAGTCTAGCCCTTCAAGACCTAGATCGTCCGAGAACATTTGCGCCGCACCTTCGCGGGCATCGTCTTGCGCTTTTTTAAGGTCGTACATTCCTTTTGTAAGCACTGCCACTGCTGTTATCGCTAGCCCTATGCCTGTGGCGCTGCTAAGTGCAACAAAGCCCGCTGTGAGCGCCGTGGTAGCTGTGAGCGCCGCTGTTTGCGCCACTACCAAGCCACCAAATGCGAACACAGCTTTGCCTATTGCTAGTGTCATTTGAGTGCCCATGTAAAAGGCTAGCGCCTTGAGCGCAAAAGTTATGTCGTTAATCCATTCTTCAAAATCGTCTGATTCTACAAATTCTGCAATGTCGTTTGTTAAATTTGTGAATCCTTGAGTTGTTTCTCTAAGAGCGGGAGTTAGCTTGGTGCCAAGTGCAATTTGTAGTTCTTGAATTGCACTTGAGGCTCTAAGAGAATCTCCAGCCAAGTTATTGAAATTAGCAATCGCTTGTTCGGTTGCTACTCCTGTGTCGGTTAGATTTTTTGTAAGCTCCCCAAGACTTTCAGACTGCTCCATTAGGGTCAGAGCTGCAATCGCGCTTTCCCTACCGAATATTTCTGTAGTTTCAGAAAGCGTAAGGTTTTTATCGCTAAGATTCTGGATTGCGGTTGCAAGACCTACAACCGAAGGGCGTAGATTTTTATCAGACTCTTCTTCAAGAATCAGCAATACGTTTCTTAATCCTGTGCCTGCCTGCGATGCCTTTATGCCGCCTGCTGCAAGAGCTTGGATGCCTGCGTTCGTGGACTCAAAAGATATTCCCGCTGCGTTTGCCGCTGCACCTGCCGCCTTCAAAGCTTCTGCCGTGTCTGTGATCGACGACGAACCAAACTTAGAACCTGCCGCCAAAACATTTATGAATCTGCTTGCTTCGTCTGCGCCTGCTGAAAACTGGTTTAAAGAATTGCCGAGAGCAGTTGCAGCTTCTGGAAGACTAATTGACGCAGCCTCCGCAAGAGTAACTGCTTCTTTTGTAACTGCTGCAAGAGCGTCGCGGGAGGAAAGAAGATCAGGCTTTGCGGACGCGATTAACTTAAACGCCGTGACTGATTGTGAGGCGGAAAGCGTAGTGCTTTTGCCTATTTCGCGAGCCTGTGCCGCGTAAAACTCTAGGTCTTCGCCCACCGCGCCTGTGATTGCGGATAGTTGACTGACCGATTGTTCAAAATCTTTTGTTATAGAGATTACAGACTTAACTGCTACACTAACCGCTGCAAAAGCTGCCGCAAAGCCTACCATTCTTTTGATAGACGATGCGGCATCTCTATTTAGATTTCTGTTAAAACTAGACGAGGACTCGTCCATTTTTTTGAAACCTGCCGATACTTTTTTAGTGCTTCTTTCTCCAGACTTAGCAAATTCTCCAAGCTCACTTTTTAATTTTCCCGTGGTGCTCTTGGTTTTTCCTGCTGATGAATTAATGTCGTCAAGATTTTTCTTTATCTTGCCTGCATTCTGCTCAGATCGGCCACCTGTGATTTCAACGCTAACGAAATTTTTAATATCCATGCTATTATTTCTCTATGTCTTCGGTGTCATTTCTTGAACGGGCTTCTTTTATAAAAACTTCGTCCAGTTTTAGCATAAGTCTCGTAAATGTAAGGAGATCATCCTGTTCTCCAAAAATCTTTGCGCATCTTTCAATATCACTAAGTGTAAATCTTTGCTTTTCAAGTCTTGAAGCGTTGAGCATTGCAAATGGTTCTAAAAAAAGCCCTATAATTGGAGTATATTCTGGCTTTTCTTGCAAAGCTTGAGGCAATTTCCCTATCGCCTCGGCTATTTTTCTTAGTCTGTCTTCTTGACCCGACCACCTGTAACTCCAGACAATGTGCTCGGTGAGGACTTTTCCAGAGCTTTGATATTTGCTTCGCGATAGTTTGCTTCTTCCTTAGACAAAAGGATCGCAGATTTAAAAAACGCGCTCCATTTTGGATCAACTGAAAGAGTTTTTATCAACTTTGCTGTCCACTTAACTGGCTTTCCGCCGTCCGTGAAACCTCTGAGGCCAGTTATGATGTGCGGCCACTGACCCGCGTTTAATTCTTCGGCTTGCTCTTCGCTGATCGCGTTGTTTGCAAACTTAAGACCATGTTCTTTTGAAATGTCGCGCAAAAAAGTTGCGTGTCCTTTGTTCATCCATTTTGCAATGCGAACTTCTGCATCGCCATAAGGGAACCAACGACCGTTTTCTGCCGCGTCAATGTCTAAAAAAATCTCATTAATTTCCATCTTTGAATCCGCCTGTTACATTAGAGCCTGAATTAAAATTGGAGCCTAAGCATATTAATCTGGGTCAGGCGAATACCAGACTAATACTTTACGCTCAGGCTCCAAAGACTTATGGAATAAAGCGATCTATTCTCATTGTTTTACCGGAAGAAGGATCGATAAGACCCTGCACCTGTCCATTGATTATCATGTCGGTGTCACGGCTACCCGCTGCCAATCCCTGAGAAGTAAACTTCACAGAGGGAAGGCTGTAGATGTAGGTATAACCGTCTGCCGAAGTTGCTTGCCAAGACAGAGTAAATTCTGTGCTTGCTAGGTAAGCTTTCAGCAATTCGATATTTTCAAAGTAAGGATTTATAGAAGCAGTTGCTTGAATAGTTCCTGCGCGAATATCAATAGCGCCAAGTGTACCAATTGCTTTCAAATCTCGAAGACTGTTGTCAAAAGTCAGCGAAAGATCTGTAAATTTGATAGCAGTTGTTATCGAATCTTCGTTTGTCGCAACAATGTTAGAAACATTTGTTACGGCATTCATAACGTCGGTCGTGGTTTTTGCTTCGTAAGTTACTCCGTCGATATTTGTAGTAACAGTTTCTGAGGTTTGTCCAATAAAACCAAAACCGATAGAAACAATAGAGCCAACCGACAAGCTCATGTTCATTGTAGAAACACGACAACCACGGAAGTTTTGGTATGAAGGAACTGCAAGATCAAGAAAGGCTTTTTGGATCGTATAGGAGTGGTCCGTCTTGCCAGTTGAGATTGTTGAGCCTTGAACCGTGACGGTTGCGCCTGCTGCTTCTGTTGCTACGGGAGCAGGATAGGTCGTGATTTTGCCTGCCACTACAGTCTTAATTCGGTAAAAACCGTTTATTGTAGCGTCTGACATTCCAGAAACTTCTACATATTGACCTACGACAAAACCGGACGATACAAAACCACTTGCAGAGTCTAAAAAACCTGTTGCGTCCGCTGAAACTGTGGCTCCGGTAAGCGTGTCGTTTGTCCAAGTGTCGTCGGTCATTAACGCGCCTTCAAGAAGCGAGTCAAAAGTTGCGCCACTAAGCTCGTGATTAATGTCGCCGGAGTTTGATTGATCTGTAACGATCAGGTCAGAAACACCACGATTTGAAGTAATTTCTTGCGACTGCGTTGTGGTGTTGTTTATCTGCAAAGTCTCGCCAGTATAACGAAGAATTTGCAGCGCTGGAGTGGCAGGCGTTACGCCCGCCGTTGCTTCCTTAATAAAGGAAAGTTGTGTTTGGTTGGAAGTTCCTATAGTCATGTTGCTCTCCGATAATTAGGAAAAAATGTCATATTTAAAATCTACTTCGGCGTTGAGTTGATACTCGTCACCACGCTTGCCTATCCTCGTAATTTTAACAGCGTAACAAGTCACGCCATCAAAATCTTTATTCTGGAAAACAGAAACAAAATCGTCTGCAATCACAGAAGCCTCTTTCTCGCCTGAGTTAGAAGTTGTAAAAATCTGTGCGACTATAGCGCCGCGAACTCTTTGAAAGCTCGTTCCAATTTCTGCATTATTGCTAGAATACACAATATGGTTTAAGCGCACCCACGGAGCAGTATTTGCGTCCATTGGGGCGCGATTGTCTCCGTGGATGATGCGCGCCAGAGGCGTTGCAGTCCACAGAGATTCCATGTGGCTTGATATTGCAATTCTTAAAGTATTGAAACTCAATTTTCTGCTCCACCAACTAAATCTACCGCCTTCGAAAGCTCTGATTCTACGAACTTGCTTGGAGCCTGTTGCGAAGAACCTTCGTTCAAATAAACGATATGGTGTACCGCGTTTACTAAAAAATAACTGTCTGTAATCTTTTTTGCCTGACTGTCCGGTTTAGAAGACTGAGCGGGCAATGTCTGATCGTCTTTTGCGGGTCTAGAAGGAACTTTTGTGTCTGGACTATTCAAAGTAAAATTCCATCCAGCTCTTGCCTGTCCGGTATCAGCAGGAGTTCTTATAGAAATTAAATTGTGCGCCGTAACTGCAATTTTGTCCATTCGATCAACAACTAGCTTTTCTATCTGGCCAGATATTTTTTCGATTGAAGATGCGCTCAATTCAGTCGCCATTTTAACCTTCCGTCCTTTTCACTGGCTCTAAAACCACGTTAAAAACAGCCTTAGAGTTTGGAGCCGATCCGAAAGATGCGACCGCTGTGTATCTTTTATTAACCAAGAAAACAACATCAGACTCGATTATGCCTGCGTAGTCGCCTGCCTCGTTAAGAGTCAAAGTAGTAGGCCAGTTCTGACCTAAAACTTCTTCGCCTTTACTGTCATAAATAGTAAAAGTTCCGGGAGCGCTTAGAAGGGACGAAGTCCCGTCTAGCGCCGTTATGGTAGCCTCTTTGAATCTTAATATTCCGGTGTTGTCTATAAACACTTTCATCTTATGAACTCGTTACCGTTAGAGAAATTGTTACGCCAATAGTGTCGCCCGCCACTGACAAGACTCTGTTCCCCTCTGTCGCAGCTTTAACACTGAAAAGCGTGCCAGTTGTTCCGTCTTTTGTTGCAACGGTCGCTAAAAAACCGCCGCCCACGTTAGTAGGTCCGCTGGCTGTAAACACCACCACCGTCGAGTTGGTTGTTACGCCGCCACTTGCAGCGCCTTGTCCCCAAGCCGGACGAGCAGGTTCGTCGTATGCGGTGACTTCCGTCCATCCCGCGTGCGATGCCATTGTGTCGCCCGCCGCGACTACGGGAGAATTTCCGGTCAGTCCGATGTAAAGAGTAGTTGCAACGAGATCATTTTCAAGAAGAAAATCTAGGCCGCTATTAACGATAAGATTCTTGCCCTCGTCTTCCCATTTAATATTTCCGGCAGAGTCTTTTGCTACCATAGACCAGACCATTTGTGCTTTTGCTTTTTCAGTATTCATAATATTATCTCGCTGTGATTGATCCATTTATAGTTAAATTTACGCTTGGTTTTCCATTTATCATCGGTGAGGCACTTGCCGACAAAGTTATAGCCGGACTTACATTTACAATTGCAGTTATTAGTCCTTTTAAGGCACCTTCGCCAGACGAAAATAAGTCTGCAATGTTGGCAAATTCACCGAGCGTGAATGCAAACGCAGAAGTTGAGCTAGAAGACTCGACTGCGCTAAAAGACTCAGAAATACTAGCTAAAAATGCAGACCTAGCAAAAATAGAGTCAGCAGCAAAGGCGGATTCTGAAACGGTCATTGAAAAACTTGCCGTGATTCCCATGCCATCTTTTGCGGCAGAAACTTCGCCTATGTTTATATTTACGTTTCCGTCTACTGGCGCGCTCGTAGAGTCTGAGCCGGAAATTCCTTCTGGCATTGAAAGATTAAAAGATGCGACTGATCCGCTCGTATCTTGTGCGCTAGCGGTCTCGCTTATCACAAGCCCGTAGGCAGCTTTAAAATTTACGGCACCACTGGCCACAGCGCCAAGGCTTTGCGCTAGCAGCGCGCTCAGAAGCGCACCCGCTTGGTCACTGGCCTGTGCCGCGTCAACTAGCTGTTGGCTTGTTGCGTACTGGCCTTGATCGGCGTCTGATGTTCCGGCGCTTTCTGTGACTGAAAGAGACGCAGACAATTTTGCACTTTCTTGATCTATAATCGATGTGCTTTCTGAAATAGACAGCAATATAATCTTCCTTATCGATGCCGAATCCGTGGTTGCGAGCGACTCATTTATGCTAAAGACAACCGAAAACTTTGAAGCAAAATCGTCTGACGAATTTATTGATTCCGACACGTTAAAAATAGCGGATAACGCGGATTCGTGAGAGTCAGAAATTCCTGTGGCTTCGGAGATTGTCATTACTACAGTGCCTCCACCTCCACCTGCTTCCGCAATCGTATAGAAAGTTGAAGGCGAGCTGTCATTATTGTATTGGGTCTCTTCGCGACCTGAGATAAAGCCGCCGATGCGTATTCTTGCTTCATCGAGATATGATCGGTCACTCGCTTCTGGTGAACTGTCACGCAAAGCGCCGACTGAGATAACATCAAATCCAGAATCTATAAGATGTCTAGTAGACGTGCCCGTATACTCGGTGCCGTTGTTGAAGACACTCATTGTTGAGCCAGTCGCAGTAACCTCCACTGAGATTAGCGACTTGCCGGAGTAGTTTGTTATCGTGAGGACTGTGTCAACCTCCGCAGAGGTGTTCCTGTCGAACATAAAGAAGCGGAGCTCGCTGCCCCAGCGACTAACACCAAAGGCGAAGTTGTCGAAGGCATCGGAATTGTCGGCTATGCCAAATATGTACGATGCAAAAGGTAAGTCTAAAGGGTCTTGCGGCTCGAACCATATCGACATTGTAAACGTGTCAGTCGAGTTAATACTCAAAGGAACAGAGTCGGACGCTATATATGAATCCTCATACAAATAATCTTCGCCGATGATACCTTCCGCTCTTGCAGTAGCCCCTACATTAGTCAGTGCCCCTACTGAGCCAGAAGAATCTTCAAGATTAGTACCGTGGAAAGCGAACCCGTGATTAGTCCAGACAGCATCACGGCCATGGGGACTTGTGTATGCGTAGTTGCTGCGAGTACCGTCAACATTTATCTTAATAACTGTGTCGGCTGCCGCAGACAGATTCGATATTAGTACTCGAAGCTCACCAGTTTGCGCCACTGCGTCGCAAGAGATTACTTCTCTAGGAAGCTCTGTAGTGCCGTCTGACTCATAAGCGCGGATATCACCGCCACCATCACGCACCATTGTCCAGAATGCGGCAGGCATATCCGACAATTTCACAAGCACAGGGAAGTCAGTTTGACCTACTGGTACTCTTGTTGAGTCAACCGTGACATCAAAAGTGGAGGATGTTTCTGCTGCTGGTGGCGGTGCAGCGTTAAGCGTGATCAGGTACGAAGTTAGAACCTTATTGAGGTCAGTACCAGAAACCGCGTCGTAGTCCAGCGTCCACGTAAACTCAATATCTTCATTGACATTGTGATCAGGCAATACCGCTATGTGCGAGTTCCGATAAGTATGAATGGTGCCCACAGAAGGAGACATAACGCCTTGCCATTCTACGGAGGAACCAGTGGCTTGCATCGCAACAGCGAAGCCGTCT
>JGI1221J13441_10000950_pt1 | contig 12463 bp, 15 predicted proteins | sample LakVidmifraction_4_FD_13441 | JGI IMG/M metagenome (IMG submission 13441) | reverse complement strand
TGCTTGGCTAAAGATGGTTTTGGCAGATCCAGTTGGTTACGTGGTCTTTCTTGGAGACATGGTTAATAATGGGCTAAGGAATAGTAAGACTAATGTTTATCGGGAATTGATGCAGCCATTTGAGCAGAAGGAATGGTTAAAAAGACAAATCGGCCGTTTCAAAAAGGGAAGCTTCTTGGGTGCGATTGCCGGAAACCATGAGATTCGATCGGTTAATGAATCTGATCAATGTCCGCTATATGATGCGCTATGCAAGCATGATTTGGAAAGCGTTTATCGTGAAAATCTAAACGCCATAAAAGTAAGCCTTGGAAATCAGGGTGGCGGTAAACGAGTGTCATATGTTGTCGTGCTTCACCACGGCCTTGGTGGAAAAAAGGCACTGGATCTTGGATACCAAATTGAAGGCTGTGACGTAATGATTACTGGACACAATCATCAGCCAACTTCGCTTTTTCCTGCAAGGTGGATAATTGATGTTCATAATAATATTGTGAGAGAAGCCCCTTTCAAACATATCGTCGTTCCGTCTTTTGACAAGGCAGGGTATGCAATTCGTGGAGCATACAAAGGCCAGTCTAGCCGAACCATCCCCATAATCAGCCTTAGTGGCAAGGAAAAGAAAGTGAGTATAAGATGGGAAGATCTTTAAAAGTATACGCCATTTACGATCCAGAAAAATTCACAAAAGAACTGGTGTTGGATGCTTGCAAAGAAGATGATATTGAATTGGTTATCCATGATGGATATAGTTTTGAGTGGTTAACCAATATGCTCGAAGCACAGGAAATATGGTGCTTTGGCAACTGCCGATTTTTGCCAGCTTATGTAATCGCTAAGAGTAGATTTTTGGATTGTTGGCAAATGGGGTGAATAATTGAACAGAAAATTATCGTCTGAAGAACTTGAAAATTATATTAATGTTATAATTCCTAAAATTGAAGATGAACTTTCAAACGAAGATATTGATAAGAAAAGAAAAACAGAGTTGGCATCCCTTTATGTGGATGTCCTCTGTCTTTGTGCGTATGATGATTTTATATGTTTTAATAAATATCTGGAGTTGGATGAGAACCACAATGATACCACCAAGGCATTTTATCATCATAGAAAAGACGCTTTGAAAGTTATCTTTCAAACTTTGAATGATATGGAAATTCACGATACATATGATTTAGTATTGATATCAACGCCGCCGCGTTTGGGTAAAAGCAGTACCGGAATCCGATTTTTGAGTTGGATTTCAGGTAGGCATCCAGAATCCACAAACCTTGCAACCTCATATTCAGAAAGCATAACAGCGTCCTTTTATCTTGGCATGATAGAAATTGTACAGCACGAAAGGTACAAACAGGTGTTCAGCGAATCTCTGTTGGTTAATCAAAATGCAAAGCGACTTGAGATTTGGCTACAAGTTATGCGTCGATACCCATCCATTACCTTTGTACCTATTGGTGGTAGTATGACAGGTAGATCAGAAGCAGGAAGATATTTGTATTGTGACGATTTGGTATCCGGACTTGAAGAAGCCTTGTCATTTCCCCGAATGGAAAAATTATGGAACATCTATACTGTTAATGCTAAACAGCGAAAATTGGATGGGGCGAAAGAAATACATATTGCCACTGTATGGAGTGTCCACGATGTAATATCTAGATTAACTAGATTAAATACTGATAATCCAAGGTGCAAAATTATAAATCTTCCATGGGATGATGAAAATGGAGAAAGTAACTTTAATTTTGAAGGTGGATTCAGCACAAAGTATTATAAAGAGCTTGAAGGAATAATGGATAAGATAAGCTTTGACGCCCTCTATCGTGGTATCGCTGTGGAAAGAGAAGGATTATTATATAACCAAGATGATCTGAAAACATATATTAATTTGCCAAATGAAAAGCCAGATACTATAATTTCTGTTTGTGATAGTAAAAATCTTGGAAACGACTTTGTGGCAGCTCCTGTTGCATACTTATATGACGACTTAGTCTATATTGATGCTGTTGTCTATAATAATGGGTTACCCGATGTTACAAAACCGCTCGTTGCAAATTTGTGGATGGAACATAAGGTTATAAGAGCAGACGTTGAGCTTAATAATGGTGGAAATTATTATGCAAGTGATGTGGATAAGATAATTAAAAACGCTGGTGGACACACTAGCATAAGAATCTTCTTTTCGGGGAATAATAAAAATACTAAGATAATAACATACGCCGATTTTGTAAAAAAGCATTTTGTATTTAGAGATCCATCCACATATTCCCCTAACAGCGAATATGCTAAATTCATAAATGGCCTTTTAACATGGACTCAAACCGGAAAAAATCAACATGATGATGCTCCCGATTCAGTTGCTATGTTAGCTGGACTGATACAAGATATCTCAAATAACAGTATCCAAATCATCAATAGGAAGGAACTTAGAATATGAGTTACGCAGGAAAAGGACGAAGAAAAATTGTTAGTGAGTTTAGCTCTGATGATTTAAAAGATGTAGATAATGTTATTACTCTTTTAAATGGAGCTTTCAAAATTCATGATCTTAATAGAGTTGAAATCAAATATCTGTTGGAATACCGCAAAAATGTCCAGCCTATTCTTGAGAAAGAAAAAGCGATCAGACCAGAAATTAACAATATGGTGGTGCTTAACCATGCGCAGATGATAACAAGGGATATTGTTGGTTACTTTCTTGGTACACCTATACAATATATCCAGAGTGGCGCTGATTTCAAAGATGAAGTAGAAGAACTTAATAAATTTGTGTCTTTTGAAGATAAATCCTCAATTGATCTTGAGATTGGTGAATTTCAGAGCATTACAGGCGTTGGATATCGAATTATCTATACTGATGGTCAGTATGCCGATGAGATTCCATTTGAGGACAAGGCCTTAAATCCATTGAATACGTTTGTCGTATACCAAAATGATATTTCAGAGAGACCGCTTGCAGGGGTTACCTATCATGTTACATATGATATGGACAACAATATTAATGGCACAAAAATCTATGTTTATACTCATCATGGTAGCTATGAAATAACAAGTACCGGATTAGCTTCGTCTATAAATAACTACGAGCATACTTATTCATCCTATAACGTTGGTGGAGTGCCAATTATTGAATATCCAAATAATCAGTGGAGAATTGGCGATTGGGAACTAATGATAAGCCTTATGGATGCTATTAATAACCTCCACAGTGGTCGTTTGGATGATATTGATCAAATGATACAATCCCTGATGGTATTCTTGAATGCGGATATCGACAAAGAACGATATGATGAGATGAGGGAAGCCGGAGCAATAATGCTTAAAAACAGCACTGGCAATCGTTCTGATGTTAAGATTGTAAGCGCCCCTATGGATCAAAGCGGTCTAAATATGTTCGCACAGGAGCTTGAATCTTTACTTTATGCCTTAATTGGTATCCCTGATAGGAACAATCGTTCGGGTGGTGGTGGAGACACTGGCGTTGCGGTAGAACTACGTGATGGCTGGGCAGATCTGGAAATAGTTGCCAGAAACAAAGAAATGAGCTTCAAAAAGGCCGAAAAGCAGTCATTAAGAATTATTTTAAAGATCTTAGAGAATAAACTTGGATTCAAAATGTCGCTCTTGGATGTTGATATCAAATTCAGCAGAAATAAAAATAACAACTTATTGGTTAAGGTGCAAAGTTATCAGGGCTTACTTTCAACTAAAACACTTTCCCCTTCAGACTGTTTGACCATTGTGGATTTGGTATCTGATGTTAATGAGTTTGTAAATCGTGGAGAAGCCTTTTGGGGAGATTCTTTTGCTGGTAAAATTCAGTCTGATATTGGTGTTGCGCTCAGTACAAAGGCGCTTGAAACTCCTGATGTTGCTACGAATGAAGAAAATAATACAAAACCAGAGCAAATACCCCCTAAAAAGCCCGAATGAAAATAATTTTCACAAAAAAGATATATAATATTAATAGAAATATAATAATGTGCTGGGTCATGGACATGGCATGGTATTAGGAGGAAATATAATGGACGATGAAAGAAAAGAACAAGTTGACACAGGGGAAGAAAAGTTAGCTCCTGATAAACTCTACACGGAAGCAGAGTTCACTAAACGGCTCACATCTGAAGTTGACCGCAGAGTTGAAAGCGGTATCCAAAAAGGTTTGGAAACAAATAAGCAGAAATGGCAACGTGAATTTGAAGAAAGTGCTAATTTGACAGCAGAACAACTTGCACAAAAGAAATTGGAAGAAAAAACCAANGAGCTTACTCAAAAAGAGATAGGNGTTGCACTACGTGCCAATAAGATTGATGCAAGAGAAGCGTTTAACGCAGCAGAAGTACCTAAAGCACAGTATGAAAAATTTATCGATATGCTAGTTTCTGACGACGCCGAAGTAACTGTTTCTAATGTTAAGAATTTTGTCGATATGTTCAATGTCACTAAAAACGACATAGAAACTCGTCTAAAATCAGAAATGTCTATTGTTAAAAATCCAAAACAAGGTGATTCCGAAAAACCATTGAGTAAAAAAGAATTTGATGCGTTACCTTATGCTAAGAAGGCTAAGATTAAGCAGGAACAGCCAGAAATTTGGAAACAATTCATGAATCAATAAAAAGGAGAAATAAAACATGGCTGGTACAAACTTAAATTTTCCGTATGATGCGGAAATTTTCAATTACGATTGGAAAAATACTCCTGATATCGTCCTTACATCAATGATCAATTCTGGTGCGGTTGTACAGGATAGTGAAATTGCTGCTATGATTGCAAATGGATCAAACTTTTTCACAGTTCCGTTCTATAATGTTCTTGGTGGAGTAGAGGACGTATATAATGGCGTTGACAGCTTCACTGGCTCAGAGCTTGCTGGTGGAAGTTATTCAGGTTGTGTCTATGGTCGTATGGCGTCATGGAATGCCAAATCGTTCATTAAAGACTTTAACTCGGGTGCTGATCCTATGGCACAGATCGTTGCTGGTGTCGCAAATTACTGGATTAAAATCCGTCAAGAACGCTTGATCGGTATGTTAGCTGCTGTTTTCGGTATTAGTGGTAATGCGGACTGGGCTTTGCATACAACTAATCTAGCAGCGGAGGGTACTGATACGGTTGTTGCCGATGCAAACAGAGTTGACGAAACTTCAATTAATGATGCAATTGTAAAAGCCAATGGTGATCTTGCCTTCGGTAATTATTCACTGGCGATCATGCACTCGGTTGTTGCTAATAAACTTGCTAAACTTCAGCTTTTGGAATTTAGTAAATATACTGATTCTTCAGGTATTACCCGTTCACTCCCGATTGGCACAATTAATGGATTGACCGTTGTAGTTAATGATCTTTCCCCTTCGGCTGATTCTGGTATTGTTGCTGGAGCAAAGGAATATACAACTTACATTTTGGGCAATGGATCAATTCATTACGCATCTGCACCTGTTGATATTCCCTCTGAAATGGATCGTGATCCTGATACCAATGGTGGTAAAGACATGATTTATACTCGTTTGAGAGAAACAATGCATCCCTTTGGATTTAGTTTTACTGGTAATGTTGTTGATAATGTTGGTGTTCCAGATTCAATTCTGCTCGCAACAGCGTCTTACGAATTAAAAATGCCAGCCAAGACAATCTATATGGCTCGCTTGATCACAAACGGATAAGGTGGTTAAATGTACATTTATCAAAACGGTAAGTTGTACGTTCAAATGGAGAAACAACTTGTTGGGGTTAACATTAGCCCCGANAAAGTTTCTCTTGTAAAAGAAACTGCAGGTTTTGTCAGATAACTTTCAAATATTTACTTGGGAAGAAGCAAATGCAAAACTTGGAATTTCTGAAGAAAAACCTTACGTTTTTCCAATAACAAAAGAGGCGGTGAAAAAAGATGACTCAATTAGAAAGCCTAGAAACACTCCTGTTCCCAAACGGCGCACAGGTAGACCAAAGAAATCTTCTTGAGATCTATCTTGATTTCGCAAGTGACATTATTTGTGATCTTAGAAATGCCAGTTATGTGGAAAATGAATATTTGAATGTACAGCTAAAAATAGCAGTTGAATTATATAATAAAAACGGCGCTGAAGGGCAAATTGCTCATGGAGAAAATGGAATTAGCAGATCATATGGCAAATCAGAGGTTTCTGAAGGTCTATTAAATCAAATAGTTCCATTTGTTAAAACTCCATATTCAATCAAAAGGGTGATTGCATGAGACCGTTAATGAAGAACACAAGACCTTTATGGTATGTAGGCTCGACTAATGATGGGGAAAAAATAGAAACAAAGGACGCAAACGGAAATTATACTGGCGATTTTATAACTGTCTTTTCGGTTCCAAAGCGGATTTATATTTCTCTTTATCCCAGAACGAGTAACATTTTCAGGGATGTGTTTGGAATAACCAATGATGCAGATTTCATTTCTTCAACTGATTTGGATTTAGAAAAACGAGGAATTTTATTTAAAACTGAACCGACGGTTAATGATTATGCCAAATATGACTATATTATAACTGAAAAATTACCATATCTTAATGGGTATAACTATGGACTGAAGGTGAGAACTTAATGGCAGAACTTTTAGTTGACGAATTTAATACTACTATTGCAGAAGATTATATCATGGAAAATATGTTAGTTGACATGAATAAAATTTCTGACATAAGCGGTCTTGAAAAAGTAATGAAGCACGACATAAAAAAAGCTATAAATCGTGGGATGGATATGGCTGTAACAAAAGTAGAAACTAGTGTTATAAGATCTATGGCTGATTATGGCGTATCAGAACTGATTGGTGCTATAAGAGTTACTCCATATTTAGACGGTTGGGAAGTTGTAATAGACGATCCACAGGCCGACTTTGTAGAGTATGGTACTGGTGTTAAAGGAAGTAAAAGCCCACATCCAAATGCCCCCGAACGAGGTTGGAGATATGATATTTATGGTCATGGGGAAAAAGGTTGGATAGCCCCTAGAGATCAGTTTGATCCAGATCCAGATAAAATTCCCTTGTCTAATGGTAGTGGTAAATGGTTCTGGACAAAAGGTAAAGCAGCTAAACCATTCTTTCATAAAGCAATCTATAATATTAGAAGAAGTGGCGCTATATCAAGAGCAATCCGTGCTGAATTGAGGAAATTAAAATGATAGCTTTTGTAGATAATGAAATTTACACAAAATTAAAAACAGAGATTACTGCTGCAAAAGTAAGAAAAGAGTATCCAGAAGAATTGTCTGATTTTCCTTGTATCGTTGCGAACTTCTCCAATACAACTAATCCAGCCACGATCGACACATCCGGTGAAAGACACAATTTTTTATCTATACAAATTAATATTTTTAGCCAGTCACAACTACACCAAACTGAGATACAAACTATCAGAGGTCAAATAGATGCGGTTTTGGCTGATTTTTATAAAATGAACAGAACGCTTGATGATCCAGTTTCTAACATAGATCCTACAATAACTAGATGGATAATGCGCTATGAAGGGGTCATCTCTTATAATAATGAAATGTACAGGAGGTAACTTTAATGGCGATTAGTACAGCATCAACACTTCTAAAATATGCAAGTACCATTCAATATCAAGTTGAAACTGCAACGGTAGTCGGAACAATTTCAGCAGCAGGTGTAGGTAACGCAACTGTAATAATTACCGCAAAAACGCTTATTGGAACTCCATTAACAATAAGTGTTCCAGTGGCAAACAATGATACGGCAAGCACTGTGGCTGGAAAAATAAGAACTGTATTAAGCGCAAATTCTGCTATTAATACAAAATTTACTGTTGGCGGTACTGGTGTTAGTGTGAGATTGACAAAAATTGCGTGTGATGAAACAGATACCACACTAAATATATCAATCAATAATGGAACTTGTTCAGGACTTACCGCTGCTCCTACATCTGCTAATACAACTGCTGGTAGTACATTTACCAAGTTAGTGGATATAGTTTCACATCCAGACATGGGTTCAAGCCCTAGTAAGTTGGATACAACTACCCAAACCGAAACAAAGGTAAAAACATCAATTTTGGGTTTACAAGACGCTCCCGATCTCACTTTTGAAGCCAATTATACTAAAACAAGTTTTAATGCAATAGAATTAATAGAGGACGATTACCTTGCTTTCAAACTTGATTTTGGAAATTCAAATGGTGGGTTTCTTTGGGAAGGTAGACTTTCGGTTTTTGTAGTCGGAGGTGGAGTAGATGAAGTACGAAAAACAACCATTACATCATCTGCTGAAACAGAAATAAGACAAAGTGCTTAATTAACTAGAAAGGGAAATTTAATATGAGTATCTCAACTGCTGGAACAATACTAAAAAGTTCTGCAACACAGACAGGAACCTATGTAAAAGTCATAGATATTGTAACTTATCCAGATATGGGGTCTAGCCCTTCAAAACTAGATTCAACGACTTTAACTGCTCTAAAAATCAAAACATCTATCCTTGGACTACAGGACGTACCCGATTTGACATTTGAAACCAACTATACACTTGCTGGCTACAATGCTGCGGTTGCTCTTGAGGGGTCAACGATTTGGTTTCATTTGGAATTTGGTACAGATGGAATAGCAGGTAAGTTTGAGTGGTCTGGTAAAATCAGTACATTTGTAACTGGTGGTGGAGTTGATGAAGTTAGAAAAATGACTGTTACAACTTCTGCCGAAACAGAAATAGAAGAAATCTCAGCCTAATAGGAGGATTGTATGATCGTTAATCTCAGAGGAAAAGAAGTCGAAGTAAAATACTCATTTAATTCATTCAAGTATATGAGGGATTTTTCACCTTCCGTTTTGGAACAGTTGGAAGATAAACCTTTTGAACTTATTCCATTTATGGAAATTATGATGTTGGGAGCTTTGAATCATAACAAAAAAGTAAAGTTTACTGTGGATGATGCAGATGATGTTCTCGAAGATGTGTCTGAGAATGGCGACATTTCAAAACTTTTAGAAGATCTAATGGAACTCTTACAGGAATCAGGTTTTTTCAAAAGTCTCCAGAAGGACTAAAAAATACCGCTCCCCCTTCTGGAGATACTGTAGAACATATATATCCTTCTATATTTGATCAAATTGAAGATGAAATTTTACCGAACGCTTTGATGATGGGTGTTGATTATGAGTTATTTTGGTCACTCGATCCAATATCTCTGTCACCTTTCGTCAAGGCGTTTTCTATTAAACAAAAAATGGAAGATGTAGAAAGATGGCAATTAGGAATATATGTTCGTGGGGCAATTTCAAGTTGTTTAAATAAAGATAATAAATATCCAAAAACTCCTATTTTTGCTGCTAATCCTGAATTGGGTCTTAGCGAAGAAGAACAAAGAAAAATAATTAAAGAGCGATTTGTGTTTCACGCATCTCTCATTAATAAAAATCTAAGAAAGGGGAGATACTTAAATGCCTAAAATGCTTTTTAGATTTATGGGTCGTGACGAAGGCTTAAAGAATATGTTGGCCAGTCGTCAAAAAGGTATTAGGAAATTAAATAACTCTTTCTCAAATATAAATAAAGATGTTAATCGTTCATCTTCGACATTTACTAAGTTTGGCAAGTCATTGGCCTTTGGTAAAGTTGCAGTAATGGGATATGCTGTTATGCGACTTGGACAGAGCATAATGCGCCTTACACAGGCTTCTATGGATCAAATTGAGACACAGAACCTGTTTAATGTTGCCTTGGCAGATACCGCTGTTGCCACTGGTGTACTGATTGATAAAATGAGTAACATCTATGGGCTTGATTCAACTAATATTAGAAATGCAGTTGGTACCTTTTCTCTATTAGCTCGTTCGATGGGAATGAGTACTGCTCAGGCACAAACATTATCAACTAGTGTTTACCAGCTTGCTGTCGATCTTTCATCCTTAACCAACATACCAATTGAACAGGTTATGCACGATATGAGATCCGGACTTGTTGGTCAGTCAGAAACCGTTTATAAATATGGTATGGATGTTACTGAAGCTGCTTTGAAGTCTGAAGCTTTGGCACAGGGAATTAGTAAATCAGTTCGTCAAATGTCACAGGGTGAAAAAATGGCCTTGCGATATGCGGTTATGATTAAAACTGGTGAAATTGCTATGGGCGATTTTGCTAAAACTATTGAAACTCCTGCAAACCAATCAAGGATTTTAAGTCAGCGAATAACTACTTTGAGTCGATCTTTAGGTAGTATGTTTATTCCTGCACTTACTGCAATATTGCCATATTTGAATGCATTTGCAATTGTTTTAATTAGAGCAGCAAATGCAGTAGCAAAACTTTTCGGATATGTTGCCGATGTTGATGAAAACACTCCAGACACTTTTGGTGACATGAGTGGGGATTTAGACGATGTAGAATCAGGTCTTGGTGCTGTAACATCGGGTGTTGGTGATGTAGATAAGGCCGTTAAGAAATTAAGGATTACCCTATTGGGCTTTGATGAACTTAATATAATGGCCGATAATTCAGAAAGTTCAAATGCAGGAATTATTGGTAGTGGTAGTGGTCTGGCCGGTCTTTCTGTTGGTTCTATACTTGGTGATATGAATCTTGGAGCATATAATTCTTTATTAGATGCTATACCTTCAAAAGCAAAAGAAATTGCTGATAAAATAGCAGGTATTTTTAAGAGAATGAAGGGGCATTTTGACTTTACCAATATAAAAACTGCGTGGGGTAATCTGAAGAGTGCGCTTAGTTCATTGGCAGATTTAAGTTGGCAGCATCTCGTTTGGGTATGGGATAATATTTTGGTTCCTTTAGGTACTTGGTTAATTAACGATGCAGTACCAGTTTATCTTGATTTTCTAGCTGCTGGGATTGATGTATTAACTTCAGCACTTGAGTTCCTAGAACCTCTGGGTATATGGTTATGGGATAATTTTTTAAAGCCACTAGCCATTTGGTCAGGTGACCTGATCATAAAAGGATTAGAAGGACTGACTACTGGTCTAAGTGCACTAAGTGCTTTACTCGACGATATAGGAACTTGGGAATTGTGGAAAGATCTTAAAATTTGGATTACAAAAAAATGGAAATGGGTTACTAGTGGTGAAACTTGGCAAGAGTTCTGGAAGGATATATCTTCATCAGCATGGAAAACATATAAAGATATCGAAGTTTGGATTTCAAAACTATGGAAATGGGTCAGGGGAGGTAAAACATGGCAAGAATTTGGGAAGGAAGGTTATGGTGATGACTGGGTAACATATAAAAGTATTACAGTTTGGATTTCAAAAAAATGGAAATGGGTTAGTGGTGGTAAAACATGGCTAGAGTTCTGGGATGATGCTTTTTCTCGTGAGTGGATAACATCTAAAAGTCTTACAATTTTCATTTCAAAAATATGGAAATGGGCCAGTGGTGGTAAAACGTGGCAAGAGTTCTGGGCGGATACATTTGAGTATGAATGGACAAGGCCTGCGAGGATAAAAGTTAAGGTTAAAAAATTATTTTCATGGGAAAATGTTACTGATGATAGTAAAAGAATGGAAGGTTGGTTAAACACTGGTTTTAATAATGTTACAAAGGAATGGGATAGATTCTGGGGAAAACAAAAACCTTTAGAAGCAAAAATTAAGGGTAAGATGGTTGTGGACTGGGCGCCATCTACTTATCAAGTGCCGACTACTCTTGGAGGTTCAAAATACACATTCAAACCAATCATGTTTGCAGAGGGTGGCATTGTAAACAGCCCTACATTATCAGTGCTTGGAGAAGCCGGATCAGAAGCAGTTTTACCTTTAAATCCAACTTCATTATCAAAATATTTAGCTCCTGTTTTGGGGAATAATACACTAGATGAAGAAAAACAATATAGCACTATGTATAGAGCTATGAAGGACGCTTTGAATGAACAGGAAGAAACAATGAATGTTTATGTTGATGGTGTATACCAAAAGACAATTAGAGAAATGAAAAGAAGAAATGTTAGATCTGGAAGAATTATTGTTCCAGTTGGAGGTTAAAAATGGGAATCTATTCTCCAATAAAATCGGTCGCTCCGGTTAACGCTAGTGGAACTGTTGGAACCGCCGTTACAAATTTAGCCGATACAGCAACATATATATATCGTTTGGCAGACATATCAGCTTCAAAGGCCGGACGAACAGAAGATACCGTTATGCACAAAATGAGAATTGCACAAGCAGTACGTCTAGATGTTGGATGGAACTTTATATCAACAGCAGAAGGTTCAAAAATCATGAGTGCTTTTAATCCACAATATGTCCAAATCATATACTTGGATTTAAAAGCTGGGGCTTGGGCAACAAAAATATTTTATGTTACGGATCGAGCTGCCCCTTTATATAATTCCACTAGCGGTTTATGGGAAGGCGTAGATTTTGGATTAATAGAAAGAGCACCAGTACGTATTACATATTGAGGAAATCATATACTTGGATTTAAAAGCTGGGGTTTGGGCAACAAAAATATTTTATGTTACAGATCGAGC
>JGI1221J13441_10000946_pt1 | contig 12499 bp, 12 predicted proteins | sample LakVidmifraction_4_FD_13441 | JGI IMG/M metagenome (IMG submission 13441) | reverse complement strand
CAGTTTGAACAATTAATGTTTGTGCCGTTAATGTATTGGCTACAGTGAAATCTGATGCATATGATGATGTTGCAGCATATGATGCAGATGTTGCTGTACCAGCATTATTAGCATAAGATGCACTTATTGCATTAGATGCATTAAGAGCATATGATGCAGATGTTGCTGTGTTAGCATTACCAGCATTATTAGCATAAGATGCACTTAAAATTGAACCACTAACATCAGCTAATTGGACAATGCTTTGAGCACCATCATTTTTCTTGAAATATAAAACACCGTCATATGTGTTTATTGCTACTTCTCCCAAATCTAATGAAGATGTTGATGGGATTTTGCCGGGAACGGCACTGCGTTTTAACTCAATTTTAATAGCCATATTTACGGAAACAATCTAATAATTATATAATTAACTACAGCTTATATAAGCTATGTATAAATATATAGTTAGAATGTTCCTCCATCAATAGCATTGCCATTATATGAACCAGAAGCGATATTTGGAGAATCCACTACATTAAATGAACCGGAAACAACAAGGGCAGGAGCATTTGGGTCGGTTTGGGAAGCAACTAATGAACCAGAAACAGTTAATATATTGGTTGATGTATTAAATCTTAAATTGCTTCTTAATTGTTTAACTTTTAATAATGCCATTATGCGGAAAATTTACCAATTGCTATTACTTCATCATCACTTTCTAATACATATCCTATAGAAACAACATCAAATACTAAAGTAATATTGCCTGATGCTACTGTTAATGTTACTGATGATGAAGGAATATATTGTCCATTTATGTAAAAAGTAAAATTATTTATTGATGTTGGAGGTAATGTAGATAATGGCCCTGGTTGTATTACATTAGTACTTAATATTATAGCTGTATCCCCCCCACTTATTGAATTTGCTGTTTTAGTTATATTAGTATCTAAATAAGTAAAATCACCAACTTCAGCAGGGGATACTGTAATATTGTTATTAACAATATTATTCCCACCACCAATAAATGATGTTGAACCAGCAACATTTTTAGGTGTTTTAAGTGATGATACATTTAATTGATCAATATCTCCTTCAACCGTTTCTAAATCAAACACTATTTGTGCTTTTGTATAAAATTTACTGCGAGCTGTTGCTAAATCTTTATTCACAGTATCGGGAAGTATATATCCAAATAACTTTATATTAAATGAACTACGAACAGCTCTATCTTGTCCTTGTTCTAGCAATGTTGTGTTGGTGAAACTATCAATATTTGCTTTAAATTTAAATCTACTAGGATCACCCCAATATGAGTCTGAAGAAAATTCAATAGCTTCCACTACCTTATTATTTTGCTCTATAAAATCAGTAAATATTATACAACTATAATTAACAGTAATATAATCAGGTACAGCACTTATATAGAATTGTTCTGAAGGTATTCTATTTGTTAATACAGAAAATTTATCGTATATGTTCTTTTTATTAAATTTAGTACCTACTACTTGATATAAATGAACAGTATTTCCATCTAATTTATTTCCTAATGTTCTATTTTTATCAAATCCATCACGTTTAAACATAATGAGAGGAACCATCAACTTAGCGTTATTATCCCTATAAAATCCATCGGCTTGAACCGATTTCCAACGCTCAGAAGACCCATATATAACAGGTACCGCAACTCGTTGATTGTTTTGAATAACGGTGGGTTTTATAACATTTTCAAAATAATATAATATAGCATTATCAATATCTTCCAAACCAATGCTAATATCTTTTACTGTATCATTCTTTAAAGAATAATCAGTACCACGATTTTTAGAATATACAGTATCACTAATAGCTTTACCTTGGTTTAGATAAGGTTGTGCTATTACTTCTTGTGTAATCTCTGATTGGTTTTTAGGTAATGGTTTTAAACTTCTAGCCATTTTATATGCGTTCCAAATCTAATCCTAATTTCTCAGGTCTTATGTAATGAGTTGATAATATAATTGATAATGATGTTCCAAAATCATCATTATTACTGGAATATGAATATTCTGGTTTTTTACCCATAATGTATTGATTTTCAACTACAGCATCTACTTCATAATAATCATTATTCCATAACACAATATCTCCTGTTTCAGGAACAATACTATATGTAAATCCTTTAGAATCATCATTGAATTCATTACTTAGATCATATCCAGCTAAATCATCACGTAAAAATTTAAATAATACAGTACGAGTAATATCAGGACCAAAATCATCAGTATCTGTTAATTGATCTCCTCTATCTATTAAACAATTTATTAATACAGGGTCTCTAAATATTTTAGTCCCATTAGCTTCACCATACATGTTAGATTTAGTTTTATCTAATATTATTTTATAATATCCAACTTGTTGTTGTATAATGTTATTTACTAATTCTCTATTCAAATGACGAAATAATGAAATATCGCGATCCCCTCCAAACATTGACATTAATATGCTCCTTTCTTTTCCAGAGTTTTTATACGAGGAATAAATTGAATTAATCCGGGTATTTGTTTCTGAGCCATGATTTTAATCTGATGAATATCTTCTTCAGGGGTTGATGTTACTAAATACTTTATTTTAAGTAATGAATATTCATAATTATCAGTAGATTTCGACATTAAAAAATCGCTATGTTCAATACTAACTACTATAATACCATGTATTGCTCTTATTTGATTATATATTTCCACTTTATTTTCACCCCCTGTTGTTTTAATCAGGACTTCAACATAATATACACTAATACTTTCTAACAATATGTTATGTAATTTAATCATCAAAATATATAAATAACAAGAGGTGCATTATTAAGCATTTTTTGAGCATATTCTGCTTCCAATGATTGTCTTTCTAATTGGGCTTTACGAGAAACATCATCTAACATTCCCCTTAATTGAAGTAATAAAGCCTCCTTTTCAGATCTAGCATCTATTAATAAATCAGATTGATTTAATGTTACTTCAGCACCAGGAACAGGTATAGTACCGTATTTTCCTCTAACATATGCTAACATTTCTTTAGATAATGCTAAAGCATATTGACGAATCCATGTTTTTCCTATAGAATTTATTCTGGAATATATGGGGTTGATGTAGGGAACATTAGATACATTTGTAATTTGATTTCCTGGGTTATTAGGGTTAGTAATACTATCCCTTTCACTAACTTTAATATAATGGAAATTCAAACTATCATTTAATCCTAAATGAATTCTTGTAGGGATGGGAAATAATCTGAGTTGATTATTAACTAATTCAAATGAAAATGCTGATTTTCTAATTTGATCATTGAATTCAATTGCTTGAATCTTCATCACATCAAAAAATATAGGCATTAATAAAAAATTAATACCGGGAGACATCTGACCAAAACCAAATGTTTCAAGCATTGATTGAATACCAGTTCCAGTGCCTGAATATGGATCAAAAAATCTTACAATGGCTGGAGGTGCTTCAAAAAACACACGTTTTACTTCAATTGAATCTCCAGGTGATAATGAAGCTGATGCTGCAGCCCATGATGTTAAGTCATAGTTTTGTACACCTTCTCTTAACTTTAATGAACCTGTATAATATGTTACTTTACCCCCAGCACCTACTTCAGTACCATATGTTTGGGATAAGCGAATTACAGCTCCTAGAGTTGGGGTTAATACTTGATCGTTAAAATTAGATCCTGTATTATTGCCCTCCATAGAAATATAATTTTCCCTAACTTTGTATTGGTATATTTCATTACTATAAGTAGTAATGGATTCTTCAAAAGCAGTATAAAAGGAACCGGATTGTAATTCAACATTGGTTAAAGGATAACCTAAACGCTGGGCACACCATTTAGCAACTTGATCAGCCTCTGTTTGGAAAATAGAATCACTATCATAAAATCCGAAAGGTGTTGAACCCGTTGTGAATGTAGATGAACCATTCCATATAGCAATATTTGACATAATAATTTAAATAGTATTTATCTACTATAAATATACGAAAAAGAAAAAGCCCATCTAATTAAGAATGAGCTTTTCCTATAGCCTTATATGGCTATTTATATTAATATATTAGATAGTTTCTAATCCACCAATATAAACCTTTCCAAAATAATCTGGTCTGATCATTTTCTTAGCGTAACGAGTCATAAGACCTTTACGTGGAGTAAATGTTTCAGGATCATATAATAACGGAGTCATGATCAAAGGAACATATGGAGCAAAAACAGCACCTGCTTCTAAGAATTGAGCACCCTTATAACCCATCAAAACGATGTTTTCAGTCATATAAGGATTCTTGTAAACTTTGTAACGACTGTTTAATGAACCAATTTTCTGAATACCGAAATTGAATTCCATTTTCTCACCATCACCATCAGCAGCAAATCCAGGAATAGATTCTAATACTGTAGCTACAGTTGGAGATACTACTAAGAAATTAGCACCACCACGTAATGATAATTGATGAATTTTATTAGATACTTTTTGTAATTTAGTACCTAATGTTTGGAACCAACCACCTTGAGTGTTGTAATATCCATTTCCAGTTGCAACTTGTTGTGTGAAACTACTTCCGTTCCATACTTCGTTGTTTCTTGCTGACCAGTAATCAACTGTATATGCATTTTGGATCAACATATCTAACAATTCTAAATCAATTTCCATTGAAATATATTGAGATAATATACCAGTTAATTCAGCTTCAGCATCAATTGAATGATAAGCATTCAAATCCTGAGCAAATTCTGGAGTCCATTGTGCTTTTAACTTACGAGTTTTAGCAACAATAGCTTCTGATTTTAACTGAACGTTAATTTCTGGAATGCTAATAGGTTGAGATTGAGATAATTGACTAGAAGTTGGTGAACCAAGTCCATCCTCAAAATCACCACGAGCTGCGGGGCTAGTAGCTTTATTAAATGTTAATATAGCTGAACCTGAACCACCACCTGTAGTAACTAAACTAGCAGCAGGAACGATCATACTTAAGTTTCCAGCAGCATTTAAAGCTGTGAATTGTTGAACAATGTCAGCACCAGTTATACCTACAGAACCACTTGCTACAAATGATCTAACACCTAATGTATCAAAAGATGAAGAAACCAAATCATAAGCTGATCCTGAGAATAAAATTTTCTTATAAGAACCAGTAGCTACATAAGCTCCATCAAATGCAACATCAGCAAAAGATACAGATGCTGTTGAGAAAGGTAATGATGCAGTAGCACTGTTTAAAGAGTATGCGAAACGACCAGCTTCATATAAACCTTTAGTAACATCGGTTACATTAGTAGATGCATCAGCACCATATAAAGAATCCCCCTTTGCGAAAGGTGATTTATTAGTACCGTATTTAAAATCTAGATAAAATACTAGACCTGAAGGTAAATTCATTGGTTGAACTGAAATGAATTCTTTAGCTGCTATTTGACCGAATACTCGGCGAACTAACGGTAAAGCAACACCTGCCCAGTTTTCTGAATTATATGATCCACCAGATTGACTAGAGGTACCACCAGATATATTACCTTCGGTAATTAATTGTTTTGCTTGATTTTCAAGCAACATTGCCATTGTATTGGATTCAATTTTATTAGAAATACCTTCTAATAATCCTGATTTAACCCATTTGTCAGATAGACGTCTTGCATCGTCGGATACCTGCTTAAATTGGTTAGATGATTCTAATAATTGTTCTACGTTCATAGTAATTTGTTTTTTTTTGTTTTTAAATTATTTATTAATTCCTGCTAATTGTTGCATTCTAGAAACACTATCATTTACTTCAAATATTTGTTTCTTTACAGGTGCTACTCCAGCAGCTTTTGAAGCAAATCCTAATGATTCTTTAATTTGTGACTTATTGCTAAATGTAGCAGTTAAAGTACCTTCTAAAGATTCAAATACAATTTTAGCTTCTTTTGCAGTTGTTGCTTTGTCAAACGAAGCAATAACTTTTACTTTTTGTGATTCGGTTAGGTTTTTAGATTTGAAGATTTTATTAACATAAAGTAATTTAGCATTTAATAAATTAACTTCCTGCAATTCATTACGTAATGTTTTGATAGTTTTAATAGCTTCTTTTAATTCTTCTTTATCATGGCTTTCTTCAACTTCTTTAGTTTTATCTAAAGCATCTAATTCAGCTAATAATTCTTCCAAATTAATTTCTTCATCATCATCACTTATAATTTCATCTTCTCCACCCATATCCATTTCATCTTCTTCACCATTTTCTTCTGAAGATTCTACTTCTTCTTCATTTTCTAATTCTTGAGAGACAATATCCTTAATAATGTCTTTTAATTGCTCAATACTTAAATCATCCACTTTCATTGAATCATCATCTTCTCCATCTTCTCCGGCTTCTCCAGCTTCATCAGCTTCATCATCTTCTTTAACTTCAAATAAAGATTCATCTTCTAATTCTTCTACTTCTTCAGCTTCTAATTCCGCTAAAATAGCAGATAAATCAAAATCTTCTTCCATATCTTCTTCTTGAATGTTAGATAATGCATTTTCATCCATGTCTTCATCTTCATATTCCATTTCTTGGAGTTTAGTAGATAACATAGATTGAAGTCTTGGTGTAAGTGCCTCTTCTAGGGCCACTTTTGCGTTGGCTAAAGCTGCTTCACGTACTTGTTTAGCATCAGCAATAGCTTCCTTGAATAAATCCTTGTTTGTCATTTTTTTTTGTCCTTAAATTTGTTTCGGGAAATAAGATTATTATGAATCTTAATAGAATAATTAATAATACCGTATTATATGAGATAATACATTGTGGTTCAAGCATAAATATATAAAAATGATGAAAAACGAAAAAGAAAACACCTCTCTGTAAGGAAGGTGTTCAGTCTATACAGACTATATATAGAGGGGTTTATTTTTTAAATTATTAACATAGAGGGCAAGGGCACACACCCGTGGAGTTACAGATTATATCAGTGATAAGGGAATTGATCTTACTGTAGTCTTTCAATGATTGATATTGTTTTGATTCTGCTAATGACATATATGCGTTGGGGGTTGAAGGAACACTAACTAGATCAAATGCTACTAGTTCAAAATCATCTTGTACTTCAACAGTTTCACCAATTTGTTTAACTGATCCCATACCACGAGATGAAATACCTACGGGGATATTTGCAGCAATTAATTCTTGAGCAATTTTACCTGCGGGGGTATTTAATAACATTAATTCACCCATCACATTATTACCATCCCACCATACTCTGGTAATATTGTGAGAAACATTACTTAAATTAACAATTGATGATTCGGGATGATCTAATTCTCCCATAGCAGTGTTAGATTTTACGGGGCCTTGAATATATTTCTCAATTTGTTTTTCTAATATTTCTCTAGGATAAACACGACCATTACCGTTTTTTGCTTCTGCTTCTTGTAATTTACCTTTAATACGCATCCTACCATCACTCACCGATTTAACTTCGATTAATGATAATTTAGCTATGTGAAAGGGGGTATGATCTATCAATAATATTTTACTCATTGTTTAATTTATATTAGTTATTTTTAACTGCAATTAAATAGTTTTTTTGACGTTCCTCCGGGGAACGCCTTGAAATAAGAATCGATTCTTGTTCTATAAGGAGATCTATTAATTTTATCATTATCTATATACGTATGTCACCTTTAACACCAAGTGCCATTGTTTTAATTTGTTCTATAGTGTTATTTTTTGATAATGGGGTATTTTGTAAATAAAGCTCACCTCCAACAGTTAATCCTTGTGGTAATGAGGTGATTGAGGTATTTTGTAAATAAAGCTCACCTCCAACAGTTAATCCTTGTGGTAATGAGGTGATTGAGGTATATTGTAAACTAAGATCACCTCCAACCTTTAAATCTTGTGGTAATGATGTTATTTTAGTATTATATAAATCAAGATAATCTCCAACAGTTAATCCTTGTGGTAATGAGGTTATTTTAGTGTTATATAAATCAAGATAACCTCCAACAGTTAATCCTTGTGGTAATGATGTTATTTTAGTGTTATATAAATTAAGATCACCTTTACCTCCATCCTTTATGTATTGTTGGATTTTTTTATGTGTTGCAATTAAATGGTTTTTTCGGCGTTCCTCAGGGGAACGCCTTGAAATAAGAATCGATTCTTGTTCTATAAGGAGATCTATTAATTTTATCATTATTTACATAAGTATGTCACCTTTAACACCAGGAGCCATTGTTTTAATTTGTTCTATAGTGTTATTTTTTGATAATGGGGTATTTTTTAAATAAAGATCACCTCCAACATTTAATCCTTGTGGTAATGAGGTGATTGGGGTATTAGATAAATAAAGATTACCTCCAACAGTTAATCCTTGTGGTAATGAGGTGATTGGGGTACTCTGTAAATAAAGAGAACCTCCAACAGTTAATCCTTGTGGTAATGAAGTGATTGAGGTACTCTGTAAATAAAGATTACCTCCAACCTTTAATCCTTGTGGTAATTTGGTTATTTTAGTGTTATATAAATCAAGATCACCTTTACCTCCATCCTTTATGTATTGTTGGATTTTTTGCTGTCCCGTCATGTCAGTCATATTATCATCATCATCAATCATCTCTTTCATTATCTTACGAACCATTTCTTTTAACTTATATTTTTGTGATTTATCTTTATCATCACTAATATTTTCATTCAATTTGTCTGAAATATAGTATTGATATATTTCTGTTTCTCCTTCATCACTAAGTCTATCTTCATCTACATTAAATGAATTTTTTAATTTATCTAAATCATTGAATGGTAGTTTTTTATAATTATTATATATAATACTGATGTTTCCTTTATCTCCACCAATGTCTGATTTATTAATGGTTTCATCAGATAATAATGCTTTGATATCTTCTACTTTAACTTCTTTAAGATTAGCAATATTGCTAATTTTATTTTTTAAACTTTCCAAATTATCAAATGGTGATATATTAGATAAATCCCATCCTAACTCATTTGCTGGTTTAGTTTTGTTAGTATTATTTTTCATAACTATATAATCATTTAAATCTTCTCCTAGTTCATTTTTTAATGAATATAAAACAGATTTTAATCTATTTATAGGTAAAGATGTATATATAGGTTCAGTACTTAAATATATAGAATAATTATCTCCATGTCCTTCTTTAACTAATTGCATTTTATTTTTTACATCAACAAAGTTGTCTCCATTTTTGGATATTTCTTCTTGTTGGTCGAATCCAAATTTGCGTTTGGTTGGAGTTGATTCTTGAGGTAATTGACATCTAACACCGGTTAATTTATAATTAGTATAGTAATATGGATCTTTGTTAAGGTTTTTAATTACTAATTTACATGCTTCTTTCTTATCAATTTCAGGATTATCAATTTTTTCCATAACATATCCTGCCATTATTTCTTGAGCGTTCATGGTATCTAGTTCATCAAATTTAGCAATTTGTTCTTTACCGTCTTGATTGTAGTATCCTGTGTCTTTAGCTTCTTTTAATATATCTTTTACTTTTTTAGGTAATTTAAATCCACCTTGTTTAAATTCATCAGCAAAATCTTCAGCATCGCTTTCAGAGTAACCAGCATCAATTAATTTTTGTTTATTAGATTTTTTATCTTTATCTTCGTTTAATGATTCGTTAGAATTAGATTTTGTTAAGTCTTTAATATCATCAGCATATAATCCTCTATCAGGTTTTTTATCTGTACCATATAATTCTTTACCAGTAAGATTACTCCATGTTTTTACAATTTTAAGTTTATCTCCTATTTGTAAATCCTCATAAGATTGAGGAAGATTATCCATATTGTTAACTGTGAATTCATCTCCTACTTTATATGTTCCAAAGTTAGCTTTATCAATATTAGGTCCTATTTCATTAATAATACCCTTATTAATTAAGATTCTTTCAGCTTGTTTAAATAATGTTACGTTACTGATGTATTCAGGTAAAGACATTCTTATATTACGCATAAATTGCGCTTCGGTGATTTTGCCTTCCTTAAGAGCAATATATTGGTTTTTTACAGATTTCATATTAATGTAAATTTTTAATTTTTGTATTTAAATTTTCAACCATTTCTGCTATTTTTGAAATGTTAGATTCCGTTGTTTTCCAATATATTAATCCCTCTCCATCTTCCGATAGATCTTGTTTTATCATATATGTGTATTCAACTATACGATTGATTTCCATTAGTTTACGTTTTACTTCTTTAATAGCTTTATGAAGAAGTTCATTTTTAGAACGTAGTTTTATTTCGTTTTTAAATTTAGTGTAAGTAATTTCATTTAATAATTCTTCTCTAACAATTTTCTCTAGGGATTGTTTTTCTTTATTTAATAAAGTTTGAATTTTTTTAACAGTTTCTTTTCCTTCATATATTTTATATGTTTTAGGTTTTTTACCTGTAATTTGTTTATAATCAAATATTTTTGAATCGGATGGCATTCCTTTTACTTTAGTAAACCCTTCATCTTCTGATGTTTGAGTTGCAGAGTTTGTTTTTTGTCCTTTTTTAGAAAAAGCATATGGAGTAGAATAAGCACCTACATCCGCTGATGTTGAATCTTCATCTATTATTTCATATACTAGTGTTTTTATATATTCTTTTAATGTTTTATCATTCATTATTTAATTGCTTTAATCTCATTAATTAATTGATGGTATTGTAATAAGACAACTATATTATCATCTTTAACATTTTGATGTTTCTCAATAGGTTTTAATAATGTAATAACTTCAGTTAATTTAATTTGGATTGTTTTATCGTCAATAGTAGGGATTAAAGATGTTAATTCTTTAATTAATTTCTCATTACTGGTATTTACGAATTCTCTTAATTTAGTTGTATTTGAAATATTATTAATGTATTCTTTTAGTACTAATTTTTGGGATTCATTTAGATTAGAATACTTTTCATTAAATTTTTCAAGTAACATACGATATGCTAATATACGAGTACCTTTATCCATGTTAATATATTCTTCCATCACACGATCTTCAACCTCTTCTCTATTTATTGATTTATTCGATATATGTTCTAATAAAGTAACTTTATTTTTAATAATATCCGAAGGCTCAATAAATTCATTTGAGTTATGTGATTCAATTAAAATATATATAGCAGCATATTGTGAATAATTATTAATTTTAGACTTAAAAAAATCATCAATGTTGTATTGTTCGCGAATTTCTTTAATTAAATTATACTTTTCCTTACGTAAAGTAGATCTATTTAACCTAGAGGATAAATTCAAAGTAGTATTAATTAAAGATTCTGCTCTACTTTCACTTAAGGAGGGAGAACTAATTATTGTTTGATATAATTTATATTCTTTACTTAACTCTGTTTTAGAAAAATATTTTCTAATAAGTCCTATAGATGTAGAATCTTTACCAGATACGGTATCAGATGCTATTTGTCTAACTAAAATTTCGAATAAGATCCCTGTATTCTTAAACTTACTATGCGATATATGCATTTTTCAATATTATGTGATATGAAATGTACTGTTTATAAATATATGTATTTTATATATCCTTAATATTTTTTTCATCCAATAATGAAGAAACTGAATCGTCTTTGGGTTTAAATACAATGTATTTTAATAAATTTTCATTTCTTTTATATTCAACTAATGATAAGGGTGAACCGCCTTTTGGTGTACCACTTTCTTCAGGTTTATTAGCAGTATATAGTGTTGCATTTTCTTTACTTCCTAATCTATCTTTACCTAAAGGGTCATTTTGAGTTCCAATAATTGATGCTTTTTCTTTAGGACGTCCAACAGGTTGCGTTTCATCATATCCTGGAGGTACAGGTCCCTTAACGTCACCAACACCATTTCTACCTTTCCCATATAATGTAGCTAAATCATGAGGGGTTCCATATGATTTTCCAGATTGTGCTGGATCATTACCTTCGTTTTCTATTTGGGATATCCTGAATGCACGTTTTTTATCCTCAATAATTAAGTCTCTATATTCATCAAATTGATCTTCAGAGAATTGGAATATTTTATCATATACCCAATCAGAAGGCATTAGGTTACTATCTTGAATGTCTTTAGCTAATGCTACTTTTTCTTTCCATAATGCTATTTTTTCTTGTTCATAAATAATTGAAGGAATAGTTAAGGATAATTCAAAATTCCCTAAACTTTCACCATCAAATCCTTGAGTATATAAATGGACTAATGCTATTTTATATAATTCAGACAACACAATACGTTGAATACGTTCAACTGTTCGGGCAAATCTAATATCCTCAGCAGCTAAAGTAGCTTTACCTGTTAAATCTTTTTCAAATCCAAAAAATGCTTTAGGTACTTTTAAAGCAGCTAGCATTTCATCTCTTAAAAATTCAACATCGTCAATAGCATTGTATTCTAAACCTTTAATAGTGTCAATTTTAGTATTGGAATTTCCCCCACGTTGAGGAATATAAAAATCCTCCATTAAGTTTTGGACGTTGTATTTTAGATTATAATCTCCAGT
>JGI1221J13441_10000939_pt1 | contig 12559 bp, 9 predicted proteins | sample LakVidmifraction_4_FD_13441 | JGI IMG/M metagenome (IMG submission 13441) | reverse complement strand
TCATGTCGCTCGTCGCCGTGCCCACACTGCCCATCGCAATCGACGTGCCCCCTGCCTGCGTCAGGATGTGGAACCATGAGGCGGTGCCGGTGGCGTCTGCGCTGGTGTCGCTGGCAATCGCTGCCGCTGTAATCAGCCCACCAGGTGCGCCGTCTGTGGCTGCCCCGAAACTAACCGCTGTGAACGTCAACTGAGCAAGCAGCACCTGAGCGCCGACAGCCGTATCCGCGTCCGTGGGGATGGTGCCGTCATAGATGCGAAGGATGGCGGCAGTGCCCACATCGTTCGCCGTGGTAAACGCGTTCGCCATCGCCTGAGCGACGAGCGATGTAATCCTGAATTGCAACGGCACTTAGCGCCCTCCTTTCAAGTGGTTGGTGACAGCCTCCAGGAATGGCGAGTCTGCCTTGATCGCAATGCTTCCGGTAATGTGCTGTTGCGGGACTTCGCTCAGCAACCACATATCGACCGCGATTCGGTCATCCTCGCGCCCCGCCGCGCGGTACGCCGATACAACATCCACGAGGTCAGCCAGCGATGGCGGGTCGTCGAGTCGCGCCGTTCGCAATTTCTTGACCGCCGCCATGATGCCCAGCGCCAACTGTTGACAGTTGGCATCCACATACTCGCGCGCCATCTTCTTGGCCTTGGTGCGGTCGCCAGTCTTCCACTCGTTGTCGAAGGCTTCTAGTTCGTTCATGCTTCGTCCTTTCAAGAAAAGAGCCGGGGGAATGGTTACCCCCGACCCGTTGGATTAACTAACCTGTGACTCGGAGAACTCCATCCACTGCATCTGCCCGTAGAAGTTCACCGCGTTGCCGCCGACGTAGACGAGGAAACTCGCCGGTCCGCGCAGGACGAGCGGGATTACCAATGACCGCGCGTTCCACGAGAAGTCCTGGTTCACCGCTGATGCGGCGAAGGAGAACCGCTTGAGTTCAAGCAGGTTGGTTTCCGCCGTGACAGCAACCGTCGCCAACTGGCGGGCAAGCACTGCGGAAGCGCGTGGCACCGCAGTGTTCAGCGAAATTGGGCCAGAGGTGCCCGCCGCCGAGGTGCCGTTGCCAACATCGTTCTGGCAGATGGCAATGGAGATCTCGCCCTGCGTGGTGATGCCAGCCGATTCCACAACAATGTTCACGGAAAGCGGGACGATTGCCGTGCCATCTGCAACGCGAAGCCAAGCCTGCGGAAGGGTGGCCGCGAGCGCCGTGGTGGCCTGGGTGGCAATCGGCGTGGTCACGGTGCCGAAGTGCGCGCCGTAAAGCCGACCGTCCATGGTAAGGCCCAGTTCAGCCGGAAGGCTGTAGAGGTTTCCGAACTTGTCGGAATGGGCACCAACCCACGTATTGTCGGCGGCTGCGCCGGGGGAAATGATCGTGAACCCACGAAGGTCACTCATTTGTTTCTCCTTACTCCTATACGACATTCCTGCCGGGAGAACTGGTGGGGGTTGTTACATGACAACCCCCGGTTGCGTTAGCGATCCTGCCAGCAGCGAAGATAATCGATTGTGGGGACGATGGCAGTGGTTGAGACGTAGGTGACGTTCACGTACGGGAAGACTGCGACGCCGCCTTCAATTCCGCCCGCGCCAGACGCCACCTTCGCGATGGTCGTACTCGCAACAAGCCCACCATCAGCATTGAAGATTGCGGCGAACACGTTGTCGCCGATCAGCTGAACTCGGGCGGTAAAGTACACGTTGGCAGTCGGTGCCCATGTACCAAGAGCACTCTTTGCTACGGTGTAGGGCGTCGAGCCAAGCGTGGCGAGGGCGGCGGTGGTAAGCGTCTGCGCGGTATCGCGGTGAATGACCGCGAAGTCCGCTACGCCGTTTCCGTTCGCTACAGTGTCGATGTCCGAGATGGCCGGATCCTTAACCGAGGTCAAGACATCCGCGAAACCGATTTCCAGAATCCCCTGGGTAACGTAGGACAACTTCATGCGGACTTCCATGCCGCAGTTTTTGTCCCCTGACCAAATGGGGAAGCCCTTGATGCCGATGCCTTCACCAGCGCCAGTGCCAGTGGTACCGGCGATTGTGCCGCCCTGCGCGCCGCCGGACGTGATGACGTAATCGGTTGCAGACGTGTCCTTTGCCAACACCCACTTGTCAAGGTTGATCGTGTCTTCAAGGAAGTCTTCAAAGAGGTACACGGATCGCTGTGGGTCTTGCGGGAACGTCATGACGTTCGTGCCCCGTGGCGATCCGATGCGGTCACTCAACCGCCCAATTTGCATGCCGTAATCGGCACCATTAACTCGCTGGGCCATTTGTCTCTACCTCCTGGTAGACCACCCGCCGACCTGGCGAATGGCAGACACTAGGGGTTGTAATCCGACAACCCACGGTTGCGCTAAGCGGCAGGCGCAAACTGCTCCTTGAGATACTCCCGCCACACCTCGGCAGTTGCCTTGAACGGAAGCGTCTGAATACCCATCGTCTTTGCGAACGACATCATTTCCCGGCGCGGCCGTGTCAATGTCGAATCGCGGGCTGGGGTCGTACACAGGCTCAGGCACCGGTAGTTCGGCCACTGGCTCAGGTTCCACCCATTCCTCTGCCACAGCCGCGCTGGGCGCTGGCTCAGCGGTGTTCCCCTGCATCGCTTTGATGGTCGCCGCGACAATCGCCGCAATCATCTCCACGTTCATCTGTCCAACCCCGCCCAGTGCTTGCGTCTGCTTCGTGATCTCCGCGCCCATCTGGCGGGCACCCTCGGAATCGCGGTGCTTCGCAACCATGTGCTGGTCGAGGTTCTTCTGCGCTTCATCCTGGTCAACGCCAGCAAAGACACTGCGTACGCGCCGGTCGTTGATGCAACCCATCGGGCACTCAAGGTCAACCGCTGTCGCAAGATCTGGGCGAAGGTTCTTAATGCCCGGTCGGCGGTGTACGCCGAGGGCGACGATCTGTTCCTTCGGCATCAGGTAGGAACCCACCGGGCCAAAGGAGTCGTTGTGTTGAATGATGTAGGTCAGTCCCTGCGCCGCAATGAACGGCTCAAGCCACGAGAGCGGATTGCGCCGCGCGTCTGGGCCTTCCCAATGCATCGTCGTGTCCGGCTGGCCCGTGAGTTGCATCCCGTACTTGTCGGGCAACTCCCTCCAGCCGCGCTGGTTCTTCAATTGGTAGCCAGGAGCATCCGTCCGAATCTCCGGCCCAACAATGATCCAGCCAGAATCCGTTGCGCCGTCATATTCTGGCTTCCGCCAATACTTCACGCGCTGTTGCTTTTCCGTCCGCATTGCGCCACTATGCGCGCCATCGGCTGCTTTGCCGAAGACGATTTCAAGCGCCTTGGTGGAATCGGAAACCGTAAAGCCTTCCGTTTCAGTTGCCATTGTTTTCAAACCTCTTTCTCAATACCGGCCAAAAATTGTCCGGCATCTGGTTCCACGGCATAAATCCTTCTGCCAATCCAAGTCCCGCGAACTCCTCGTCCACGCCCTTGTCAATGACAAGAGCAGGCTCCCAGAAGTGCATAATCGCCACCCAGTCGATAGTGTTCTCCACTCGAAGGCGATGTGCTGGATTGGATAGTTCGTCGAAGTTGTGCGCGTCGTCGGTATCCCCCTGAAAGTCAGAGGGCATGAACTTGATAGTGAGCGATTCCCCGGTGCGTTTCCCCATGATGTCTGCGCAACATGGTTTACCACCGGGGAACTGCATTCGTTTGCGGGGTGGCGCTGCGTCTAACAGTCGCCACCCCCGGTTCTTTTCGAGGATGTCGATGGACTTCTTGAGGTCACTGAACACCGTGAACGGCACCATCGCTGGCGGACAATCCGCTGCCACAGGAAAGCGCAATCGCTCCTCAGTGATCAGATACGTCTTGTCCGGTGCGACCTTGATTGAAGTCATCGATTATCCCTTTCTACTAGACGCCGCGCAGCAGAACCCCGCCTTCGTCAGTTGCGGTGATGTTGCCTGCCCCTTCGCTGTACCGGTTGATCTCGGACACGCCGTAGATCTGGTCCTGCACAACGATGTCCGCGAGGTCAAGGGCGATGCGGTCGAGCGAGGTCTTCGGAGCCTGCGCCATGATGAGGGCAACCGTCTCGCGGTGGAGAAGGAAGTTCTCATGCTGGCCCGACGCGGGAGCAGTGATGAGGTTGCTGAAGATGATCGGGGCACCCTGGAAGGAACCCGTGGAACCCTTCGTGTGCGCTTTCACCGCAGCCGCTTCGCCGACGTACTGGTTGTTGATGAACGTGTCCATCTTCATCAGCCCCGACTTCTGGGCGGTGCTGAAGAACCATGCAACGTCTGAGCCCATTTCGTAGCCAGTGTCTTCAAGGTGCTGGACGGCACGGAGCAGGTTGTCGTAGGTCAGTTCGACGCCGAGGGTGCCGACGACCTGCGAGAACGAGGCGGCGAGAGCCGCGATGTCCACGTCCACCTTGCGGGCGAGCGCGTAACCCATTTTCTTGGTCATCTCGTCCTTGACATTGTTTCGGCTCAGAAGCGTGGCAATGTCTTCGTGCTTGATGGCGCAAGCGATGTGGTTGTTGATGCTGACCTGCTGCGCCGTGTCCGTGTAGACCGTAGCGTTCAGGGCAGTCGAAGCGGACTTCGACTGCGTTTCAATGTTCGGGATGCGCGTCTTTTCGTACGTGTCCCCATGCCCAACGAAGTCCCATGACTTGTCCACATGATCCGAAAGGACAGTCTTGAACTCCAGTGCGCGAATTACGCCGTCAACCCACACCGTGTCGATGTGCTTGTCGGCAGTCGTAACTGTCTGTGCCCCGGTGGCCAATGGTTGCTATACCTGTAGTGTTTGTGTTATGCTGTCACTACGCAGCGAAAGGTGAGGAGGCCCAAAATGGACCAGGATACCTGCGACATCAAAAACTGCGGGAACGCGGCTTGGGAGAAGGGGTTTTGTCAACTCCACTACTGGCGCATCCGCCGAAATGGGACGGCCCGCGACACCACCGCAACCGTCGAGGAGCGCTTTTGGAAAAACGTTCATCAGACAGATGGGTGCTGGCTCTGGCTTGGTTCCAGATCCAGCGGCGGCTACGGGCAGTTCAGGATCGGCAAGAAAATCCTGAGGGCCCACCGATTGAGTTTTGAATGGCAGGTTGGGTTTATTGCTGAGGGGTTGTACCTTGACCATCTCTGTCACGTTCGCCACTGCGTGAATCCGTCCCATCTGGAACCAGTGACGCCCCGCGAGAACGCGATTCGCAGCACCAGTCCCGTTGCGGTCAATGCGACTAAGACGCATTGCATTCGGGGTCATGAATTCACGCCGGAGAACACTTACAGCCAATCCGGTAGGAACAACAGAGGTTGCCGAACTTGCCGCGCTGAGTTTACGAGGGGCATTCGCGCGGAGAAACGGGGGCCAAACTGGGAGCCTGTTCACGCCAATAAAAACACGCACAAAACCCATTGCAAGTTCGGCCACGCGCTTGAGGGATACAACCTGATGGTTCTCCCTAAGCAGCGGCGATGCAGAACCTGTCACAACAGGCTGAGCGCCGAGGCGGCTGAACGTGCTAGGGAAAGGCGTAGCGCCCAATCGTTTTGTCCTGTTGCCGGACACTAGTCTGTAAACAACCCGGCATTGACTTCGCGTTGAAAGTCAGCATTCGTGGCCCATCGCCCCGCCCGTTCGGGCGGAGTCATGTTCCAATACTCCTGCTTACTCATGCGCTGCATGCCACTGGTGTTGTGGGAACCTGCGCTAAGATCCGGGCTCGCTTCCGCCAACCTCGGATTGATTGCCGGTGCGCGCTTCTCCTCAACAGGAGGCGCTGCTACGGCTTCGATGGGCGCTGCGACTGCCGTTGCCGGGGCGCGCGCTGATTGATTCTGCTGTGCGAGCCATTCGCGGTGGACGGAGATGTCGCCATCGACAAGCTCCCGCACCCAGCGGTAGGACTCGATAGGAGTTAACTTCCGACCATCAGCGGCCTTGTCAAAAGCGCCGGACTTAATCCAGTCTTCGATCTGGCCTAGTCGTTGCGGGGTGACGCCCACCTGTTCGGCACGATCAATCTCTTGGTAGAGCATCGTGGCAACCTGTTGCGCCTGCTTCATCTGCTCGATGTCAACCGGGGCTGCGTGTACGAGTTTGGCGTAGTCATCGGCAAACTCTGGGCTGGCGGCGAAACGCTGGCTGACTTCCTCGGAGGACAACTTGGCGTACTTCTCCCTGCGGAGTTCAACCTTCGTTGCCTCTAGTTCGGCACGGGCGGCTTCCAGTTCAGGCTCAAACTTGGCCTTTGCCTTACGGCCCACCATCGTCTCGATTGCGTCCTTGACGGATTTTTCACGCTCCGCTAGTTCACGCAGTCCCGAGTACGCCTGGCGCTTGTCGAACTTGAGGAAGAAATCTTCTTCTGGCTCAGGGTAACTAGCCACGGCCTCTGCGGGTGCCTCGACAACGGGTGCGACTTCTGGCTCTGCCACAGTTTCAGAAGGAGTGATCTCCTCATCCACCGGGGGGTTTGCCTCTGCCTCTGCCGCAAGTCGATCCAACTCTGCCAGCCGGGGGTGTATCGCTATTGCCAACTTATCTCCAGCGTCCTTAGTGGAGCCCTCGCGCGCGTAGCACGTCCGCACTCCTTAGACTCCCTGATCTTACCACACAGGCAACTGACGCTTGTTGGTACGCAATTCAGGGTGGACTTGACAGTGGGTGTAGAGTGGAGGCATGAACAAAATCATCCACGACATGAACCGCTCGTCGGATCACTGGGCTGGCAGGCCAATGCAATTGTTGTACGTCGGGATCTGGGTGTCCTGGCCGATAATATTTGTCATTGAGGTCGTCCGGGCGCACCTACCGTAACTACTTCGTTGAGTTGATGTAGGCTCGGTCGGTCTTACTGGTGAGGTATTGCCACTCAACTGCGAGTGCGGCAAGTCCGTCCGCCTTGTGAGCCTTGACCCACTTCACCTTCTCAGCATCCTTCAGTGCCATGAACGCCTGATTCGCGTCGCCGCTTGCAACCGTGTTCATTGCGTCAATGCGAGCATCTTTGGCTGGCTGGCCTTTACTGACACGGCGTTCATACTCCTTTGTAGTTTCGCTGGTGAACCATGACTCGTAGGTATCGAATTGGGCGGGGGGCATCTTAGAATACTTCGTCTGGAAGGTGCTCCAGGCATTGTCGTAGAAATCCCAGAACCCCGAATCGCCAAGTTTCGCCTTGTCGTCCACTAGTTTCTGCACGCCAGGTACGTGCTCTGCTTTTCGCCGGTCTTCCACGGCCTTCGCTTGATCTGGAGTCCACGACTTCTTATAGTCGGCGAGTTTCCCCTGCTGCGCGTCGAAGTCCGTGGCACCGGAAAGGCTAGAGGAACTACTGAACGAGTCGTAGTATTCCCAGAGCGCCTTGGCTATGGGCTCAGTTGGCTTATCTCCTTTGAAGTCACTCAGGTCTTCGAGTGCCTGCTTCTTCTTGAAAGCCGCTTCCTTTTGGATCTCACCCACGCGGTCGCGGAATGCCTTGGGATCTGATGGGGCACCTTCAGGCATGAACTGGGAAACTGCACCGCCCTCATCAGCAAGGCGCTTCTCGTCAATCTTGTCTTTGGCGGCTGAGTATTTAGACTCAGACTTGATCTTCCCGCCGTTCGCTTCCCAATCCTGTTGCTGGAGTCCAGTGAGTTCGCGGTAACGGGTCGCCTTCTTGATTGGTTCCCCGTCCGCAGAGATGACTAACTCAGCCTTTCGTACATCCTCATCGCGACGCTCATTGGGGGTCATTGGACTAGACTTCAGCCCGGTTGCACCAACGGCTGTTTTTATCATGCCGTAGCCATCGCCCTTCCCGACCTCACTCACGCTAATCGGGACGAACCCCCGCATGAAGTTCTCAAACCCTTCCATGCTTTCAAATGGACGTGCGTCTTTGCCCTGGAAGTTCTTCCCGCTCAGTTGATCCCAGATGAGGCCCGCGATAGGGGACGCCTTAGAACGCAGGAGGTAAAAGGGGTCAGGTGATTGCCAACCAACCCCATCTTTGCCGACCCCCGCCACTGGACTCAGTTTCACCATTCCACGAACAAGCGAGTCCCACGGGCCGAAGAAACTGATGTCTTGCCCGCCAAACCGCACCCGCATAAAGTTTGGCGAGTTCACATCGAAGTCCGTCTCGTTTCCCAGCGCCGCGTTTACTCCTACCGTGAGTAGTGTCCCAGTGCCAATCGTGCGGATAATGGCGCTGCGCGCATACTCCCCCTCAATCGTGCCATCCACCATCGCTTTGCCCACGGTTTCAAGTTGAGACTGGAAGAAGCGGGGTGCGAACATGCCAATCGCCCCGAGGTCGCCCCCGAAACGCTTGTCGGTCGTGCCTGTTACCCGAGTTACGGCCTTGCCTAGCCCCTCAAGAAACCGCTCGTCCATCTTTCCGCCAGTCTTAACCGTGATTTCGGACGCGTTCGCAAAGAGTTCATACCGGAGCGTGTCCCCAAACTGGGAGAAGGCTCGGTTGCCCTGCTTGAAGAAGGGGATGGCATTCATAGCGCGGGGCGTAAACTCAGTATCGTCTCCCAGTGTGCGGACATAGCGCCCGATGTCCTGTGTTGACAGCCCTGCTGGAAGTCTAGTTTCAAGCCCCGCAAGGTATTTCCCAAATGCCGAAGGATCAGCAATCGACCTTACCACCACTTCCAGTGCCTTTGCATAGGCAGCAGGATCTTTGAACGCGCCCATCAATCCCTGAACGCCCATGAACGATACGTCTACGCTCGCCCGAATGCCACGGAGAATCCCGTTGACCAACTCGGGAACAGAGATTAGTTTCGATCCCACGCCACTCAGGGGTTGAGCATCTTTCAATGCCCTATTAAATGCGTTGGAGATTTCAACCGGAACAGAATAGGGCGAGAGCGCGGTCAGCCCAATCGTTCCTTGGTCGCGAGGGACGCCCTGTGCCCTGGCCTTGGCATCCGTCCAGTCAGGGAGAAGAGTTTTAATCTCATCTTCCGTGCTTGTCAGTTCTTTGCCAAGCACATCGAGGTCTTTGAACTTTCCGGTTCGCCGCTGAGCAAGCACGTCGAGACGGCGGTGTGACGCCTGGATCGCGCTGTCGAGGAAGCGGATACGCTCGACGTCATCAGGGATAAGTTCGGAAAGTTTGGCGACAGCCTCTTCAATGCCCAACGCGCGCGCGGCGTCAGTATCACTGACGGGCATCTTCAAGCGGACTGGTTCCTGACTCGGCCTTCCGTACTTCTCAGTTCGCAGTTTGGCCGCTGACTCGTCAAGTTGGTCAGTAGCAGTTCCTAGTTTAGCAAGAGAGCGCGTTTGCCCTGGCGTGTTGTCAGTAATGCGCGTGAGCGCAGTATCCAACTCGTCATGCAGCGCACTGGTGACACCAAGGCGCTTCTCTGCTGTTGCTACCCGCTGTCGCAGGGAAATCACCTTCTTTGTGAGAGCGTCATGCGTGGCCCGGAGCGTCGCAGGAATCCGGTCCGCCGAAGTCTGCGCCAGTTGATTGCCCGCTCCATCCGTCAGTCGAAGCACTTGATTAGCGGCGTGTTGCTCAGTGAGGCTGCGCCCAACACCGCTCGTGTACGCTTGGACCGCCTCGGGCAGTGAAGGGTAAGACTCCCCGTTCGCAATACCAGTCGCCACGGATGGGTAAACTGCCGATTTTTCAGCAGCCGCCTTACCACCCCGTCGCCCACCAGCGGAAATCTTGACTATCCCCTCAGTGCCATCTTCCACTGGGCGACCACGCGGAAGGTAGACGCCCATCTGGTCAGCAAGGTCTCGAATGTCCATGCCTTGTGGATTGATTCCAACGAGGGAGGTTCGGGTCTCCGCGATTCCGGGTCGAATCCCAATCTCTCGCCCGAGGGCGTTCCCTGCATCGCGATACTGCGCGAGTTCGTCTGCCAAAGCAAGAAGTGTATCTTCCTGATCCTGACGAAGAACAGTGTCGCGAATTAGCCCGTTCTTGTCCAAATCAAACGTCTCGGCAACAGCGGTTGCCTTAGCGGTAACCCTATTCGACTGGCTCTTAACAATCGCATCATCGCGGTTCATCTCGTGGATGATCGGTTGTGCTCGGGGATCGTCCAGAATCGAACCCCCAACCTTACCACCAGACTTTTCACGAATCCAGTTCACCACTCGCTCACCAGTGGTGAGCCCCTCGTCTGAGTTACGAAGGCCAATGATGCTTTCGATACCAAGTTCGTTGGGCGCTGCCGCAGCGCCCTTTAGTCCGGGAATCTTCCCGTAGGCTCGCGCCACTAAGTCGGCAGGGGACGTAGCAATGTCATACGTTGAATCAAGTGTCCGCGCGACACCGCCAACACTCGGGATACCCATCCCCATATCACCAGATGGAAGGCCCGCAGCACCAGTCTCATCCTGCAACGCATTCCAGAGGAGACGGGGTTTGGAAACGTCGGCATTGCCCGTGGGGAAGTTAGGGTCGGGCGCAGACATCCCACGCGTCACCCCCGCCTCGTCATTGACCTTATCGAATGTCCGGCTCATCCAATTGGCATCTGGGGTCTTCTGAACGCGTTTTTGCATCTCGAATTGATTAAGGCTGTCCGCGTCTGCTTGCGCCATCTTTTCAGTACGGAAGTCCGGGTAACTCGCCATTTCAGCCGGTCGCCCTGTCGCGTCCTCAATGACCACATACCGCTGCCCCTGACGAGTCTCAATCGGTTTGACACTGTAAGTCGCAGGCGCATCTGTCGGCGCTCGCGTGGCATCGTAGGGGTCAATTGCACGCATTCCGGGCGGGGGAGTGCCTAGTTCGTCTCGCCCAAACGCAATGCTCTCGGGCGTCACGTCCCATCCGTTGCTTGGCAGCCCCGCGCCCATGCTTCCCTGTCCCGCCAGCACTCTCGGCATCTCTCGCGGGTACTGCTGAATCAGCGCGATCGTTTCCTTCCGCACCACTTCGTCTGTATTCGCACGGGCGATGAGTTCAGCAGGAGTGGTGATGCCGTGCCTATTCATCACTTCCGTCAGTGCGCGAGCGAGTTTCGGCTCCTCAGAGGCGTGGATGATTAACTTTGCCACGTCCCCCAGTTTGACCGCTGCCTTCGGGGCAAGTGTCAATCCTGCCGCGCCAATTACCGCAGCGATCATATTGTCTTGTGTATCTCCGCCCGTCATCGCACTCGCGCCAAACCCGGCCAGTCCGCCAATCACCGGCAGTGCCGCCTTCGCCTGTGCAACGCCAAGCGCCTTGTCCGCCATTGCGATCCCATGCCCGACTTTGCCCAGTTTCACCCCAGATCCCAACACCTTTGCGCCGAGGCCCGCACCCGCAAAGTTCAGCGGGTCGTACACGGTGGTTGCAAGCACCTGTTCAGCCATAGGCCGCGCTGCAAGTTTGCGGTTCTGCTCGTCTCGGAAGTCAACCGGGTTCCCACCTGACTTCCGCACTGAGTCTGCGAATTGCCGCCACCCTGCGCTACCATCACCCTGTGGTGCATCTAAGTTTCTGGTGAGTCCACGAGCAATAGGGGCAAAGATGGGCTGCGTAAGTTGCGCGCCCGTCTCCGCGACCACATTGGCAAAGTTTTTGACGTAGCCGTTGTACGCTGGCCCCGCCATACCAACAGCGCTCTCCACCTTATCTGTCAGAACGTTCCCCAGTCGCCCCTGCCAGTTCGGCTCCTTGTATGGGTCACCCCCAATCGACTGGACTCGCTGCTGAATCGGGTTCAGTGGACGGTTGCCCATCGCGTTCAGGGATGTGTCCATCCCAGGCAGAGAATACTCGCCCGAGGTGCGCTGGTTCCACGGAGTCGCCGCCCTTGACGCAGTGCCCGCGAACTTGAGGATGGACGAGAGTGAATCGGCGGTGGCCTGTTGGCCTTGATAACGGTCAACGAGGTCGCGATTAGTCGGGGCTTCAGTGAAGCCCATCTGGTCGAACTGTGACCCCACTCGCCCTGCGTTACTCGTGTTCATCCACTGGTCCAACGCGGTACTCTGTGCCATCGCAGGAGTAGGCGTTGGCGTCATCCGGCTTCCTACGCGTCCAACAGCGGCGAGTGCCGCCGAGGGATCTTCCACCCAGTTGTTCGCGGAATCGCTCCAGATGAGGCCATCCGGCGCTCGCCAATGCCCGCCGCCCCCGGCGGTATCCACCCATGTGTTTCCGTTCTTAACTAACGGGGCGTAATCCGGTGCGGAGGATGCTGAAGGCATCTGGATTTTAGGAGGAGTGATGAGCGCCTTGATAGAGTCGAAGAGCGATGTCGTCTTGCCCGCTGCGCGGGTGCCGGTCGGCTGGTATTCTTCGTCCCAGTAAAGTGGCACGGGTTATCCCTTCATCAAGTGGAAATAAGGCTTGGGTCGTAGGCGCTTCCGAGAGGCGCGGCTTGGCGAGTAGTCGCCATCTCCGAATCCAAATCACGGTTTCCTGCGGCGAAAAGACTCTTCAGAAACTCGAACGAACTCGGGCTGTTCTGCTTGATGTTCGACAGCATCTGGTAGTTCAACTTGCCAGGGCCAGGGAGCGTGATGCCCAACTGAGGAACAACTGTGTCCTGCGTGGTGGTGCTGTTATATTGTCCTTCCGACAGATTCCCCATGAGGTATTGCAGCGA
>JGI1221J13441_10000935_pt1 | contig 12575 bp, 13 predicted proteins | sample LakVidmifraction_4_FD_13441 | JGI IMG/M metagenome (IMG submission 13441) | reverse complement strand
TCCCCAGCTTTTTCTATCCCATTATCATCTTTAATTCTAATATTTCTAGAATCTTCATGAGTATAAATGTCAAACAACAGCAAGGATTTTAAAAAATAACTGCCATCTGTTGGCTTACCTCTAGGAACTCTTAACATAATATAACTACCAACAACTTCTGTTAATGGCATTTTAGACGTAAATAGCAACAATCTTTTATAAAGCAATCCACGTCTGTCCTTGGTATTAAGATCAGGTTGTTCTAAAGGATAAGTGTCAGCATAGTAAAGTAATTTACATAAGTCTTGATTATCCAATATTTTTCTAGCTAATATCTGTACATCATCATTTAATTTAGCAAATCTACCCACTTGACCCCTCCTTTAAAACCAACCTAATATTTTGATGTCAATTTCAGTAACCTCATTATTACTATTGTCTGTAGCAGTAAGTTTTAATAATCCTTTGCTACTAGTTATCCCTAATATACTAACTGTGTTATCAGTTTGATTCGTTATACTTCCTATATCAGAATTATCAACGGCAAAACTAAATACACCACTACTTTCAATGCCATTTATAAATTTATGGAAAGTAAATACATTAGTCTCTTCTTCATATATTTCAAATATTCCATTTAATTTATCGGCATCACTTGTTACAATATATTCTACAGCCAAAGGTATATCTGGTGGGTCAGGTATAATTATAACTTCTAACCTATCATTGCCATCCTTGTCGTACCTATCAGCTATTTCCTCTATAACATCATCAACCGCAATATCAGGTAATCTTTCTTTACACACTAAAATAACTAATCCTTTATAATCAATTTCATTATAGAATGTTATGTCATATTTAGCTTTATTGAAAATAAAAGACTTCTCTCTAGTTAAAGCTTTACTGTCATCATCATATGGTAATTGTATTCCAACCATTCCATCAGGAATAGTTATGATTTTTTCATCTTTAATTCCAGTAGTTTGTAAAGTTTTAGCAGAAACAACAGATGGTTTAATTATAAGATTATTATTATTGTCAATCCATTTTAATTTATGGTTGCACTTTTTCATTCTTACACTTTGATGGTCTTTGATTGTTTCTGATTCCTTTGACACTATTAGCCAGTTTGTCTCATCCCATACCACATAGTTTCCGATATTGATACTGATATCAATATCACAAAGCAAGTACTTATCATCAAAATCATGATTAAAGCTTGCATCTTGTATTGCTACTGTTGTATCAATATCATTTACTAGCACCTCATATCTATTTGGGATGCTATACAAGTACTCTGCAAAACTTTGTTTCTTTTCGTGTATAATTATGTCTTTTCTAGTACTCCCTTTTGCAAGAACTCTATTTTTATAGAAATCAAAATTATCCATAAAACACCACCTTAATACAATCCATCCGAGCCATTGTGAGTATAACTAACAACGTATTGTTTTAGTCTACGTCTAGTAAGTTGTTCTAACTCAATCAATTTGCCCAGTTGGTTTGCATGAGATGATTCTTTATAATCTCTGTCTGATATTGCACTTCTTAATAGATTTTCTCTTTTAATTTTAGGTTCTAACCAAGATAGCACCATTCCAGTAGCTATAATCCACTCTTCCTCTGAAGTTAAATCTTCATTAAATTGTTTTAAAACTTTGTCAATATCATCTAAATCTTTAGTGCATTGTTTAAAATCTAAACTAACTGCACGACTTAAATAGTTTGACAATAAAAATTCAACATCTTCTGGGTGTAATGTAGCCAACTCGAAATCATCAATATAGGTTAAAAACTTATCATATACCTCTTGAAACGGAGTTGCCAATCTCACCACTCCCTTTTATTATTCAAATAAATCCTCATTTTCAGTAAATTCTTTTAAGATGCTTATTTTAGCAATAGATGTGAATTGTTCGTTTTTATACAAAACAGCAGACCTCTCTATTACTCTTGTTGCAAGTGCTTTATTCATTTTACTAAGTGCATCTTTGAATTTTGCATCAGTTGATTTTTTTATAAAACCATCAATGTCATTAGGCTTGATTACATCAGTATACAATTCTTCAATACCTAAATATCTTAATACATCATCCATTTCAACATCTTCAGTTACTACATCTAAAAGTATAACTAATAATTCTTTAAGCATTTTTCTATGGGTATTGTTCATAGTCAATAACTGATCCACTGTTATATAGTCTGTGTCGCCATATTCATATAAATCAAATATTACATGAGTTCTAGGACACTTATAAAACAAGTTTCCACTTGTGTTGTTCATAAACACTAGTTCAGTACTTCTATCCACGACTACCCTTTTAGGTCTAGCCTTTGGCTTAATAGCTTCTTCAACTATATCTTTCACTTCAATATCATCATCAATTTCAAAATCTTGTTTAACTTCTTTGGCTTTTGTCGCCTTTTTTGTAGCCATAGTTCAATATTTCCCCCTTTTTATTTATAAATATAAAGAAGATAAAGGGCAGTTAAGCCCTATTATCCAGTTATTTTATAGATTGCATAGTTGTCAGTTTTAAGAACTCCAACTCCTACTTTTCTTCCAAAGAAGAATTCTATTTGCTCGTCATTTCTTGCGCCAGCTTCTGTATCGTAAACATAAGCATTACCTTCAAGTATAATTTTAACTATTTTCTCGCCATTAGGAATAACTATTAAGAAATCATCTGCAACAGCAAAAACGTTAGTTCCAGGTGTATGTGCTTGTGGCAATTCCATTAAATCAGTGCCTTTAAACATTCCATAATGACCCAAAACATTAAGAGTATCTTTCATTCCGTCAGATTCTTTAGCTGTAACTATTTTAGCCAATGCTTTTTTAGTACCAAATACAATAGCTGTTTGTCCAGTAGAAGCTTCAACATGAGCTATAGCATCTATCAATTTAGTTTCTTCAAAAGCACCTGTGATTTGGTATGGTGCAGTTAGAGTATTATATGAACCATAGATAGCATTGTAAATTCTTAATGCTATTTCATGTGCATATGATAATTGAACTCTGTCAACCATTTCAACCCAGTTAATTCTTCCAGAGATAAATTGGTCTAATTCTGAGTAAATTTTAATTGCTAATTTCTCAGTTGCAACTGTCATTTTACCATTGTAAAGTTTTTGTCTTCTAATATCTGTGTTACCGTCAGCCACTGTAGCAACTCTGAATAAATTTTTATCTTCAATTAGGAATTCAGAAGTATCACCTAATTCAGTATCTTTTACTTCTGCAAAGCCGTCAAACTTACCTATTAAAGTTTCTCCAACACTTACAGAAAGAACTTCAGCCATTACTTGATATACTGACCATTTGTTAGCTTGAAAACTATAAAAATTCCATTCTCCACCACAAGCCTCAGTTAATGCATTTCTTATAGCATCTTCTGCTTCTATCTTTGAATATTTTTCTACAGAGCCTTTGTATGTATCTAAAGCTAGTTTTTGTAAATCAGTTAATTTAATCATTACATATTCCTCCTTGTTTTTATTGTTTTTTTTTGTTTTATATTCTTATATTAAAATTAAAGTACTTCTAATACGGATGCTGGTTTTGCTGCAAGTGACTCTTTAGCAATAACTTTTAATTGAACTGCTGCTGTTGGTGTTGCATTTACTTCCAACTTAAATCCTGCTACAACTGGCTCAACTACATCTCCTAAATCTGGTGCTGCAACAAACATATCATCAGTAATAGTAACTATGTCACCTTTTTCTAATATGTATCCTCTTCCTACTTCTCCTGCTTTTAATATAAAATTCTCTTCTAAATCTGGTTCTACATATCCCATAGGAACAGATGCATGTAAAACTATTCTGTCTGTTAATGCTGCTGGGGCTGCTACTGCATATCCCTCTCCATCTGCTTTTAAAGCACCTAAAGCTACTACCATTCCATTGTTTAAATTTACTTCTGCAATTATGTTTACTAAATGCGCTGTTGATTTTACTTTATCAAGTCTAATCATTACAAATTCCTCCTTGTTTTCTAGTTTTATTTTTCTTACTACTTATTGAAATATACAGATGCCGTACCATAAGGTAGTACTTCCGTATTAACTTCCTTGATTTGAACTTTCGTTTTGTCTTTTTTAACAACTTTGCTAAAATCAAATTTCTTTTGAACTAATCTAAAACTAAGTTCTTTCTCTAAAACATCTACACCCATTTCAAGCGCACCGTCTTTTAAATCTGCGTAATCTTCCTCTTTAAGTAAAGTAGCGAATTTCTCAAATACTTCCTCAATATCATCGGATTGCTCTTGTGCTTGAATATTAGCCTTAAATTCTTTAAGTGCTTCAACCTCAGATTTAAGCACCTCAAATGCTGATTTTTCAGCCTCTAAGCTATCTTTTTGTTCTTGTGTTAACCACTCTAAGAATATTTGTACTTTTTCTCCAACAGATACTTTATCATCTTCAGATATAGCGAATTCAACTTTATAATATGTATTTGATTTACTTTCATCAGCAACTATAACATAAGTTTGAAATACATCCATAACCCAGAAATCATATGTTCTATTGCCATTTGCATCTATAGGATTAAGTATATTACCTATAGCATCTCTTAAATCCCAAGTTGATAGTTCAAAATCTTTCTTTGTTTCCTCTTGTTCCTCAGCAACAAATTCTTCCTCAACAGTTTCCTCTACAGAGGTTTCTTCTGTGGATTCTTCAGTTGTAGGTTCTGCCTCTTCCTCAATTTCTTCATTAACTTCCTCGGTGACCTTTTCAGTAGTTTCCTCTGCTTTTGTTTCTACAGTAGTTTCCTCGATAGTCTCATCAACTTCATCAACAACTATTTCATCGGCAACCATTTCTTCAGCAGTTTCCTCAACTTTAAATTCTTTAGATTTTTCGTCTTTCACATTTCCACCTCCTTCAACGTCTGTTAATAATGATTCTTTTAATTCTTTAACCATGAGATTGAATTCAGCTTTAAATTCATCTTTACTAAATTCTTTAAATGCAGATTGTTCAAAACATGGTTCAACATTTCCAAGAACACAAAGAGCAGAAAATTCACCTTTCTTTATGTCGAAATATTCATCATCCCTATAATCACCATCAAAAACTTGTATTTCCATACTTTGTGAGTTTTCATTTTCGATTATAGATTGTGCCTCTGGATATCTACCAGTCCATAAATAAACTGGTGATGCTACAAGGTATTCATGTTCTTGCCCATCTTCTTCAGTAACTGTTTCCCAAGATGTTTCAGCATCTTGTCCAACAAAACCTATAGGCTTAGTTGTTTCAATGTATTTAACTCCCTTGTCGGAAATTTCAATTTTTCCACCATGAGAACCGTATCCACCACCATCTTCACTATCTACATTTTCTATCCATTCACCAACAACAGGTATCCCATAAAGCGAAGGAATCATATCCTCNAAGACATCTTTACTTATACTAGTATAATTTCTATTATCACCATGATATGCAATATAGATTTTAGCCTTAGAAAATTGACTGTTAAACTGAGTTAGATTGCTAAACTTAGCTAAAACTTTAGTCTCTTTTTTCTCCATAAATATCAACTCCTTTCTTTAAAAATTTAATTTGTTTGATAGTATATACTTACTTTTATCCACCTTATCAAAGTTGAACTTAGCAGAACTATTATCAAATATAAAAACTGCCTTACCATCATACTCATTAAGCAATTTAAACCCTTGTTTAAGTAAATCTTGTTTTAATTTATCATCTAAACAATAAATAAACATCATATCAACTCCTATTTATTCCCTCTATCAACATCAGTATTATCCTTTACTTCCTCACCTTTATCCTCTTGTGTGGGTCTGCCACCCTCATCACCATCATCAGTCATAGTGTGACTAGTTTTTTTAGGTATCATAAATTTATCAATATCTAGAACCTCTTGTTCAAACCTTAATATATTGAGTATCTGTATAGGTTCATAGCCTTGTAAAGCTAAGAAGTGCATTCTACTTGCGCCATAAGCAAGCATATCTTTATGTATTTTAATCTTGTCATCTCTATTAAAGTAAGAAGTTTCTAAAAATGATATAGAAAATTTTGTACTGTCTATTTTAGTATTTATAAAATTAGCAAATGAATGTAGAAATGGGTACATCATCATTTCATCAGCTATTATAGATCTCTTTAAAGCCTCACCGCTTGCCTTGTTATTATTAAATACCATATCTGAGATACCACTTGAGTTCCAAATATTTCTTTCAGATCTCTCAATGCTATCAAACTCTCTATTAGCAGCCTTGTCAAACGGAATTGATGTAATTTCTAATGGGTTGGTTGTAATAGAAACTCCATCAGGTAAACCCTTTTTAGTAGCACCATGATATATTTTAGCTATATCTTGGTCAAATACAGGTTCGTTATTATCATCTAAAGGTATTTTTTGATGAATAAGCTTAATAGAATCAAGTTTATTTTTACCCTCTATCAAATCCTTAGTATCCTCTAATCCCATTACATCATCAAACATCATCACTAATAGAGGAAATCCATGAGTATAATTACCTATTGCATTAAACGCGAAACCTTTATCTCCTACCTCATACCAACCCTCAGTCTCTTTGTATTGACTTATGTTTTCATAAGCAGTTTGTATCTCAACTGGAAATACGTCAAAGGTCTTTGCAGTAATTTTATTTAGGTCTACTTCATACATATAAACACCTCTATCTATTGCAGATATCCTACAAAAGTTAGGTGGTAGTTCTTTATATATAATGCCCTTACCGTCTTCAATCTCATATAAATATATCTCACCATTTTCAATTAATCTCTCCATCATCCAACGCAAGTTATACTTAATGTTCATTTTTTCTAGTATTTTAGCAGCATTTTCGTAGCCTTTCATAAGACCTTGTGTATTATCCATTTTAGCTTTCCCGTTAGGGTATATAAGATAATCAAAAGTTAGAATGTCTGATAGGTACTTTATAATTCTAAAATAGTTACCACCAGTAGTTTTAAGATATTGTGACACATCTTGTAGTTTGTCATAATTCTTAAATGGGTCTAGCATAAATGTCCTAATCTGTTTACGAGTATACTTTCTACGCCTTTGTGCAGTAGGTGCTGATAATGTTATTAAGTCTCTTGAAAAATATTGAATGTTTGCATACTGTTCAAAGCCTTTTAAGTCAGGTGCTTCTTGTTCAGTATCTATCTTCTCTTTTATTACTTTTGGAGTTGACTTTGCTGTTTTACTTTTTTTTGTTGAGTTTTTTGAGTTTTTTGTTTCAGCCATATTTTGATTCACCACCTTTTTTTATTGTTTTTGTTTATTTTTTTAGTTTTAGTCCCATAGAGCAAAAGATGCCCAATCGAAACCTTTCTTCTTTCTCATCATTTCTCTCTCTAACTCACTAGCGTAGAAATTCCCGTAACTTACGCAACTGTAACGATCCTTTCTTGCATTTCTAGCCTCTTTAACCCTTATATAGTTATTAAGTAGCTCATATTCAAGATTAACCATTTCATTTACTAATGCCGAAACTTGTTTATAAGGCATTTCGAATTTTACTTGTTCCTCAATAGGTAATAAACTAAAACCTTTTAATTTTAAGAGATATTCTCTTCCTTCTCTATCATCTACAAGCAATTTAAATTTGCCACGCTTTAAATTATCCCTCAAAGAAACAGCACAATCGCTATTAAACTGTTGATGTCCTTTGACACTATAAATTATTTTAGGGGCATTTTTAACCAGACATCTCTCAGACATATTCGGGTCATTAATACAATCCCAAGCATCATATTCAACGTTTCTTTCTTTATCAAATAATGATTGAGATACTAATTGGTCATAAATACCTAAACCCATATTTTGTGTATCTAAAACTAAATAATCGCAATCAAAATCATCAAACAACTGTCTTATTCTTATAGCTTGTATGTTGGTATGTCCACCAACCATACTTTCCATATAAACTAGACGTCTTTCATAACCTCTAGCAGTAGGTGTTAATGTAAGTATTGCATAAGCAGAAGCATCATTGTCAGTTCCTTTCATAGCTGCAATATCGCAAGCTAATAACCTAACTTCGCCATTGCCTTTATTTTTATATTTAAAATTAGCATCTTTTATTAAACCATAAAATGTCTTTGGAAACAAAGGTGATACTAAACTTCTACATCTTTGCAAATCCTCGAATTGAAAGAATGCATTTTCTGATTCACCATAAAACAAAGCATCCATCTCAATAGACCATCCAACGGCATCAAAATCGTCTTCACTCATCTCATCTAAAACTTGATCCTCCATCAATAAATTCTCTGCAATAGACAATTGATAAGGTAAGCCACAGACAAAGTAACTTTTCCCATCAGTCATGCCCTTAAAATAAGATAAAAACTTATTCCACGACCAATGACTTTTATACCAGGCACTAGATAGATATATTTCCTTATTTCTTTCTAATAAATGCGAATATTTTGGGTTGTCTAGATATTTTGGTGTCCTCGGTGCAGTCAAGAATTTTCTTAGAACTTTATTGATTATCTCTAAGTCAACCATTCTAAACTCATCAACTACAATTACATTAGCACGCTTACTCCTCGCGCCATCATTACTTGCTATAATTTTAATCCAACTACCATTGTGAAACTCTACACTAGCGTCATTTAATGCGGATTTTAGGCTGCTAATTTCTCTTGCGAGGTTGGACGAACTCTTCCTCATATCATCAATTTTATCAATGACCTCACGAGCTTGAGATTTCTGACCACTAGCAATTATTACCTTAGATTCTGGGAAAAGCAAACAACGGACAACACAAAATACTGCTGTCAACCAAGTTTTTCCTTGCAGTTTGTTATCCTAAAGGCTTTTTATCCTCTAGTTCTTACACTTTCTATTTGTGTAAGCTCAGCATACATTTTCACCATATATGTTTCCATACTTAGGTGGGCGGACACTCTTGGAGGTTTATATTCTACTAAAAGCAGTTTCACCCTCTATGCGTTACGATATCTAGCAGCCTTTAATCCACTAGGTTATCTCGGTGTTGTCATTTCAGAATTCACCGATATTGCCCGCTCTTATTACCCAATCATTTCCTTCATGGGAGAGCCAATATATAAATGTTTTTCGTATTTTCTTTCCAACCTTAAACCTTTAGAATTTTGATACATATATTCTAATAACTTTTCAGCGTCGACTTTTCTATAATACATTAGTCGATATTTTTTATCTTTTTCTTTATATATTTTTCCTTCTATATCAATATTTTTTATTATCATATTATTTAAATACGTTAAATATGTTTTGCTGCCACAAGTAAAGTGAACCATATTATAACCTTGCTTACTGTGTTTATAAACACACCCATCACCATCAAAATATCCTCTAAGAAAATGTCTAAAATGCTCACCATCAACTAAAGGGTGGATATTTGAAATTGTCTTTCTTTCAGCTATTCCATTTTTAAGCAACCCATCACATATAGGCTTAGAATAAACTCGAAAATCTGCACTATGAGTTATATAGTCATATCCATTAAAAGAAGTATTTCTCTTTCTCTCCTTAACTATATGTACGCCACCAAGTTCTAGATTCAACTGATTTAAAATACCCCTATCTGAATAAATTAGTGATATTCCAAATTCACTTCCATTTGATACATAGCCATCGGCGTAAATAAGACCTAAGAAATAAGCTTTTTCTTTAATATCTATAATGTCAAAATATGTATCATTGAAAGTTCTAGTCTTCTTGATGCCTAAATTTCTAGCCTTATTTCTAATTTGCTTGTCTGTTAATCCTTCAAACAACGGCAACCTTGACATATCGGCATATGTAGTGTCTTTATAATTATTCTTAATAAATTTCACCTGTACATCATTAAATGCTCTTCTCATTTTATTTACCTCCTCGGTGGGTAGTTGTCTTCTACCATACATTTATAGTTTTAATTAACCCCTTGACGCAATATACGCAACATAATTTTCATGCATCATAAAATATAATATAATAGTTTGAAATAATTTTAATTGTATCCCTAAATATTCTTTTACAAATACATGAGGAAACAATCTATAATAACTAGTCCAAACCGCAACGCCATTCATTAATTTTTCTGATTTAGTATAAGCATCGGTTTTTTTATTGAAATTCTTACCTTTATCAAATATATTATTTCCTTTAGTTGACTTATTCCTTTTAACTTGATAATTTTTATATCCAGCCATTTTTATACACCACCTTCTTCATTATCCTCGAATGGTGTATCAACTTTATATGTATCTATTTCTTTTTCATAGTCTGCTGCATAAGGATTATTCAAGCCCACCATCTTAGATAAGTGACCTAAGAACCACACTTTGACATATTGTATTACGTCTTTCTCCTTCCATTCTGGAAGAGGGTCTGGGATAGGCATTTCATTTTCCCACTTTTTAATCAAAGTCCCAAATGTAACTTGTTCATTTGCATTAGCCCCAGTTTCTTGATTGGGCTTTATATTTGCAGAACCTAATAAATCTTGTATGTTTTTTAAATTCTTACTTACATCATTTTTTTGTTGTCTTTTACGTCGTATCTCTAAACTCTCAAAAGCAGCTTGTTGTAATAATTCTTCCATTACTGGAGTATCACATTCATATGTATTTATATACTCTATAAACTTATTTTCCAAGAATAGATATTCTTCTTTGTCAAAGCCATTCCCCCAAAATAATTTCATTGAGTCAGTTATTCTAAACTTATTCATAGTTTTGATTTGTTGAGCATTATCCTCTTCTTCCATTTCCTCATCAGTCAATTCTACAATACTACTACTGTCAGCCCATGTTAAACCTTTGTTTTGTGGTAACGAGTTAAACATTCTAAAATAAGAACCCACAACATCATTCCCAGATTCAACAGCTACATCATAAGTATCATTTAAAAAAGGAACATTTAATTGCCTTAATATGTTTTTAAATCTATCTATGTTTACAGAGCCATCATGAACGTAAACTTCTTGTTTGATAAAATCTTTACACAAATACAATCTCCCATTTGCATGAAAAGAATTGTAGCTTACGTAAAAATTCCCTTTGGGATGTATTTTGCCACACCCTACACAATAATAGATATTTTCATCTACTGTATTCGCCAAAACTACACCACCTTTATATTATTATGTTTTCATTTAAGATATCTTCAATTATATCTTCTTTTTTAATTCTTCTTAATACACCAAAATTATAACTTTTCTCATATTGGCTACAAATTAATAACTCTTCATTTATATTGTATTTAATCCATGAATGACCAGAGTTTAAATATACAATTGCACCATCTATCATTTGTTTTAATACTTCATCACTAGGTATAAAGTCTTTGTTAGATATTATTCTAATTTCTCTCCAACCCTTATTTATTAAAAAATACTTTCTTCTCATTTCTTTGATTTCAAAATCTTCTTTTGTGATATCACCAAATTGAACGCTAAGATTGTGCCCAGAACCATCGTATTCAACAAATGTATTATCGTCTAGTTTTATATCTAACATAATGTTATCTACAGGAAAATTTATGTCACCACCAATAATTTGCGCAATATAATCTTGTTGTCTACTGCTTTGTGCTGTTCCATTTCTGTGTTTAGTTTGAACCATCTTTCTTATTCTATCCTCACGTATACTCTCAATTCTCATAGGATGGTCACCATATGTTTCTAAGTTAAATTCAACGATTCTATCTTTAACCTCTTGTGATTGAAATGGGTTTTCAACTCCATACTTGTCTAAAGAGGTTTGTTTAAGCCTTTCTTTACATTCGTCTGTTTGAGAATAAAACATCTCATACTTATCAAATTGAACATCTTTTATCTTTTGTATTACATCTTTGTTTTTGGATGGATTATCTACCCCATATCTCTCCATGCTAGTTTTAGCAGATTTGATTCTATATTCTTCTGTTTGGGTATAAGACTCAACGCCATATCTTTCAAGAGTAGTTGCTTTAATTTTTTCAACAACACCATCTATTGCAAAAGCATTGTCAACTCCATACCTATCCATAAAAGTTGCTTTTGCTTTATCACGATATTCTTCTAGTTCAAACATAGATCCAACACCATATCTTGATGTCAAAGAGTCTTTAGTCTTTTGAGCACCGCATTTTTTGCAAGCATCTTTTTTAACAATTTGTTTGTTTTGAATATATGTATGGTCTGCATATCTTCTTGTAAATGTTATTCCACAATAATCACACTTAACTTCTATCTTCGTCACACTACCTTTATACAAATGCTCAATTGGTACTGTGAATAAACCATGAGTTTTTGTAAAAATATAACCTAAATCCTCATAATGCTTCTTTGTCATATGATACCACTTAACTTCAACCTCTTTAGTAATTACCACTTCAAAACCCCCTCTTATTCCCTCAGAAATAATAATAAAGTAGAGAAAGATGAGGGTAATCTTTTCAACTAGCTCATGACTTCTAGTCTATCTCTACTTAACTAAACAAATTTATATACTCTTAAAAATTAAAATCCATATAAACATATAAACCCACCTACAACCTACAACCAAAGTTCTAAATCACAGATGGGCTTATTGAATACACGAATCTTTATATGTCCACGAAATCACTTA
>JGI1221J13441_10000934_pt1 | contig 12583 bp, 11 predicted proteins | sample LakVidmifraction_4_FD_13441 | JGI IMG/M metagenome (IMG submission 13441) | reverse complement strand
TAGGCTGTCTCACGATTGGTAATCTTGGTGACTCAGAGGGTCATGATGGACTTTTGGGGCTTAAGTTGATGACATTGCCTCTCGGGCTCCTCCCTGTATGGAACCACCCCTTTACTATCTTCCTACTGCCTATAGCTGAAGAGATTGAATAGGGGTCTCTGGCCTTGGCCCTGGTTCTCGTGCACACAACACAGACTCAGTTAGACAGACATACCCTGATTCAAATTGGCTTGCCACCACGAATATTCAAAGACCTTTCCCCTATTGCCTATAGTCATGCGCCTAGTGACACGCTTAGGCGTTACAGGCGACCTCCGGTCGCTTCTGCGGAAACTGTCGAAAATGACGGTCTTCAAGGCCTCTTGTTACAACCAAACCAGTTGGCTAACTAAAGGAATAATGGAACCAATGCAGGACGCCAAAGGATGAGTGATGCCAAAGGAGGTGCCCACATCACTCCCCTACACAACCCGCAGGTGACAGTCAGTCATCTGCTTAAACCCACAAGCTACTCGATCAACCACTCAAAGCTCACTGAAAACTAACAAGCAACGCGGAATAGCCAACTGAAAGGTGACTTCCGCATTCAATCCAACAACTACACACAGGAACCACTGTGAACCAATCAAGATTTAACCCAACCTACGTTCAGGTCTCCAAATATGAAGCTGTAGAGATCCTCGGTATAAGCACCAAAGAATTCGATCGCCGTAGGCAATCGGATAACCGATGCCCAACAGGATTCATCGACTGTGAAAACTGGATGGCTCCGATGAGGTTCCGACTGTCTGATATTTATGCCTACAGTGAAGTCATCATCAAGTCAGCTATTCCAGCTTCCACGGATCCCAATATAAACAAGGCTTAGAAAGTGTATTAGATCGCTTAAAGATTGTAAGTTATCAACACTTGCTGAGAAACCAACGTGAACTATTCAATCAACCTGACCCATGGTCAGATTAGCCGCAAGGATGCGGCCAATATCATGGGCTTCAGTGTTGCTGAACTGGATCGTCGCCGTATCGCTGATCCCCGTTGTCCTAAAGGCTTCAAGGAACGTGACGACAAGATGTGCCCTGTGAAGTTTCGCCTCTCTGATGTGTACACCTACAGTGCAGTCATTATGGATTCTGCCGTCGAAGCCAAGACTGGCTAAGCCGGCCGCACCGGCTTCTTACCACCGAACTCTAGGTAATCCAGGTAGTCCGCGTACCACTGAACCATCCCTCTTCGGATTTCCAGATACTTCGCCTTGTTGTACACACCTTTAACACCCTGAACTTTATGAGCCAGTTGAGCTTCCACAAGACGCTCATCCCATTCGTGCTCGTTCAGTAGTGTTGAGGCCGTGTGCCGGCTACCGTGTCCTACCAATTTCCCTTTGTAACCCACCATGCCCAGGCATTTATTAATGGTGCCCTCACTCATGGTTGGGTTCACAGGCCCATACCCAGGGAACAACCACCGGTTGCGTCCGGTGACCTCCTGCAGCTCCTGCAAATCCTCGAGTGTTTGTCGAGACAACGGGATGCTATGAGGTTCCCCTGTCTTCATTTTATCCGCTGGTATCAGCCACCAACCGCCTTCCAGATCAAACTCTGTCCACTCAGCAAAGCGAGCCATACCGGGACGACACGCTGTACGCAGAACCAGACGAGTCAGTATCAAGGTGAGACGTTTGCTGCGTGATTCCCGCAACGCCTTCAGGAAGGCCGGTAACTCATCTTCCATCAAGTGTGGGTAGTGAGTGATCTTAGGCTTCTCCTGAGCGATCTGCCTCAGCTCACTGGCTGGATTGTATTCACACAATCCCTGACCCACGGCCAATGAGAATATCTGGTTCAGCCACCGGCGTACCTTCTCTGCCATGGTCATCGCTTTGCGGGACTCAATCCGAGCCTGTACGTTGGCACACATTAACCGTGTCACCTGATCCAGTGGTGTCAGCTTCGGGATTACCTCGTAGATGTCCATGTCCAGGTAACGCCGGTACTGTTCGACAGAATCCTTGGCTCGACCAATGTCCAACTTTCGTTGATACCATTGTTCAGCCGCATCACCAAAGGTAGTCACAGCTTTCTGTCTACCTGTGCCTACCTCAATGGTTCCCCCATCAGATAGGGTGCGTTGCCAGTCCTGTGCCTTCTGACGTGCGAACTTGCCAGACACAGCCGGGAATCCACCGGCACCCTTCCAGCCCCATTTACCATCTGGCTTCTTATACCGGAACAACCAAGACTTACGTCCGTTGGTCTTCACGCGGAAATACAGGCCCTTACTGTCGGGCTCCTGGTAATCCTTGGTGTCTGGCTCCAGGTTATGGAGTACTGAGTCTGCCAATGGCCTACGCTTGATCTGTGTACGTTTCATGGCGATTCCTTGTCTACTTGAACTAAAGTGTACAAGGAGATAGACACGGCAGGCAATGTAAGCGTGAGGAAGTTTGACGAGGCGAAATGGGTCAATCCCTTTATTTGCAAGGGTTCCGAGGGCTTCTGAACCAGGTGTGAGGAGGTGTGATTAGTGAAATGGTGCTCCGGGCCGGAATTGAACCGGCTTATGGATCAATTGCTTAGTGGCTTTTTTGGCCCGGGTAGACATGTGGGTAGACAAGGAAAGGGCTACCACCTGAGGAGCCTTCTAGGACGGGGGTGATCCCGTGCCTAGGTAGCTTTGGACTTCATCCGTCCTACTACGCCCTCTAACGCGCCACCCGCAAAGTAGAAAGATAGCACCGGGGCCACTGGCGACCCAAGGTTCAGTTCGTTCCCTGAACAGCAAGCAGGCCTCCCAGGGTAAGACACGGAACGGTCACTGCGGGAGCGCCTGATCCATAAAGCACACCTCAGTCGCAGTTGGAAGTCTTAGCGGTCACGTACCCACTCGCCTCGGATTTACAATCCCTCATATCAGGTTACTGTTCGTCGCCCGTAGCTTTGGGTTGAGCGTCCTCCAGACCCCACCTCGCGATGACGCCCTTGCATTCCCCCTCGTCTTCGGTACTTAAGAATACCTGACAGGAGGCGATCCCACGTTCAATCAGGTTTGGACTTTATCAGTCCAACAACCCCCAAGGCATCCCGCCACTAAAATAATCAGCGACCCGCTTCAGACCCCTGTGTCTCTTTTTGTGGGTAGCTTAAAACTGCATAACGCTTCACCCTAAAAGCCATCCAGTCGTTGCATTTGTCGCATTTAAGGACACATTGAACTAGCCTGTAGTCTCTTGGATCAATGAGAACATAGAGTCCAAAGAAACAAAATCGTGAAAAGGGAAATTTATCGAATGCAACACTTTTTAATCAGATCGAACCTTCGTATTCATTCCCAACTCCCCTTATTTGCTCTGAAGTCGTATGCACAGCTGGTCGTCTTGCTGATTTTGTCTTTACTGGTCAGTGCTTGCGGCGGTGGCGGTGGCGATGGCGATGGCGGTGATGGTGTAGAGTCTGAAAATAGTTTCACAATTCAGGCTAACTCAGCCCCCAGTAACGCGGGCACAATCACTGGAATAGGCGAATACAACCCGGGCAGCGCAGTTACGTTGAAAGCAACACCCAATGCGGGTTACATCTTTGTTGAATGGCTAGAGAACGACACGCCAATTTCCGACCAGACGACTCTCGAAGTTGAGGCATCAGACGACAAGAACTTTACAGCTCGCTTTACCGAAAGAACTGTTGAAGAACTTAAAATCTCTCCTGAAAATAGCCAAGCTCCTCTATATACCAACATCGAATTCCAAGTTCAGGCCATTTATAACGATGGCTCATCCGAAGTTGTAAGCCAGTCAGCCATTTGGGAATCTGCGGACACCTCGATAGCCGCTTTCGATTCACAGCTACCAAACATTTTGACAAGCAAGGCCGAAGGTACGGTCACTGTTACAGTAGCAATTGGCGGAACAACTGCAGCAACAACAGCCACGATCTCATCACCAGACCTACTTTCTTTAACGCTTTCCAAAAACGAATCAACACTGGCACTAGGTGAAACAGAGTCAATACTTGCAACAGGAACTTATCGCGGAGATGTTACGAGTGATATCACCAACGCCGTATCGTGGACTTCCCAAAATGAAGGAATCGCTACTGTTGGCGATCAAGAAGCCGATGCCGGCACGATCTCAAGCGTGTCTGTTGGCACGACAAAAATCATAGCTAGCCTCAACGGCATCTCAGCGGAAGCAACAGTCGTTGTTGACTCTGCAGCCCTTACTTCACTAACGATATCTAACAATGGCACCAGCATTTTTGAAGGCTCTCTATCGCAGCTTTCGGCTATTGGCGGCTATACAGACGGTTCGTCAAAACAAGCAACTGATCAAGTCTCGTGGTCTTCCAGCGATCTGTCGGTAGCAACAGTCAGCTCAACTGGCCTGTTATCAGCATTATCCACTGGCCAAACGACCATCTCAGCTCAGCTCGGCGAGCTCAGCTCAGAGATCGTTTTGGAAATTGTGTCTGATCCCAATAATCCGGGATCGCTGACACTCCAGGCTGTGCCTAATGTCATCCTTGATAATGGATCTGATACAACAGAAATTACGGTGACAGTCCTCCCCAACGATGAGGAAAATGGCGTCATCACAGATGGCACATTAGTTACCTTTACTCAAAACAGCGGCAACTTATTAATAGACTCATCACAAGGCAGCACTGTTCAAGGAAAAGCTATTACAGATGCCACTGGTACCATACCAGGTCAATATTTTGTCATAGCCGAAGTGCCAAACACTATTGCAATCGATCAAGCTACGGTTCAAGTAGTTTCATCCTTTTCATCTGTCATAAGCGTAGCTAGAACCAGCGGTGTCGTAAACATTAATGGCTATTTTCAGGCAGGCAGCACGTTTTCCACCACAATCACTAACACGTCCAATCGACTATTCAATATTCAGTCAGTCCAGTTTTTTAACGGAAGTGCTCTCGTAACTTCATCAACCGATCCCTCTATTTTAGGGGGCGGAACACTAGAAGCTGGAGAGAGTGTGGGGATAACTGTCACGTTGAGGTCTGATCAACTGGATAACGGCTTCTTAATGGTTTTTGATATGTCTGATACGCCAACTGGCGCAGACTTCACAGTAACGAACGCATTCTGAGGCCACTTGAATCATTGAATCAGCCGAAGTCCGCTCTGTGCGGGCTTCGTTGTTTTGGCTCTTCAAAAACTCATGATAAATGCAAAGCTTCTGCCAGCGCACTAAGGCCGGTGTGGTAGTTGGCTTGAATTGCTTGGTTGGATGTCATTCCGAGAGTGTTTGCCACTTATGGAGAAGGTGCCGGGAGTTTTACATGACAAGGAAGTCGAAGATGCCAGAGCTCTCCCTGACCAGTCACACCACTATGCAGGTGTCGCGCTTGCCTGGCATCCCTGCCGGCGGTGAGCCTTAGTCATCCTGACCAAATGGCTCACAACCAGTGTACGGATTCTGTAAGGGTGCACTAGCGGCGATCTCTGAAGGTCGCGTAAGAGATGGCTTACGCTGGTTCGTTTGCCGGCAAGGATCGCACTATCTTGATTAGTTGCTACCGCACAACTGGGCGGTAGCAATCATTACCAAGGTATAATCCCCAGGCTGCTTTTGATATTATTGAAGTTAGCACACAGATAGTTAAAAAATACATAGCGGTTTAAACCGTTCGAATCAGATGATATATCTTATGAAAAATCTATTTGCAATTTTTATCGTACTGACCTTTTCTGGCTGTGCAACGATTGACCGTAGCCAATATACGAACGTCATGTTTGATGAGGATGGTTCTTTAATTGAGGTTAAATTTAAACAACCTCAGCCTTATTCTCAGGAATTTGACATGGAGTACTGTGTTCGGGAATACATTAAAAATGACCCAATAGCTATTGGGGAGGATAAGATTCTTTCATACGCAACTGGGGAGGATAAGATTTATTCATACGCAAAAGTTATCCTAGGGCCGCCCTCATGGTTATTGCATGGCCAAAGCGAGAAGAAAACAATTAAGGCTACTGAACTTATTATTAAAAGTAGCCAGAACCATGTTAAAACAGCCGGTCGCATTCCCCACTCACTTGATTCCAAGGCACCCGTGACCTTGGCTTTTTTGCTTACAGTAACGGCAAACAGTACTGGTACACATTATATATATACTGATCTTCAACGAATATTCCATTCACAGAACGAGGGTTACCCAGACGTTATATCAGGGTGGATCGCAATGACGGACAAAGTTCCTAAACGGTTTTACACTGTTTATGACTTGCTTGAAGAAACCGTCAACGACATTCAAGCTTGCATAACCCAGAACATATAAGAGTAATATTTAGGGCGCATCTAAACCAGCGTCAAATTCTACAGTAATGCCTCAGACTATTGACCAAAAATTCTTAATGCGCCAAATTTTAGAGTTCGTCGTTCATTTTGACCGACACTCCTTAACAAATGATTGCATCCAAGCTGTGTCTTGCAGGTCAGGCTTGAGGCCATATTGCTTTGTGATTCGCACGAACCGAGCAACATAGCCGCATTGGCCAGCAGGCGGCAACCAATCCTCCGGCCCCTTGGCCCCCTTCTGCCGGTTAAGAGATAGCTCCACACTCCACAGGTTCACCGGATCATTGGCGAACCTCTCACGTTTGTCCCTAGACCACACGTCAGCTCCATGATCCCAGGCCCATTTCAGCGGAACCACATGATCAATGTCGATCTCGCTAGCGTTTTGAATAACTCTCCCTGTGAACGGACTGATCCAGCGGCCAGTAACCACCCGACAGCGCCGTTCATCTGCAAACCTGACCTTGGTACTGGATTGCGCGATCAGGGCCTCAGCACGGCTGTCCTGGCAGTCTCCATCCGAATCATCCCAGCCATGACCGAATACTGAACGGGAGTATTCCAGATCGCTTTGGCTTGAAGCCCGTTCGTTGCCTGTATGGATCGAGACGCCTTGAGGCAACTTGCCACCTGATTGAACACACACTTCTAGTGACTTGAACGCCGTGTAGTTATTGGTTCGCTCGTACCAAGGACTTGCAGGAGGGTGACATAGTCCACTGACCGATTTCTTGACCAGCTCAGCTTCGGCAACGAAACTCAGCAACAGACCCAATACGATGACGAGCTTATGCGCCATTGAAAATCGAAAAAGCATACTGCTACAACTCATTAGCTAGATCACAGATTGTCGACAAACTTGCGACATCATTGAGACTTGGGTGTTCAAGGAATTCAGCACCAACTCAGTGAGGCAATATCAGACGCTTTCAGTCTTGTTAAGAATGCCAACTGAGATTGGATGGCACTTGTTATACGTTGCGGTGTCCTGCTCTCAGCTGGCACTGATAGGTTCCAAGTTGAACAAGCTGTATAGCTCTGTTTCAAGTTCCTGTTTCCGAGCACCATTGAAATTACTGGAAGACAATATTAGTTCGGGAGCCTTTCCCCGGCGCTCAAGAACCTGATCTACTATGCCTTGACGCTTTGTATGCAGGCTGAGGAGCGACGAGGCTTCCTTCAACGCTTTTCTGGCAGCTTCAATTTGAGACTCTTCCTCGTTGGTGTTCATAAGCCCAGACGCTAATGACAAGATCGCTATCAGCCCGATAAAGAAGCTGATAATACCGGGCGCGCCAAACATGACCGCAAGACAGGTCACGCCTACTGCCACGGCTCCACCGATAAGATACATCTTTCTTTCATGAGCTCTTTTTGGGGCACTGTCTCTGGCGTCAGCGCGAATAGTTGTGAAAGCTTCGTCCTGTTTCACAGCTAAGGCTGATTGTTCTTCGGTTATTTGGTTGACGGTGCTCTGGTGTTGTTCCTCTAATTGTTTAAGGCTCTGGTGGTACGCTTCAAATTCAATGGCATAACGCCTTTTCTCCTTGGTGTTTACACTATTGATCTCTGATTCAAGCCCAACCAACTTGAGGTATTCATTGATGGCTTTGGATTTCTTCTTGAGGCGAGATACCCGTTCCCGAATGTAGAAGGATCGAGTCTTATCCGGATCAAAATCACCGTAGGTCATTGACCTTGCCCATAGGTCTTTCATTACCATTCCAGATATCACTTCATCCAAAACAGACGCATATAGGGAATCTTCCATACTCCTTTGAGCCTGCATAAACTTAGATACATCTTTGAGGAACTTCATTACTTCTCCAATAAAGATTAGCTGAGCATACGCGAACCGATTTCCAGTAGGTACGCTAAGGGTACTCCGCTGAATAATTTATCATTCTTGAACCCAGCAGCACTGGGAATAACAACTACTCAACCACCAGTCCATCATTGACCAATCGCATGACTGCTTTTGTCAGCGAGTAGACGAAGTATCAACAAAGCGAAAGCCTTCTGGCTTCCTTCGTTGTCCAAAACTTCCATCGACAACTTTTCCTGGTCGTTCATAGAATCCAGGACCAAGTCCGTTAGGCGCTTCGGAAACAGTCCATGCATCACCTGTTCAGTGGAATGGCTATTCACCTGAGCCATCACGTCTTCGTCTCGGCGTACCCTATCCGCAATCCCTTTAGCAAAATGCAGTTGGTCCTCATCACTGACTTCTGCACCAAAGATGTCATTCAGCTTTTCAATGATCTCAGACAACCTTTTTTTATCAGGATCATGGGGCTTGCCAGATCCAAGCCCTGTAATTGGATCCAGTCCCTCACTGTCCTCGCCACCTTCGAGTTTGAGCTCATGTTCTTTCCGTTTGGTGAGCCGGTAGTGGGTCAGCTCTAACTCGGAAATGTCGATCTCATCCTCATCCAAAGACTCCGGACGTAACAGCGGTACTAAGTGTTTGGCAAATACGCAAAGCTGTTCAAGCTCTGGATCCTCAAAGAACACGATCTGCGATAGGAACTCATAGGCCCGAACGAAACTTGTGAGGTTCTTCTTGAACAGATCGAGCTGATCAAGGCCCTGCCCGATCTCCTTCAGCAACACTTCCGTCTGTTTTGCGCCCACTGTATTGCCATCAGCTTTGGCGTGATCCAATTCGGCCCTCGCACCGGATCGCTCATCACGAAGTAATTTATACCGTTTCGTGAAGCGTTCTCGGGCTGGCTGGCAGTAATAACTAAGCTTGGAGGCTAAGGCCTTGGGGTCGAAGAAAGCTTGGGCAAAGGCAACTACTTCATCCCAGTGGTAGATGCCTTCCTCGTCTAGCTTCTCTTGTATGTCATAAACAATCTGAGCGTCAGACACGCCGGACAGCTCTGCGGTCGTGTAGTACTCACGGAACGATTCCAGGACTTCCGTCGCGTCATTAAAGAAGTCCAGAACGAACGTTTCCTTGCCCGGAAAGATTCGATTCAGCCGAGACAGGGTTTGTACGCAGTCCACTCCTTGCAGCTTCTTATCCACGTACATCGCAAACAACTTGGGCTGACCAAAGTCGGTCAGGTGGCGCCTATCTCGGAGGATAGAGGAAGCTGGGTTGACACACAGTGACACTGTTTAAAGGTTCAGCCCAGCATTCAATTCTATCAGTACGACTTACAGTGAATGGTGTTCGATGTTTTCACGCAATTTGTTTGAGTGGATCTGCTACTGCCGAAGTTCACTACCGGGGTCGGTTGGCTCGCGGTATTTTGTCTTAACGCCGTGGCGTCTTGATTGAACTTGGACATAGTGTCATTAAGGCTTGAAATTGATTCAGACATCGCCTTTCGATTCTCTTTCGTTTTCTGATTCGCCTGCCGAACTGCAATCTGACGCTTCTGAACGGCTAGTTTCTGACGCTCCATTAGACGCCTCTCAGCTTTAGCCTGCTGCTTTTCACTCTTTGCTTTATACTTAGATATTTGATCTGAGTATCGCGACAAATCACCATCAGGTAAGCATATTTGCCCGTAAAGAGAGTCATCCATAAAATCTACTGTCACATCACCCTGACAAATTCGACGCTTATAGGTTGACATAGCTCGTTTTGAAGCTTGGATGTCTGATTCCAGATTTCGTAGGTTCGCTTGGGAGGTGTTACCCTCGCTCTGAAGAAAACTTAGCAGTGATGATGGAAACTGGACGTTTTGCAATACTCCATTCTCATACTTAGCAAATCTCTCAGCTCCATTTGTCCATCTAAAAGCTCCCGCCAAACGCTCGTTGCCATTGTAGAAAACTGTTGACTGCGCCAGTTCATCCGCTGGATTTCCGGAACTCTCTGTTCGTATATACCTATCAGAACCAAAACCTATAAGGTGAACCGATCGACTTTTAAACAAGTAGTCAATATATTGATCCTTGGCACCTGTTACTTCATTAACAACAGTCAGCGCTTTGGTAATTGAGAAGTCGTGTCTCCCGTTGTTATAGATACGTAACTCATCGGCTAATTGTTTATTAGCCGCTTTTGTTTCTGGGGTCTGCAAAACATAGGTGTATCGATGATCGTCATAGTAGGCGTAATAATAATATGACGGCTCAATGCCAGGCTCACCGTAATACGCAAGAGTAGCGAAAAGACCACTACTTATATTTTCGACAAACTCTCGACCAATCCCAAAAGCATAGCCATCCTTACATTCACCGTCCCAGTATATTTCGGTTTGCTCCGTTTCCCAGAAAGGGCGCTCGTTTTCATTATTAAATCTGGCACGAAAAAAGAGCTTACAGTCCTCCTCTTTGTTTTGTGGTTGCAGCCATGCTGAAACCCCCACTTGGGTTAGCTCCGAATCAGTTCGTGCCGACTGAAACTCGGCGATCAGCTTTTGGGCTTCTTCTGAGGGCATTGTAGGGATGGTGTTTGTGGTGGCACAGCCACTCAAATACAGTAAAAAAGCCGAAGTAAGTAAGCATTTTATGTTCAAGGTTTATCCTTATGTTTCCAGTTGAGGCAAATTGGCTTTAAGGTCCTGTCAGGGGCTAATCACTTCCGCCTCCGTAGCCCTAACAGACTACTGGTCGTAGACTTCAAGTAGTGGTTGTAAGCCACAACGATCGGCCACATGGCGCAATCGGTGGGTGGGTTGTCACTGGTTTCATACCAGCCTAACGGTAAAAAGTATTCGTCGTACGCCTCGGAGTATTCACCGATGCCGTTGTGGTCGTCTGCGTGACAATCCACCAGTTGCTTCGATAAATACACGGCCAAAGCAACGGCGAGGATCTCTTTGAGTGGAATGACGACAACCGCTCGTTTAACGGTGACCAGTATGTCGGCCATACAGATTGCGTAGGACTCGGGGCTCTGCTCCCCTTCTTGTCCGGTCGGGACGAGGGGGTAGCTAGGTGCACGATGTCCCGAGCCGTGAAGTGCTCACGGGCTGTTTCATTCGAACTCTCAGCAAACTTGCGGATCATCTCCTCAAAAATAATGCCCATGCCAAAGTTGCTAATACGCGTGGGTCTGAGATCGAAGCTGGCGAACCGCTGAACCACCTGATAAAGCAAGTCATCAGCACTGAGTTGCTGAACAAACTCCTCAAAATGGAAGTACTCAAAGATCTCCCGTGCGTCTTTGCTGAACGACTGCACATAGCTCATCAGGTCTTCGGCAGCCTGACTATCTGAGAGTGTCGCCAGCGCTAGTGGTGACGCGTTGAAGAAGTCGTGGCCACTGGCTCTCAGTAACAGCTTTTCCCGGACAGCATCCGGTTTGGTTTGGTGTTCTTTCGTGGCGTCCAGCACCTTGTCTTTCGTTGGCGCCAGAACACACTCCAGCCGCCGCAAGATCGTGAATGGCAGAATAATCCGACCATACTGGCTCTGCCTGAAATTCCCACGTAACAAATCAGCGACGGACCAAATGAAAGCCGCAGTTTGGGAATGTGTGGTTTTATCTTCGGTCATCCAGGGAACTCCCTTAGTTCAACACTTCTTCAGTCAGGGAGGCCCGACGGTTGTTATCGCGATAGCACGCGCTCAAGGTTGGTTTGCACAGTACGAACCAGGAGGACGATGAGAGACCTCAGGGTGTTCGCTGCAGCAGATCAAGTAGTTTGCTTGAGATAACAGCTGGTTTTACGTGAACTCTGCTCATAAAACAATGAGCTGAAAGGGATACACATGCTTTAGCCCTGGCTGCAGCGCTGGAATAACGGACGGCATTCATGAAAAGGAGCCGACCGATACACTAGGTACACTCAAAGCGGAACCGACACACAGCCGATAAACTATCTGACTTTTCAGATGAGGCTGGAGGCCTGTCAGGGGCTCTGCTCAGGGCAAACCAGGACAAACTCACTACTTCTCACAACGGCATACTAACTAGCCTAAAAGGCCGAATAGCGGCTATGTATAGCCGATACATCAACCTCTGGATCGTCAAGGATTGGAACCAGTTTCTTTGAAGGTTCGGCTTCCCAGTCTAACTCGAACCAGAAGACCCTTGTAAGCAGCCAGAACAATGCTGCCGCCTGAACTGATTGAACCATAGAGGATTGATACAACCTCTCTTGCAGATGATCTCAGACCCCAGGACGCTCCAAGGATCAGTGGATGATAGTGGTTCGCCGGTATCAGTCTGCTGTCTGCATTCGGTGACAAGGCATTGCCGCAGTCTCCATTCACCGAGGTCAAGACCGCACAGCAGATCCAGGAAATGTATGGGGCTGCCTCAATCTTTGCCTCTGGCTTGATTGTCGATGGGCTTCACGC
>JGI1221J13441_10000922_pt1 | contig 12680 bp, 17 predicted proteins | sample LakVidmifraction_4_FD_13441 | JGI IMG/M metagenome (IMG submission 13441) | reverse complement strand
TCAGGCCTTTCCCCCCAAGCATCGCCGAGGAGGGCCGGTACAAGGCGACAGAGCCGCGACTTCATGCGTTGGGCTTTGTGATGCCTCGTCTTGAGACTAAGACGCCTAGCGCGGTTACAGGGTCTTACGGTGGTGAGGCCGCCGCGTGGCTTACTACCGTTTTTGGGATGGAATTGTTTCCGTGGCAGCGTTATGCACTTGATCGGGCGCTGGAGCATGACGCCGATCAGAAACTCGTGTGGTCTGCCGTGATCATTACTGTGGGTCGGCAGTCGGGTAAGTCGTGGCTATCTAGGGCTATCTGCATGTGGCGGCTGCATCACGGCGAATTGTTCGGTGAAACTCAAACAATTCTCCACGTTGCCAACAAGCGATCTACCGCTATGGAAGTTATGCGGCCCGCTGGACTGTGGGCAACTGAGACTTACGGGAAAAAGGCAGTGAAGTGGGGCAATGAAGCCGCAGGGATCGAACTACCCTCCGGTGATCGGTGGCTGATTCATGCGGCCAACGATAGTGCCGGGGTCGGCTATTCAGTCTCAATGGTCTTTTGCGATGAAGCGTGGAAAATCCCCCAAAGCGTTATTAGTGATTCGATCGCCCCCACGATGGTGATGCGTGAGCAACCACAAATCTATCTGGTCTCCACGGCAGGGGACTCACAGAGTGACCTTATGCAGTCCTACCGCCAGCGGGCACTTGACCGCCTGGACGATGATGAACCCTCCACCGTGTTACTTCTGGAGTGGAGCGCCCCGGCTGAGGCCGACCCCGAACTCGTCAGCACGTGGAAATGGGGGAGCCCGCAATGGTCAGAGCGCCGGGAGACTTTCCTTGCCGAGCAATGGGCCCGCATCGAAGAGAGCGCGTTTAGGCGGCAGTATTGCAACCAGTGGGTGATTAGGTCGGATCATTGGCTACTGGATAAGTGGTGGACGGGAACTCTCGACCCACAGGTGAGACTTCCTGAGGCCGGTACGTGGTCGGTTGCCGTTGAGACTGACTTCGATGGAATGGGTCACGCCGTCGCAATCGCCGCACCAAACCCCGAGGGGCTAATCGTTGTGCGGGTCACTACTCACCGTACAATTGTGGAAGTTGATCAGCAACTGGAGAAGATCCGGGCCGAGCACCCGAGCCTATTCATCCAAGTAACCCCGGGCTACGTTGATCGGCTACGCCAAAAGTTTGATGCCCTCGTCGGCCAGCGTGAAGCCGTCAGCGCGACCCAAGTACTCCAAGACTTGTTTAGCCGCCAACAATTACGCCACGACGGTAGCCAAGTATTACAAGAGCACTTTGCTAATTCGAAGATCAGCCAACGGCAAGGCGGTTGGGTACTCACAGCCCCAATGGGTCGAAACGGGGTCTACGCCGCCCGGGCCGTAATGTTCGCCGTGTCTCAAGCCGCTAAAGCCCCACGCAGTGTGGCGACGATTCGATCACGACGCCCGACACGCAGACACGCATAAACCACGCAAACGCACGTAAACCACTACATGTAGTGGTAAAGGCATACAATCGCCCTATGGTGTTCCCCCGAGCCCTTCGCGTCGTGCGCGGCCAAGAGTCCCTTTCCCGGGCTATGGTGACGGCACAGGAACCTGCAACCGCGCACGTACGTGAATCCTCAGGGTTATATGCACTACTCACTAATCAGTTGGCCGGTCGATCCACTCGACCCACTGCAATGCAAGTCCCCGCTTTTGTGGACGCACTTAAGACGTACACGCACACGATTAGCGCGTTTCCGCTGCGTGAATACTTCGATGGTCAGCCCGTACCGGCACGGCAGTTGCTCAGCCAACCGAGCCCGATCTACCCGTACGCCAACATCATCCAACGGACAATTAGTGATCTTCTCATGTACGACCGTGCCTACTGGAGAGTGACCGACCGGGACTTTGCCGGATACCCAATCTCCGTTGAGGTTATGCGGGTCGAGGACACGACAGACCTCCCCGCCTACTACGCGGGGATCGAAGCGAACCTACAACCCCCCGCCGATCCTTTCTATTATCTTGCACGGCAAATCCCTACACGGGACGTAATCAAATTCTACGGATCCGGCGAAGGCGGTTGGTTAGCCAACGGCGCCACGGCGATCACTACGGCGGCAGCACTCGAAGCGGCAACCCTGATGTATTCCGAAACACCTATCCCCACTGTGGCTCTGAAGAATTCCGGGCCCGATCTACCCGCCGAACAAGTCGATGCCCTCCTCGACGCATGGGAAGAAGCCCGCGCCAACCGTGGAACCGCATATCTCAACAACACTATTGACGCGCAAGTTATGGGATTCAGCGCTAGGGATGTGCAATTGGTTGAGGGAAAAAACAGTGCAAGTATCGCAATCGCACGCCTAGCGAACCTTGATCCTATTTGGGTGGGTGCCGGTGTCCCCGGATCCTCACTGACCTACTCGAACCGGGTAGACCTTTACCGCAACCTACTCGACACGGCGCTACGGCCAATAATGAATCTCGTCACCCAACGCCTATCAATGCCGGATGTAACTCCAGCCGGTTATCAGATCGCGTTCGATACAACCTCATTCCTGCGAGACAACACAATCGCAATCGCCGACGTAATCACGAAACTATTACCCCTTGGCGTCATCGACGTCGAAGAAGCCAAAACAATCCTAGATCTACCCGGTCTAGGTGTCTTTAGTGAAATGAACGGAGTCCTACGGTGAAGCAACTCAACACGGAATCGCTTGTAATCTTTCAAGAGCGAGAAAATCAAGACGGCGACATCGTCGGCAGTGGTCACGGTATGGCAGTGCCATACAACGCCGAGACAATGATCGGTGGTGTCCGGGAATCATTCGCCCCGAACTCATTCGACCTAGCGAACGTGATCGGCAAGCCACTCGCCTACCGGCACGGCGAACCCGTCGGGAAGATCACCGGGGCCGAGAATCGTGAAGACGGCCTTTATATTGACTTTGAAATTGTGGACACGGCCCTAGGCCGGGATGCCGCCGTACTCGCTAGAACCTCAACAATCAAGGGATTGTCCGTAGGCTTCAACCCGGTTAAATCCATTATGAGCAAAGCCCGCGACGCGATCCAACACACAGCCGCGAACCTACTCGAAGTAAGTTTAACCCCATATCCCGCTTACTCCACAGCCGGAGTCAGCGCCATCAGAGAACAAGAAGAAGGAGCAACAATGATCGACACAACCGAATCAGCCGAAGTCAATTCGGTTGATGTAGAAGCACGCGAAGCCCTCAAGGCACTACGCGAAGAAGTACAAACCATTAGCGCAAAAGCGTTCACCTCAGAGGCACAACACCCAATGAGTGCTTACCGTTCATTCGGTGAATACTGCAAAGCCGTTTACAAGGGTGACGCAGAGAACCGCGCCCTGGATGTGCAGACCCTTGCGGACGCCCCGGGCCTCGTTCCCCCAATCTGGCTCCGCGACATTAAAGGTGTCCTTGATCGTGGACGCCCCGTTATTACTTCACTCGGTGGCCCATCCTCGGCAGTCGGCTCAGGCATGTCAGTAACGTGGCCCTACTTCGATGGTGATCTCTCCGCAATCGTTGCAGCGCAAGCCGCCGAGAACGACGAAGTAAACAGCGTAGACATCGACATTAAAAAAGGAACCGCTAACCTTGTCACTTACGCAGCCGGATCACGCCTAACTCAACAGGTTATCGAACGCACTGACCCTTCTTACGTGGACGCACATCAGCGGATCATGTTGGGCGCATTCGGTACCGAGACCGATTACGCATTCCAGACCGCAATGTGGGCCAACGACACCGCCGGGGTCGATTACGACTTTGCAGCCGATACCACCGGCGCTCTATTCCGTGAAGCAGTATTTGCGGCAGCCGTAGACGTCGAAACAGCAACGGGCCAGCCCGCTGAGGTTGTCCTAGTGAACTCGACCACGTTTAAGAAGATCGGTGGCTGGAGTTCATTCTTCCCCGATTCTTACCCGGTGTCTAACGTGTCCGGTACTTTCAACGCTCGCACACTGAACCTGAGCGTTGCCGGTTTACCGATCGTGTTGGCACGTAACTTTAATGCCAACGACACCCAAACCGCGATCGTCACTAACCGGGCGTCAATCGAATGGTCAGAGGACGGCCCCCGTTTGATGACCAACGACGTAGCCGCGAACCTTGGGCGCGACTATTCCATCTACGGTTACGCGGCAGCACTGGCATTCGTACCCGCTGGAATCGTCGGAATCTACAACCAAGTTTAATTGAGAAAGGTAGCCGATTAGCATGGCACTCGTCACCGGTCAGGAATTGGCCGACAACCTAGACATAGATTACGTCGATCCATACGACGCAGTCCTTGATCAAGTTGCCGACGCCGCGTCCTTGCTAATCGGCTACCTAATCACGAACGCGGCACTACTAGCCGAACCAGCACCGTGCAAAGAAGCGGCAATGAGTGTCGCGGTCGAAATGTTTCAAGCCCGATCCTCTGCCGGTGGTGAAGCCGTATCTATTGACTTCACCCCCGGCCCCTACCGTTTGTCGGTGTGGCTCACCCGTCGAGTAATGGGCGTTATAGCCCCATACCTCGACATGAAGGGTGTTGTCGGCTAATGGCACTCACCACGGAATCACGCGAACTACTGATAACCGCGCTCACCGGAAACGGTTACAAGATCTATGACACGGTACCTAATGTGCCGATAACCCCATCGGTCGTTATTGTTCCCGACTCTCCGTGGATCCGACCCAACCGAATCGGGTCACACATGAACTACGAAGTACGTTGGCGAATCCTCGTCAACGTGAACCCCCGAGTAAATGAGTCGGCAACGAAAACAACAGAGGACGCAATCGACGTGTTGCTCGCAGAAATCCCAACGGTGTTCGTTGTCGAGTTAGTAAACGCCCCGCAACTATTGAGCCTAGGTGCTCAAGGCACTGTCATGAGTACCGAAATTAACGTCAACATACAAATGAGAGAAGGATAAATAATGCCCGCTATCGGAGTAACTGGAGCAGTGTTCACCGTTTCAATCGGTGCAACACAGTACGAAGATCAAATAACGTCGGGAACAATTAACACGACCCCGACCATTGTTCGGACTAAAACCCTTTCCGGTGTCGCGTTCGATCAAACCGACCTTAACAGCACAATGACCCTGGACTTCTTATTTGATGAAGCCACCGGCATGTATGGGGCACTCCAAACCGCTATCGCCGGGGCCGCATCGGTAGCCGTCATTATTGAATCAGCGACTGGAACTTGGACGGGCGCGGCGATGTTCATCGAATCAGCCGACCTCACCTACCCCGCCGACGGCGTCGTGATGGTGTCTACATCATTCACCGGCTCGACAACATTCGCCGCAAGCGCATAAGGCAAAGGGGAACCCATTATGTATCCACGACTAAAAATCGAGTCGGATAATCACGAAACAAAAGAAGTCGAAACACTGCCCGTAGACTTTATGATGTACGAAGAGCTAGCCGGGAACCGACCCACAAGTGAGCAAGCGATGAGATTAACCATTGCCTACTTTTATCTTGAGGACAAAGAACCGGGCGACCTTAAGACAGTGAAATCGTGGGCCCGCAAAAACCGGGTCAAGGTCGATATTCTTAAAGACGACGCTGAACCTTTTTAGAGGGTAGTCACGGCAGACTACTGATACGCCTAGCGGTGCGTACCGGCTGGACGATGCAAGACGTTAAGAAACTGACAGGCCGAGAGGTCGTCACGATCATGGAGGAGTTAGCGTAATGGCTAAGCAATTCGATGCCTACATCGAAGGACTGAACCCGTTACTACGCGACCTCCGCAAACTCGGCAAAGAGGCCGGTAAGGAACTACGGCAAGCGTCCCGGCAGATAGCCGATCGGCATATGGTTCCAGCGTTCCAAAACGCAGCCCTCAACGTAGGTGGTGAATGGGGCGAAATATTGGCAGCCGACATCCGCTCGGGGCTTGACCGTGTACCTAAGGTGTCGATAGGTAAGCAAAAGAAAGTAACGTCCGGTGGAGCATCCTCGAACATGTTGCGATACCCAACTGACACGGGCAACGCCGGGAATTCCAACGCACCATTTGAGAAAACTAACTGGCTAGCGAAAGCGCGAAGTTACCAGAAACCCGCACTCGAAGAATGGGGCCAAGCCGTAGACCGTGTCGTCCGTAAATGGCCGGTGATGTAATGGCAGTCGGAAAAACCTTAACGGTTTATTTAGCAGCGGATCTAAAGAAATTCAACTCCGGTATGACTCAGGCACAAGGCGGCCTAACCGGTTTAGCAGGATCCCTAAAAAACATGCTGGGCCCAGCCCTTATCGGAGCAGGTATCGCAGCCGGCGCCTTCGCTTTAAAACTAGCAGCCGACGGTGTGCAGGCAGCATTAGACGACGAAGCAGCCCTACGCAAACTATCCACCACACTCGACAACCTTGGCCTTGCACACGATCAACCTCAAATCGAAGAATTTATATCCGGTCTAGAACGATCCCTAGGTATCGCTGACGATGAACTCCGACCCGCTTATGACAGGCTAGTCAGAGCACTCGGTGACACAGGTAAAGCACAAGACGCCCTAAGCCTCGCACTCGATGTGTCTGCCGGATCCGGTAAAAGCCTCGAAGCCGTAACCGACGCTATGGGTAAAGCCTACGAAGGAAACATAGCCGGACTCTCTCGACTAGGTGCAGGTATCGACGCCGCAACAATTAAAACCGGCGACATGCAAGTCATCACGAAAGTACTATCTGACACGTTCAGCGGTCAGGCCACGGAATCCGCAGACACCTTACAAGGCCGCATGAAAGTACTCAAAACCGCGACAGACAATTTAGGTGAGGCATTCGGGAAGGGCTTACTAACAGGGCTAAAGGAAGCCACCGGCGGAACTGACGACATGGTCAAATCCATGCAAGAACTCGAACCGGCCCTAGAAAGTGTAGGTGCAGCCTTAGCAGTAGGTGGAACCGCCGCCGCCGGATTCGGGGCCAAAGCCGTAGGCGCCGCCACAAGTATCACAGGATTCATTAGAGGACTACAAAACTCACAAAACCCAATGATTAGGACACTAGCCCTATTCAACCCGTTAGGGGCCGCGTCCTTCGTCCTTGGTGATGGTTTAGACGCAGCCACCAAATCAACGGTCGATCTTGCGAATGCTCAAAAAGTATCTGTAAACGGGATCCCCTACTACCTAGGTGGCTTCAGAGATATTATCGTGGCCGCTGGGCAAATGGGTGATGCGCTCAGAGCAGCGAACGGCGCACAGGCAGGCCTACTAACATCGGGACAGTCTGCCGCAGGCTCTCGATACACGGCCCTTGCCGAGTCCATAAAAGAAGTAGAAAAAGAAGTCGTTACCTTTAGCGGTTCGTCGGGTTCAGCATCTGTAGAGGTCGAAAAATTAACCCAGAAACAAAAGAAACTAATTGACGTAAATGAAGCCCTCGGCCTTAGGTTCGCCGCAACAAGTACCGACCTAGACACCCAGAAAACAAAACTCGAAGCAGCCACCCAATCCGTAACGGATTACGCCAACAATATACAGAAAAACCTACTCGGCGGCATAGACCTCGAAAGCGCATTTACCGGCCAGTTCGACGAATTAGGTAACGCCACCGGCATTAGCCTTCTCGATGGGTTCAATAAACAAATTGAGCAAGCCGACGCGTTCGGTAATGTGTTACTTAAAATTAGGGAAGCAGGCGGCGACGCCGAATTCATTAACGCCATCGCCTCGCTCGGATCCGTCACGGGTACAGCCCTCGCAGAGCAACTAATAGACGACGGTCTAGTGCCGACAATGTCGGATAAATTCGTCGGTGTCCGTGAATCTACGGCCCTACTTGCAATGAGTATCGTTCCCGACTTCCTACTTGCCGGTGTCGCCTCCGGCGTAGAAACCGTTAATGGACTTGCTGAACAACTATCTAAAGAAGGAAACCGGCTCAAGAAAATAGGGAAACAAATAGCAAAACCTGTCGGAGCAGCATTTAAATCAAAACTCCAGGACGACGTAGCGGCAGCCCTAAGAGAAGCCGAGGCGTTTGGTACAGCCGCCCGGGCCGAAGTCGCAGCACGTGAATCAGAAAGACAATTAGGGATCACCCAGCAGCAGGTAGCCCTAGCGTTATCCAATCTTGTACGCCAAGCCGATAGCCGTAGTGGCGCGGTCGTCACCCCGGTGCTCGCATGACACTAGAAATCACCCTTAACGGATCGGTGATCGACTTAGCACTATTTGATTACGACCTAGCGATTGCTCACGGTAGATCCGATGTCACATCGAACCCGACGGCCTCTAACGCCCAACTCGTGCTACGCGGTGACACTGGCCCACTACTGGAATTAGCCGACACGGTCGCAATATTTTTCGACGGTGTGGCCCGCTTTACCGGGGCTATAAGTGATCTCAACGTGTCATTTATTAGCACGACAAACCCGACCGCAATCACGACGATTACTGCGATGGGGAACCTAGCCAAACTCGGGTACACCGATGTAGGGGCCTCGGGGTACATTGAGCAGAGCGCACGGCAACGGGTCACCGGAATACTTGACGCCACTGGCCTCGACTATCTCAACGCGGGCGACCCCGATATCACCCTCTACGCAATCCTCGAAGCAGACGCACAACCGACCACCGCCCTTGATGCCCTTGGTCGTATCGCTCAAGGCACCGGGGCAACGTATTACGACGACCCGACGGGCCGAATCATTTTCGAGGATTACGGGAATCGGGGATCGACAACATTCGTCGGTATATGGGCAAACCAGACCGGAACATGGTCAGAAGCCTTAGGCACATGGGCCGATTACCCACTATTCCCGGCTAGTTTCAACCTCGAAGCGCCGGGGGTTATCTTCGCACCGACATGGGCCAAGACTCTGACTCCACTCATTAACGACGTCACGGTGACGTATGGCCCGGATCTGTCAGTGACTCAAACGGATAGCGCGTCAATCACGCAATACGGGCGACGCGAGTACCGGCTCGACACTGGCATCAAAACGATCACGGACGCGACGACACGGGCCGCCGGGATTATGACCGCGCAAGCGAACGGGCTATGGAACCTCGGCCAGATATCGGTGCTCGTAGATCAACTCGACGAAACCGACACGACCGCACTACTTAACCTCGTATCCGGTGCGCTCGTAACCGTCAGAGGATTACCAGCGTCAGGCCCCTACCCTGACTTTAACGGCATCGTCGAAGGCTGGACGGACTCATACAACAACGGCCAACACATTATGACACTCTCCATATCAGACCCTAGATTCTCACTGCAAGTCCTACAATGGGGTCAGGTTGCCCCGGGCTTCACGTGGTCAGATGTTGGCCCGGGCTCTCAATGGTTTGAAATAGTTACCCAATCCGATCTAGTGAGGTTATGATGGCAGTTACACCCGTAGGGAATCCTTATGTGGAATCCTCCGACCTAGTCGCGAACTACCCCGGCGCCTCTGAGGCGCTAGCGGAGCGTATCGACATCGTTGGCGTGAATCCGTTCGCTAACGCGGCAGCACGTGACGCCGCAATACCCTCACCGGTACAAGGACAAATGTGCAGTCTCAACGACGATAACAAAGGTTACCGATACAACGGTAGTGCATGGATACTTTTTAGCGGGGCCGGTAACGCGAATTTTACGAACGCGGCTACCGGCACATACACAGAAGTAGGAATAAATTACAAGTTTATAACCTTTACGGGTAGTGGCTCCCTCGTTGTGGATCGGGCCGGGTTTGTTGACGTGCTTGTCATTGGTGGCGGCGGTGGGGGAAACGGTGGACAACAAAATTTTATAAAAGCGGGCGGTGGTGGTGCTGGTGCCGTAAGGTTCGTCACTAACTTTTATTTATCCGAAGCGACCCACACGGTAACAATTGGTGCGGGTGCAGCCGGGATCACTGGTGGATTCTCTAGGCCACCCGTCGGAAATAACAGCATATTGAGTTCAATTATCGCAATATCTGGTGGCGGCGGTGGTGCGTACGCATTTGACGTTGGTGATGGTGCATCGGGCGGCGGTGGCGGGACTCGCGAGGGCGGCGGGGGACGTGGGGGCACTGGTCTAAACGGATTCAATGGTGGCGACTCCGTGCCTTACAGTAGTGCCACAACAACAGCAGGTGGCGGAGCCGGTGGATCCGGTGGTGCCGGTAATGCCTCAAGCGCCGGGACGGGTGGATCCGGTGGCGCTGGTAGTTCAAATTCTCTAACAGGTTCGGCAGTAACTCGAGCAGGTGGCGGCGGGGGCGGTGGCACTACCGGCGGCGCGGCAGGTTCAGGTGGTGCAGGTGCGGGAGCAACTTTATCGAATGGTGGAAACGCCTCCGCTAACACGGGATCCGGTGGCGGCGGCGCCGCTGCAAACACTTCTGGGAGTTTCACCGGTGGTAATGGTGGATCCGGGATTATCGTCGTCAGAGTTAGGACAAACTAAATGGCACACTTCGCGCAAGTAACCGACAACATTGTTGAAAAAGTGATAGTTATTAACAACGACGATTGTGGCGGTGGTGACTATCCCGACAGTGAGGCCACAGGCCAAGCCTTCATCGCTTCTATCGGTATCGAAGGCGAATGGCTACAAACCTCATATCACGGAAATTTTAGGGGCCAGTATGCAGGCCAAGGAATGACCTACGACCCGACAATTGATGAATTCGTTAGCCCACAAGAAGAGGAGCCCCCTAGTGAGTGAAATAGATCAAGACCTACACGTGGACACGGTAGAAGTTGAGCCGGTAAAAAAGAAACCAACAACCCCCAGGACTCCGAAAGCGGTATCCGAAACCGAACGGGCCCGGGCTATCGTCCGAGCCAAACTCAAAGGCTAACCAGTGCCATTTAATGAAGTCGTCGGATTAGTTGCCACTGCCCTAGCAGCTTTGGCAATCATGGGCACCGGCCTCGTGTGGCTAATTCGTAACGTGGTGCGCGATGAGATAAAAAAAGCCACGCAACCAATCCAGCCGGGGTTCCGTAACGGTGGCGAGTCACTTGCAGATGTGGCCGCGAAGGTCGATCGAATAGTGCAAAAGTTAGGGGTATGAGATGAAGCATTGGCTTGCGACAACGTGGGAAGGATCCATTGTCAAAATAGCAACGGGGGCCGGTCTAGGGGCATTACTGTCATGGCTCGCAACTGCCGACGTCCATCCGCTAATCGTCGCAGTCTCGGCGGCAGTAATCCCCGTGATCATTAACGCACTCAACGGCGACGACTCACGATATGGGAGGCTAGATAATGGCTCGACTCTGTAAAGGCGGCGTGACCCTACGCGATCAAGTGAACCGAAAATGGCCCAAGCGTGACAAAAGATCCGATGGATGGATCGGTGATCGGGCCCACGCATCTAGAGCATCAGATCACAACCCGAACAAAGCCGGGGTCGTCCACGCAATAGACATCGACGAAAATATGGGCAAAGGCCGGAACCGTAACGGGAGAACCGCTAAACGACTCGCGAATCAACTACTGGAGTACGCGGCCAGCGGTCTACCCGGTGCGCGTCGCCTCAAATATGTGGTCTACGAAGGCCGGATAAGTAGCGGAACCTACCGCCGCACGTGGTGGAAGTGGCGCGGATCGGGTTACGGGCATGAAGCGCATATTCATGTGTCTTTCACTTCTTACGCCGACCGAGACGGCACCGTGTTTCCGTTGCCGATCCTGACACGTTCCCCGATCACTAAGGCCCGTTGGCGCCGTGATCTCACAAAAGCACGTAAAGCAAACAAATAACGGCTAGGCTCGATCCCTATCGAAAAGGGGAACACATGACATACATTAGACCCGGTGAAGCCGCCGAAATGCTGGGAGTCTCACGCGATGCGATTAGGCGCTATTCGGATGCGGGCAGGATTGACGCCATCGTGACACCCGGCGGTCACCGTCGCATAGACCGGGAATCAGTAGACGCCTACATTACTCGGCGCACCCGAATATCTAGCACCGTGACGATCATTGAGCACGAATGATCACCGAGGTGCTGATCTGCGCGGCCCTACTGACGGCCCCGGCGTGCGTCGCTAACTCGAAAGACGCCGAGGACTGGAAAGGTCACGAAACCAGCCTGTATACCGGGCAGCATTACCACAGTAAATGGGCAGGGGTTCGCAAGTGCATAATGCACAGGGAGTCCCGATCTAACTATAGGGCCCGCAGCACCGTATCGACGGCTAGCGGGGCATACCAGTTTCTCGATTCTCAATGGCGTATCAGCCTCACGTACATGATGATCCGTGAGAGTCGATCGAGCGCCGACGGGCTCATCAGCGAGATTAAGCCACTCAGGAATCACCCGATACAGGAATGGAATCGCTACTGGCAAGACCGGGCCTTCTACACGGCATGGAATAACGGACGGGGGGCTGACCATTGGAACCAAACCCGCCACGGGTGCTAAACGCCGCCTACTACCTATTTGACCTTGATCACCTTGGCGTCGATGGTCAAGCCTTTATTGTGATCCGTGACGGTAAGCCTACGCTTGCATATCGTCGATTCACTCGTGACCGGTGGAGCCCTGAGATTATGCCCAACACGCCGGAATCCTAAAAGCCCTTGACAGCACACCTACGGCTGACCAAACTAGGGCCACAGACATACCAGCGGAGGGGAAGCCGCGTACCCGTCACACATGAGTTGGCGGGATGTTTGCGGCGGGGATTGTTTCTAGTGGCAATCCTCG
>JGI1221J13441_10000921_pt1 | contig 12683 bp, 15 predicted proteins | sample LakVidmifraction_4_FD_13441 | JGI IMG/M metagenome (IMG submission 13441) | reverse complement strand
TTAAGTGCTTCTGGTATTTCGCGTTCAAGGTTAATGCTCAATAAGCCATTTGCTAAATCGGCACCAAGTACTTTTACGTGATCCCCTAGCTGAAATTTACGCTCAAAGTTGCGCTCTGCAATACCTTGATGAATAAATTTACGCTCACTCGCTTGCTCTTTACCCGTTTTAATACCTGCAACAACTAGTGTGTTGTTTTCTGATTCTATGCTCAGCTCGCTTTCGCTAAAACCAGCAACTGCCATAGTAATTCGGTATTTGTCTTTATCGAGCGCTTCGATATTGTAAGGAGGAAAGCTTGGCTGCTTAGTGCTTTTCTAATGAACAAACACAAATGAAGTTTAATTAATAATATAAATTTCAATTACTTCTGTTTAACAAGGACCCATCAGGCGTCCTCTACTTATCTATATATGGACGTTAAAATTGTTTTCAAGCAAATAACAAATAATTTTTCAAATTTACTCTTTTAAAATACACAACAAGGTCGTTAAACATAAATTACAATGGTAAAAATACCGCCTCAAGCGAGGCGGCTAAAACAGTGGAAAATATTTAAAGTGAATTACTTATCTTCGAGCAAATCATTGCCACCTATTGCTATTTTGCGCGGTTTTAACGCTTCAGGTATTTCACGTTGTAAATCTATGCTGAGTAAACCATGGGCTAAATCAGCAGCGATAACTCTTACATGATCTCCTAACTGAAACTTACGCTCAAAGTTGCGATCTGCAATGCCTTGGTGAATAAATTTACGCTCTTTACTATCGTCTTTACTTTGTTTAACCCCGCTAACTTTTAGGGTGTTATTTTCTGACTCGATTGTCAGTTCGCTATTGCTAAAACCAGCAACTGCCATAGTAATTCGGTATTTGTCTTTATCGAGCGCTTCGATATTGTAAGGAGGAAAGCTTGGCTGCTTATCTGAACTTGCTGCCGCATCCATTAAAGACGCTAAATGATCGAAACCGATGAATGAACGATAAAGGGGTGATAAATCTACTGTACGCATAATAATATCCTCATATTTAAGCGATATTTCAGTTGTGCTTTTCTAATGAACAAACACAAATGAAGTTTAATTAATAATATAAATTTCAATTACTTCTGTTTAACAAGGACCCATCAGGCGTCCTCTACTTATCTATATATGGACTGCAAAAGTGTTTTCAAGATGATTTTTCAAAAAATTATTTATTTTACTTTTAACACCACATTAAGCGCCCAATAACAGTAGCGATTATTTAAAAACGCTGATCCCTAAGGCATATCAATAAAAGCGAACAGCTTAATCGCTTGTTTGCTCTTTAATATTTAACTCAATTGGTTACACTAGTAGCAATTTAATTGAGGAGTTCACTATGTTAACTGTAATTTTTGGTCGTGAAGGCTGCCCATTTTGTGTTCGTGCTAAAGACGTAGCAGAACAACTATCAAATGAACGTGATGATTTTAAATTTCGCTATATCGACATTATTAAAGAAGGCATAAGTAAAGAAGATCTTGAAAAGTCTGCCGGCAAACCTTGCCCAACAGTGCCGCAAATCTTTGTAGACCAAAAACACATTGGTGGTTTTACAGAGTTTGAGGCCTACGCCAAAGAGAATCTTGGACTTTATCAATAAGTTCTGTATCAAATATGTTAACCAGTTAAGTAATCTAGTTACTTAACTGGTTAAATTTCGACCAACATCAATCACCTATAAATTAGTTGTAATTTCTACAAGCATTTACCGCATTTATCCTTTATAATGCGCGCCTCTTTAAATTCGTTGAGGCGTATTAATGTCAGAACCAGTCACGTTTGAATCTCTAAATCTTTCTCCTGCAATTTTGAAGGCAGTTGAAGAGTTGGGTTACAAGACACCATCTGAAATCCAAGCTCAATGTATACCGTTATTGCTAGAAAGAAAGGACGTACTGGGACTAGCTCAAACGGGTACAGGTAAAACCGCAGCATTTGCACTACCACTATTAAATAATATTGACCCGTCTGTGAAACAGCCACAGATCCTTGTACTCACACCAACCCGTGAGCTTGCGATCCAAGTTGCTGAGGCATTTGAACAATATGCTAAACATGTTCGTGGTATTGAAGTATTGGCACTTTATGGTGGCCAAAGCTACAGTATCCAACTAAGTGCACTTCGTCGTGGCGCGCAAGTTATCGTAGCTACTCCAGGTCGCTTAATCGATCATATTAACCGTGGCACTATCAAGTTTGATGCTTTACAAGCACTTGTACTTGATGAAGCCGATGAAATGTTACGTATGGGCTTTATCGATGATGTAGAAAGCATCATGGAAAAAACACCGCGCGAAAAGCAAACATGTCTTTTCTCTGCGACCATGCCTAAGCAAATTCAAAACATCAGCAGCAAGTATATGAACAATCCTGAACAAGTTCATATCTCTGCGCGTAACTCAACTGTATCATCAGTAGAGCAAGTGTTTTGGAATGCAAGCATTCATAAGAATAAAGCCATTGTTCGCTTTTTAGAAGCTGAGCAATATGAAGGTGCTATTGTTTTCGTACGTACGCGTAACGATACAGTACAACTTGCTGAATTATTAGAGCGCGAAGGTTTCTCTGCCGCTCCACTTAACGGTGACATGAACCAGCAAGCACGTGAACGCACAGTAGAGCGCTTAAAAAGCGGCATGCTAAATGTTGTTATTGCAACAGACGTAGCGGCACGTGGTCTAGATGTTGACCGTTTAAGTTTAGTTATCAACTACGATATTCCACAAGATTCTGAAGCCTACGTTCACCGTATCGGCCGTACAGGTCGTGCTGGTCGTACTGGTAAAGCAATTTTATTCGTAAAACATAACGAACGTTATTTACTTAAAAATATCATTCGTCATACGAATTCAGATATTGCACAAGTTGAATTACCAACAGCTAAAATTGTTGAAGAAAAACGTATCGAAGCGTTACAAGCCAAGTTAACACTTGCTCTTGAAAACAAAGATATTACTTTCTTTAATGAAGTAGCAGCAAACATGGCTCAAAAGCTTGAACTTTCTGCTGAAGACCTTGCTGGTGCGTTACTGTGTTTAGCACAGCAACAATCACCAATTAAGGTTGAAGAAGTAAAGATTCAACCTCGCGAACGTAACGAGCGCAATGATCGTAACCCACGTAGCAATGACCGTGGTGATCGTGGTCGTCGTAACGAACGTGGCGGTGAACGTGGTGGCGAGCGCGCTGAACGTAAACCTCGTGAGCGTAACAGCCGTGATGCAGGTCCTATGGATACATACCGTATCGAAGTAGGTCGTGAACATGGTGTTCAGGTTAAGAACATTGTTGGCGCTATTGCTAACGAAGCTGACATTTCAAGCAAGTTTATTGGTGATATTCGTCTACACGATAATCACAGCACGGTTCAATTACCGAAAAACATGCCTAAAGATGTACTTGATCATTTCCAAAAAGTGTTTATTTGTAAACGTCCTATGGGCTTAACAATCACTGCTGATCAAGGTCCTGCTGAGCCACGTGGCGAACGCTCTGAGCGTCCAGCTGGCGGCGAAAAACGCAGCTTTAATAAAGATGACAGCGCACGCGGTGATAAGCGCAGCGGTCCTCGTAAAGAACGTCGCCCAGTAAGCTTTACAACGCCGAAATAAGCAACGACTCTTTAATAAAAACCTTGCCACGTAAGTGAGCAAGGTTTTTTATTTTTAGCGCAGCGTTACAGCAGTAAATCTCAACCATAGGCAAAACTCACTTTATTACTTGTAATAGTATGTAATGTTTAATGATGATTTTCTCAGCTATAAAGTTTGTGGAATAAGGAATACATCTTTATTCAAGTTAATACTCAGCAAACTTAAAATGGAGATTTATCATGTCAAATACACTTACTATACTTCCGAATCCAAAAACAATCTTAGTCGCGAATACGACTCCTGCGAATACAACCGCGCTTGCATCAACTGAAGCGGAAACTTGGCAGATCTCGGAAAAGAAAGGGACTATTTCAGGTGTCGGGGTAACGGTATCCGGTGCAGGTGCTTGGGCAAAAATGTCTGGCTCGTTTGATTTTTCGATTGTAAATCTAGAAAGCTCTCGCACCTATCAAAAAATGGTGTCTGAATACAGTATCTCCGGGGTGTTAGTGGCTTTTGGGGCTAGCTTGGTCTCGGTGCCAATGCCGAAACGCACAAACAAGAAATCAAAGAAGCAATGCAAGAACTTAGTCAACAGCAAAAAGTTAACGGCTCTGTAGATGTTGATCTTATGGTCACTGGTTTGATCCCAGGCTTTGAAGTAAGTGCTACAGCGTATATTCTGGTACTACAGATCCAAAGCTCTTCTGGTGCTACATATAATATTGCTTCATCAACAAGCCCATCGACAGATGTTGGCGCACAAGATCAAAACCAGCAGAACCTGCCTACTTCAAATAATAATTCAACTATCAGCCTATAAATATAAAATCTAAGATCATCAAAGTAACTTTGGTGATCTTTTACTGTTCAGTACACGCACAACGGTCTGTTAAGGAACAACCATGAGACTCTTTACAGCACTACTACTTATTATATTTACTTTAGCTGTTAAGGCTAATCCTCCGGTAATATTAGCCATAAATGATAACTTAAGTTCTACAGTCTGGACGGATAACTTTAAAATCAGTTTAGCTTTTACTGATACCAGCTATGAAATACAAGAGACAAGCGTTACCCCCTCTCCTTATGTGATCAATAGGAAAGATAATCTTATTTCCTCTACTTTTACCAGTTTCAGTGATCAAAAAGAAATAATCATTAAAGATATTACCGGGGACGGTCTGCCAGACATACGTATAACAAATATGCTCGATAAAAATGGTGGCGTAATATCCACAACTACAGAAAAAATTATAATTAGCTATGAGAAATGAAGCTGATTTAAAAATTAAAAGCTTCTGTATTTTTATACAGAAGCAAATATTACTAATACTTTCTGCAAGTCATATTGATTGTGCAGTTTTTACCATCTGAGCTACATGACGTTGATTGGCTGCAAGTCATTTCATTACCAACTCGATACACACCATCTAAAAATCGCCTTAAATTCTCATTAAAGGCACCACCTTTATCGTGAGATAAGTTAAAATTTGCCATGTTATTACTTGCGGTTGCTGAACCTGCAATTTCGTTACAATATGCACCGCTCACTGCACAGACTTTGGTTGCGCCACTGACTGTATTGATAATTTGAAACTGCAATGGCTGTGCAGTTGCTGCTTCCATATCTTGCTTAACTTGTTGCCCATTAGAACTGTTGCGCATTACTTTGTCGATTATATTGGTAACGCCATCAGCTCGGCCAATATACTTATCAATCAAATCTCCATCTTTATTTTTACTATCTCTTTTCTGAATAAATTGATGATCATTATAAATTTCTTCGAGTGAAGAGCGACTCTCATCCAATGGCTTATCTACATCGTATATTTCAGTACAGCCAGTCTCATCACAACAAACTTCGACTGTTGGATCGCATTTATAAATCACTTTTTGATAGAGTTTGTTTTCCATGTAAGCATTACGGAATGCCCAAAGAATATCATTTGTTTTTGCATCTAATGAGCTGCAATCATTCGTGCAACTTGACACAAAATCATAGTCAACATGCATTAAAGCCCCTGTTGATTTTTGACGCACCCGCTTCGCATGTACTTTATGTTCTTTGTTATCTGCACCTTTAAAATACATAACTAATACATCATAAGAGTTATTCTGTTGGCAAGTCCGATTTGAACTTTGCAAGCTATCTAGACAAGAGTTTGCTAATGTTGAGGTAGATGTAAATAAAAAATAAACACCAATAAGTAAAAGTAGTTTTTTAATCATAATCCTTAATCCTTAATCCTTAATCCTTAATCCTTAATCCTTAATCCTTAATTGTTAATTGTTAATTGTTAATTGTTGTAACCAATGTCAATGATAGTTCAAAAAAACATCGAAGGATACAAAGGAATGAACACAGGATGTAAGCAAAAGTAAAAAAAATGAGTTTATTTAGTTTCTCATAAAATTTAAAACTAAAATAAAAGCCCCACCAATTTCATGATGAGGCTTTTACTATATTACCTATTTTTTTTACGTTAAGGCGCTAGCGCTGGGTAAACGTAGCTGGCATCAAGCCCGAGTGGGATACCAAGTGCCCAGTAACCTAATAAAAAGATACTCCAGCCAATCATAAAGGCGATTGAGTACGGTAGCATAATAGCAATTAAGGTACCTATACCTGTGCCTTTCACATACTTTTGACAGTACACCACCACTAATGGGAAATAGGGCATTAACGGTGTAATAATATTGGAACTTGAGTCACCAACACGATAAGCCGCTTGAGTTAAGTCTGGCGAAATACCAAGTTGCATTAACATAGGTACAAATATGGGGCCAAGTAATGCCCACTTTGCTGAACTTGAACCTACAAATAAGTTAACAAAGCCGGTTAAAAAGATAATTCCCACAACCGTTACTGCACTTGGCAGCTGCATTGCTTTTAATAACTGCGCGCCTTCGATTGCTAGTAATGCACCTAAGTTTGATTTACTAAATGCGGCAATAAATAACGAACAGAAAAATGCCATTACAATATAATATGCCATCCCGCTCATCGCTTTACTCATGGCATCTATCATGTCTTTAGAGGTTTTGAAGGTGCCTACGGTAAAGCCGTATACAGCGCCGGGTATCCAAAACAATAAAAAAATTAACGGTACGATAGATTGCATTAATGGCGAGCTAAAATTAGTTAACGAGCCATCGCTGCTGCGCATTGCCGAGTTACTATCTGCCGATACATAAGCAAGTAACGCAAGGCCTGCAACCATAACTGAACTGGCAATTATAAAGGCACGTTTTTCATCACTGCGGGCATCTTCAAATACGGGTAAATCTTCTTTAGCGCCATCTACCGCGGTTTTTTGTAAACGTGGTTCTATAATTTTATCGGTAATGTACCAGCCTAATGCCACTATAAATAAGCTAGATGCTGAAGCAAATGCCCAGTTATTTAACGGGTTAATTGTCATTGCAGGATTAATTATTTGCGCCGCACTTTGGGTAAAACTTTGTAGTAATGGGTCGATACCCGAAGGAATAAAGTTAGCCCCAAAACCACCACTCACACCCGCAAATGCAGCAGCTATACCCGCAAGCGGATGGCGCCCTGCAGCATAAAATATAACCCCAGCTAGTGGAATAACTAATACATAACCTGCATCAGTAGCGGTATGGCTTACAATGGCCACTAAAATAATTGAAGGCGTTAATAGCTTTTTAGGCGTCACTTTAAGCATTAACTTAAGGCCGGTATTAATAAAGCCCGAATGCTCTGCAACCCCCACACCTAACATAGCCACTAACACTACGCCTAAGGGTGCAAAGCCGGTAAAGGTTTTTACCATAGAGGATAAAAAGGTGGCGAGCGAATCACTTGCTAGCATATTATTGATAATAATGGCTTCGCCGGTACGTGGATCTATTGCATCAAAGCTTACGCCTGAAAACCACCACGACAAAAACCAAATTAGTAACATGGCAAACAAAAATATAATGGCCGGATCAGGAAGCTTATTACCTACCCGTTCAACAAAATTTAAAAATCGTGCAATTAAACCAGTTGGCACTGCACTTTGGTTATTATTCATTCTTTAAAGCTCTCTAAATCTTATTTTCAATAACCATATCCTATCTTTACACAACAGTAAATTAACCTGAGGCTAACTCCCTCATATCAATACTTTTAAACAAAAAAAACGCGATAAGCCAGTAGCGTATCGCGTTTAAATTAGTTTTAGCCTAGGTTTACTCAGGCCAATGCTTTTACTTCTTCCCACAAACGAGCAACAAGGGTTTTGTCATCTTCATTAAGTTCACCATTATGATAAGCTTTCACTAAGCTTTGCTCTACGGTTTCGTTAAGTTCATCTGTGCTAATAGTTAGCTTTTCTACTTGCGCATACCCTACTGCTAAGTCAAAGTGACCTCGCAAATAGCCTCCTGCAAATAATTCATCATCGGTGGCTTTAATCACTAAATCATCAAAATAGTGTTGGGCTGCATCAATATAGTTTACTAAACTCATTTATTCTGTCTCCTGGTTTTGCAATGGGTATTAATACCCTACTGCATACATAATGTGGTCGTTAAATCCGCATGTAACTTTAATATAACCGGTTAGTTCATCATCTAAACTGCTATCGCCGGTGTCACAAATAAGTGGGCGGCCATTTAAAGCCTGCAATTTTGTTTTTGTAGCTACTACTATAATGTTATTGGTGCCAATAGCGCGAATAAGCGCGGGGCTAAGCTGTTGATTACCACGACCAAAAATATGTCCTTGGCCGCCAATTAAGGTGATCACTAATTTAGTTTTTTGACCTTGCGTATGCTCAAGTAATTGCGCTGCGGTTAGGTCTTGCGCTATAAGGGTTTGATCTTTAACTAAATCGACACCTAAGAGTGTATTTTCTAACCCCATTTCTTCCATTACTGCAGCAACGGTTGAGCCACTGCCCATAATGTAAAAAGTGTCCTCATCCATTTCACTCACCACATAGGCGGCAATATCTACAAGCACTAACTCGTCGGTTTCTTTACCGCCATTTTTAACCGCTTGCATGTAACGCACTTCGCTTGGTACTTGCATTTCGCCATAACGTTTAGCTTTAACTGTGCCTTGTCTAAATGCCTCTTCGTCAATGTCCATTACATCGGCGTCACCTAAGGTAACTAAATCGCCTTTTACCAGCATTTCGACTACACGCCCTGCTGCTTTTGGCGTGATTGCATATACCCCTGAATGTATTTTGCAGCCAGCAGGAATACCCAGTACGGGTATTGTGTCCTCAACAGCATGACAAATATTACGCGCTGTGCCGTCGCCTCCAGCAAATAAAACTAAATCTACACCTAGCTCTTTAAGTGCTTTTACAGCCTGCTCTGTGTCGTTGGCTGTGGTTATAGCATTGCTGTTATATATTACTTGCACCTTAAAGCCGAGTGCTTTAGCACAGTGCTCGCCCATATCGCCATTTACTGTATAAATAGTTAATTGGTTTTTATAAGGCAGTAATACTTCAAGTGCGGCTTTTGTACGACTATTAGCTTTAGGCTGAGCGCCAAGTGCTAGCGCTTTGGCTGCAGTTGCTGCGCCATCGCTACCTTTTAACGCTACAGTGCCGCCTAAACCCGCTAGCGGGTTTATAATTAAACCTAACTTAAACTGCATCCTTGAGCTCCTTGGGATGTTGCCAATTAAATTGCTGTGCACTCATTGGCCATGGCGTATTATAAAAATGGCTTAGTGCTTTTAGCAATGCCTCGGTACGGGAGTTAAAACCGTTATTAATAAGTGTTAAAACTTGTTGGTGTACTCGCTGCTGAAAATCAAAACGACACGTTTGCTCGCCATTTAAATTATCTACCGACACATTAAATTCAAAACCTGCGGCGGTACTCAATAGCCACTCAATGGCTTGCGGTTTTATTTCTACATTTTCAAATTCGGCTTGTTTTTGCTTATCGCGGCCGTCGGGGCAATACCAATAGCCGTAATCTTCAAGTAAACGGCGCTTATCGCCCGCCACCAGCCAATGTGCTATTTCGTGCAGGGCACTGGCGTAAAAACCATGAGCAAACACAATTTGGTGATACGGCGTTTTATCACAGCTAGGAATATAAATAGGTTCGTGCTCGCCTTTAACCAGCCGCGTATTATAGCTTTGGTCAAAAGTGGCTGCAAAAATAGAAATTAAATCAGCAATTTTATGCATAAAAGTTTAATTACTTACTCTGAATATAGGGCTTACTGCTCATTATATTAAAAATGTGCGCGCTAAAAACGAGGTGAATTGTACGGGCTTTCGCAGCGAATGTAAAAAATTGGATNGCGGGTTAACACTTCCATGTAACGGCGTTTTATAAAGCCCGTGGGGTTNGCTAATAATNGCTATANAAGGTGCTGNCAAATAGCTGGTATTTATACTGTTTGGCGTATTTACTGCTTGAGCAATAACCCTTACCATCACTATAANGACAGAGCTGCTTANTGAAATACTAAAATTATGTTTAAACTAATGAGTATAAAAANGGTTAAATTTTTATTTATTGCCCTGCTTGGGCTTNTGGGTGTATCACNGCCTGCTGTTGCAAAAAACATCAGTATTAATGTGTTTGCTATTCCTTCGCAACCAATCATTACTTTAATGGCGCAAACCAGTGATGNATTAAAACAAGCGGGTATGGTTAGCTTTTACGATAAAGGCATGCCGGTACACGCTACTTTATATTTAACTGACTTTGCNCCCGGTACAGAGGAGGCAATTAAACTTGCGGTAAAAANCATCGTAGCGCAACANCANCCNTTTCCCATAACCGCTGAAGGCTTTAGCGTAACNNAAAGTAATTGGGCNTTTATTAATTTACAGCCGTCGCGNCAATTACAAAGACTATCTGACGAGGTAACACTTGCTATTGAACCGCTGCGCGAGCGAAATGCTACTGTGCCTACTTGGGTTAAAAACTACCCCAACAAGTTAACTGCATTTAAGCGCTACGGCAGCCCTAATGTTTTTCAAAACTTTCAGCCACATTTAACATTGTTAGCTAACGAAAAAAGCCCTCAACTGGCTGTTATAAATAAACAAATGCAGGCTAACCCACCTAAAGCGCAGGGGCAAATAATAGGTGTAGGTATAGGAGTTTCAGATCAGTTTGGTCAACAAAAGCAGGTTATTGCAGAGTACTTTTTTAACAAGGGTAAAAGCTAAATTGCTTTATTACTTTTGCTGCGCTAAGTATTTTTTTAGTAGCTGGGTGTTTCGGGTATTTGCTTTAAAGTAAGCATCAAAAATATCGCCTACTATGGGTAGTAGACCGCCCACAAAGTCGATAAGCATATTAGCTAATATACGTAGTTTTATAGTCCAGCTAACACCTAAGCGCTGCGCTTCAATTAATACATAAGCAGATAAAATAAAACCGGCCATATCACCGGCAACGGGCAATAAACCAATAATCGCATCGGCACCAACTTTAAAATTAGTAAAAGGAATTTTTAAACTACTGTCGGTAATGAAGCTAAATCGCTCCAGCCTTCTCAGTGCAGCTTGTTGTTGAGCCTTTACGTTATTTGTCATTGTCACATTTAGCTCCCTCAAACCTGTTTAATTAACTTTAGTAAAAAAGTTGAACTTGCACTGATAAATAAATACAAAAAACGCGGATCGCCCGCGTTTTTATTATCTACTTAATGTAACTCTAATTATACCGAACCGGGTATCGGCCCATGCTCGTGGTGTACATGTGGGTTTTGTCCACGTTGACGTAGCAAATGATCCATTAAAGTAATGGCCATCATCGCCTCAGCAATTGGCACAGCACGAATACCTACACACGGATCGTGACGACCTTTGGTGATCATCTCAACCGCTTCGTTTTCAGTATTGATACTGTTACCCGGTATAGTAATGCTTGAGGTAGGTTTTAGCGCAATAGAAGCAATAATATCTTGCCCCGTAGAAATACCGGCTAATACACCGCCCGCATGGTTTGAAGTGAAACCATTAGGTGTTAGTTCATCGCGGTGCTCTGAGCCTTTTTGCTCAATTACATCAAAGCCGTCGCCAATTTCAACACCTTTTACCGCGTTAATGCTCATTAATGAATGCGCAAGTTCAGCGTCTAATCTGTCAAATACTGGCTCACCAAGGCCTACAGGTACATTACTTGCCACTACTTTTACTTTTGCGCCTACTGAGTCACCTTGCTTTTTAAGGCCGCGCATATATTCATCAAGCGCTTCTAACTTGCTCACATCAGGAAAAAAGAATAAGTTGTTTTCAACTTCGTTCCAATCAAAAACGTCTGCTTTAATTGGCCCTAACTGACTTAAGCAGGCTTTTATTTCGATACCATGAAATTGTTTTAAATATTTTTTAGCAATAGAGCCCGCAGCAACACGAATTGCCGTTTCGCGCGCTGATGAGCGACCACCACCGCGATAATCGCGCAGGCCGTATTTATGCCAATAGGTGTAATCGCCATGACCTGGGCGAAACACTTCTTTAATTTTGCCGTAGTCTTTTGAGCGTTGATCGGTGTTTTCAATCAGTAAACCTATGCTAGTACCTGTGGTTTTACCTTCAAAAACGCCTGAAAGAATTTTTATCTGATCGTCTTCACGGCGCTGCGTGGTATAACGACTTTGCCCCGGTTTACGACGGTCTAAATCTATTTGTAGGTCGGCCTCGGTGATTTCAAGACCTGCTGGTGTACCATCAACAACGCCGCCTAATGCAACGCCGTGGCTCTCACCAAAAGTAGACACTTTAAATAACTGTCCAATGCTATTACCTGCCATTACTTTTCCTCATTCCTAATGACTACCAATAGCCGAGCTTTACACTCGGCTATTTACTTATATCAATTTATATTCAAATACATATTCTATAAATGATATTGATTTTTATTGTGCAAAATACTCATCAAGTTGCTGTTTGCTAATAACAAACACACCTAAACCACCTTGTTCAAACTCAACCCATTCAAATGGCGCACCCGGATACAATGCATCCATATGTACCATAGAGTTACCTACCTCTACAAACAATAAGCCGTTTGCAGTAAGGTGCTTACTTGCTTCGCTTAATATAGTGCGGGTTACGTCT
>JGI1221J13441_10000918_pt1 | contig 12708 bp, 15 predicted proteins | sample LakVidmifraction_4_FD_13441 | JGI IMG/M metagenome (IMG submission 13441) | reverse complement strand
CCTGCATCGTTTCAGCAAAGGAGTCTTGAATTGATTGGACATATTCGGTTTCGAGCCTGTCGGCGAGATCGAAGACACCTTCAAGGTAGGCCGGTTTCAAGTTGGCCCCTTTGTCACCGAACTGTCGTTCCATTTGTTCCTGAAGCCTTATAGCTGCGGAAAGTTCCCGACGTTTTTGCAACTCGACTTCGCGTGCCTGACCCGGATAGGGGAGTCCTTGGGCGCGAAGATCGGCTATCTCCTTCTCTTTTGCAGCGACATCTTCAACGACTTTGCCGTAATCTTCGTGCGCACCTGCTACCGCGTCGAGAGCAGTGATTACTGGCCCAGTGTTGATCTCATCGAAGGTTTCAGAAGCACTAGATCCGAACGGAAAACCTTCCATGAATTTATTCGAAAACAATTCTTTATCGGTTCCGGACGCCGTTGCCTCCCAATACGCTGTCGCTTCTGTAACGAAGCGATCCATGTCTTCCTTTGTTCCAGTAATCGCCTGCTCGATATCGACTAGTTTGAAACCGCCAGCAAGCAATACGTCAAGATTCTTTTGCCCGATCAAATTTGCAGCATCCAGTTCTATCTCGAACCCATGCTCCATTACTTCTTTGAGAAGTTTGACCCTACGTTCAGCTTCCGCAGCATTGTTCCCGATCTTCCAAATCGCGGCAGCAATCAGCCCCAACGCGAGAATCGCTGGATGCTTCGTCAAAGCCAAAGTCAATGTCGCAGCGAACCCAACGACCACCATCCCCACCCTTCTCAACACCGGGTCCATGTTCGCAATGAACTCTGTGATCGTACTCAACCCGGTCACGAAGTCACTCAGATACGGCAACACGTCGTTCCCAATAGTAATCCCGAAGTCAACGACCTTGTTTTTCGCGATGATCGCTTTGGAAGCAAACGTTTCGTACCGCTTCTCGGCCTCGTTCATCAGTGCCGTGTCGTCACGCCACGCCTGTTCACCCATATTCAACGCATCAACCAACACACCTTCAGCGTTTGCCATAGCCAACAGTGAACTGATGACGCGTTGATTCGACAAGCTGAGTGAATCGAGAACCGCGAACGTGTTCATGCCTTGAGATTCCAAAGTACCCAACCCTGACACAAACTTTTGGAACGCCAAAGCAGGATCAACCTTGACAAGCTGTTGGAATTCTTCAACAGTCGTGCCAGCAACTTTCGCGAACGTTTTCAAATCTTCGCCACCGATTGAGGCCGCTTCCGCAATCTTGATGAGCGTCTTTTGAATGGCGGTACCGCCACGTTCGGCAGGGACACCGACTGATGTGAAGGCGGTCGCTATTGCAAAAATCTCGTCTGTCGCAAATCCGAGTGTCGCCCCGATAGGTGCAATACGGGTCGCAAACGTCAAAATCTCGTCTTCAGTCGCGGCGAAGTTGTTGCCCAAATCGACAATGGCAGACCCCATGTTCGAGAACGACAGTTGCCCCAACTTCATCACATTGTCGATGCGGGCAAACCCTGTAGCGGCCTGTTCCGTTGTCAGTGTCGTTGTGACACCGAGGGCAGCAATCGTTTCAGTGAACTCAATCAACCCGCCCTTGCCAACACCCAACTGTCCACCGAGCTCAGCAATCTCGTTCAACTCTTTAGTCGCTATCGGGATCTCTTTCGCCAAATTACGTATCCCCAACGCCAAAGCTTGGAATTCGGGTTCTGTTGCTTCAACAGTTTTTCTCACACCAGCGAATGACGATTCGAACGAGATCGCTGCTTTGGCGCTCAACGCCAACGCAACAGCCAACCCGATCCCAGCCCCTTGCGCGACTTTGCCTGCGACTACCCCGAACTTTGCCATCCCGGTTTGGGCTTTCGCCATCCCAGCGTTGGCTTGATTGCCGAAGGTTTGAACTGCGGCACCGTTCGCTGCCATTTGACCGGCGAACGGCCCCGTAACCTGCATGTGAATGTTGATGGATTTTGCATCTATGGACATGCAGGCGTTTCTTTATCGCGGCTATTGGCTGAGCGAAACTCTACTAGGGGGCAGACGATTTGCTTTGACAAGGTGAAATTTCAACCCATACGCCGATGTCGGATTGTCTGCCCACGACTTCTGTTCCCATTCGATCTTTTCACACCCGACGCAGCGGACAGTTTCGGCATGATACGCGTTGTGGTCAGCTTCGAACTCGTCACGATGCACCCCACATTCCTTACATCGAGTGTTTTTGTCAATCAGGTATGCCAAGACTTTTGTGCGGTCAGCAGGCAACCAGTACGGTTCGTCTGGCTGTTGGATTCTCCCTACATAGAGAGAGTAGGGGATTCCGTGTTCGACGCAGAAACCAAGTTCAGCAGCGAACTGAGTGTCCCGTCTGAGCCGCTCCGTGACAAAGGGATATCACCCGTTTCGGTGTTGACCCCGAGCGCACCGAAGAACAGTTCGCGCAGTTCGGCACCGTTCCACTGGTCGGAAGCAAAAATGGTGTTCGCTTCTTTGAGTGTTATTTCAGGTTCGACACATGACGCAGCAACCAGTGCGGGCGGGAACGTGTCTGTGTTGAAATCGGCTCCGTCGTCCTTTTGTTTCTCTGTTGGTGGATGTTCAAGGATCATGTCGTCGTAGGCTTCACGTCCGACAGATTTGAAGATGAAGACAGTGATGGTGTCTTGAGATTTGGTAACAAGGTCGTCAATCTTCTTCTGGATCGCTGGTGCCTTGTCAGGGTCGTTCGAGAGACGATCTGAGTCTCGGGCTGCGGAATGGAGCCGCCGTAGCGACAGGATCTCGTCAGCGACTTCGCCATCGACCTGTATCGGGACACGTTTCGTCACAGCCTTCTTTTTCGCCATGATTTCAGCTATCGTCTGCGCCTTCGCCGCTTTACCTTGCGTTGCTTTAGCTGTCTCTGATTTTGCGTCTGCCACTTTTGTTTACCTTTCCATACGGAAGAACCTGCCCCAACCATAGTCGGGACAGGTTCTTTGCGTTGCCAAGATGGAGCCAACGAGTCTTAGTAACTATGCGGCGACTATGGCTGCCAATGTTGGGTCGGTTGACAGGGCAAAGTTCGCTACGAACCGGAGTGCCTCACCACGGGTGACACGAGCATTGGAACGCTGCGAAACCCGTACCGGCCAAACCTCAACAACGTCTGTCGCAACAATGGCGTTGTCGGTACCTGACCCACCGAACCTTGAAATCACAATGTTTGTGACCTGTAGACGGGGAACAGCATCCCACGCGTCGTCGTTGGTGTCGTCGCGGTAAAACTCGCCAGAGATTTCACCACCAATAGTGGCAGGGACAGAGAAGTCGCGGGGCGAAGCAATGGATGATATGTCGGCATCCGTGCCGTCCTCGGGTGTGTCCAACCCGGCCGGGGTCAGGAACGGGGTGACTTCGGTACCGGCTGCAATTTCAGCAACACTCGGTGCCGCGATAGAACTAATTGAGTTCACAATGTGAATCTTTGTATAACCGTCAGGTGTTATTCGTGCCACGGGGCTACTTCCTTTCGTGAAGCAACATCTTGAATTGCGACCGAATCATACATGGATACGGCCAGATTCCTACTTCTTCTCAGAAGATGTCTCCAAAAATGTCTTTGTTGCTGTCTTTTTCTGTGTGTTTGCCTTCGCAGCTTTAAAGACACGGGCCTCTGATTCGCGCGGTGTCTCAGCCAACGCTATTTCAGGATCTTCAACCGCGACCCAGCCTTTCTTCTCATACAATTTGACGAACGAATTGAGCGTCACGTTTATTGCTGGCCCATCCAAATCTGGATGTTCCGCCAAAATCCAAGTCTCTCCCATGATTTTTCTCCTATGGTGTCGGTGTTGTTTCAATGATGTACTGGTCGATGCCAACGAAAATTGGGGCAGGGAGACCTCGGTCGTCACGTTGGACACCTCTTGGAATGTCGAGGGTAACAGTGAGGACTCTACGGTTCGCGGACAGTGTGACGAATTCGGTGTCGAGAGCAGCAGTTGTGAGAGCCTTTCTTACCGCGTCACGCATCGAGTCGGCCTGTTCACGATGCGACCCGATGAACGAAAATTGGATACGGTCAGCAGAGTCCGCTTCACCGTCAGATAGTGGGCCGGTGTACGCGCGTGACGATACGACATGGACAACAGAGTACGGCTTGTCACAGTCAGGGGCCACACCGTCACCGACTGAACGACCCGTAGCTGATGCAGCAATAGTTAAACATGCAGACACGACGGGGGAAAGTAACGCTCTTGACATGTCGTGACCTTACTAGAACCCTGGCAATTTCAGACCCGATAGTTTCGAACCGAACATGCGGCCACCGACACGGTTGTAGATGCGGGCCGACGGGCCAGTGAGTGCCGTGCCTCCACCAAACCCTGACACGACACCTGAACGACCGAACTTTCCACCGACTCGGCCCGAAATGACACGCAACGCACGAGACGCCAAAGTGCCTGCCTGTGCCGCTTGGAGGTTCCCGATCCCTTGCGCGCCTTTCAACGCATAGCCACGGGATTTCGACAGTCCACCGATACCGAGTACTTGAATGTCGCCAGCATATTTCGAATACGAATACAGCCCTGACCGTGCAGATTGCAAAATCCCCCCTGCCGGTGACGCTGCTGCTGGACCTGATAATGATCTCCTACCTGCAATGATTCCAGCAACCTGTGTGATTGCGTCAACGAATAGTGGCGCAACAAGGTCCGCTGCTGGAATCATGAATGGATTGTAGATCCACTGCCCAGACCCGGCATGGACAAACCCGAACTCTTGAAACGGGGCATAGTCGGTGGTCACGAACACGTTGACTGAAGTACCGCCACCAGGCATCGACACAACTATTGAACGTTGAATTGAGTCGAAAGTTGCGCCTGTGTCGATGTTTGGCGTATGGAGATATTTCGCAGTGTTCACCATGAGGTCGGAAAAGAACTCTGTGATTGCGTAAATCATTGGGGGTGTGATGACAGATATTGTGTAAAGGTCGTCACGGACGGTGCGTTGCCCCTGCATGTATGCCTGAATCTGTATCGGTTGAAGAGACGCAGAACGCATCGCGGCGGCACCTCTAACACCTTTACCCATCCGTGCCGAATCGCCTGCGAGTTTCCCAAGCTGCGCCATCAGCAGTTGAGTCCTGTAACGTCCTTTGAAGTATCGACCAACGAGATGCGCCGGACTGCGAGTTCAGATTCCAGCAACACGTCGGTCACGTCCAAAAACTTGCCTTCGAATTGTGGGTCTTCACAGAACGTGACGCCGAGAATGTCATTAATGTGGATGTCGCCTGCATCCCACGGGACGATGCCACGGTATTGACGGATCCTGACAGCTTCCTCGCCACCGATCTCTTGACGATCGCGACGGTAAGTAACAGGTGAAATACGTCCCGGACCGGAATAGATGACTGTGGACGACGGCGAATCGTAGAGATGTGTTGACGTGTTGATCGGGCCTATGTCAATGATGCGGTGGATCGTTACGAGAGTTTTCGCGTCCGTGATTGAATATTCAACCCCACCTTCGTCAAACATGCCCAACATGTTCAACATGTCTTCACGCAGACCGTCTAGTTCGTATTTGTCAACTAGTCCTGCCATCGTCATTCCGGTTTCGTTCAGGGAGCGGGATCTTGCCAACCGAGTGTAACTGGTCGTCCCAAAGCCAGCCTGCTATCCCGTCTTGGCCAATAATGACTGATAGCGCACCAGGCATCCGTTGCATGAGTGAAATGTCACGCTGAGATGGGCCGGATGCTGATTCGGGGTGGGAGTGGTAAATCGCGACAGGAGTTTTTCCGACATCGTTCAAAACGTCGATTGCTTCCTTGACTTGCGACTCGTTCACTTCGAACCGTTTCGATGATCTGGCTTGGTTGATGAGAGGGTAGGTTGCCCCGTCGGCAGTCAAAATCCCGACAGCTTCATGCGGGTAGATTTCGTCACGGTGGGTGAGTATTTCGCTTGCACAAAACTCCATCAGTTCAATGGAGGCTGCAAGCAGGCTGTCAGATACGGTGGTTCCCATCAGAATTCCGCAGAGTCGGCATTCGCGACAGCAGCCGACGTTAGAGATTCGTTCACACCTTTCAACCTGTAATCAACAAGGATTTCGAGTTCCTTGACGCGGCGTTGAATGAATTTGACACGTTGAGACCTTGCCATGAGCGACCCGCCTGCTGTTGCATCAAACGAGCGGGCCTGAAGTGCGGCCAAGCGACGTTTCCACACGATGAGTGCAGTGCGGAGTGTCGATGAGTTGCCACGATCAGTGTCGGTGTAGATCGCTTCCAAATCGCCGAGCGGGGCAGGGGGAGTTTCTGCTTCGTCGGTTATGTCCAAATCTGGCCCGATCTCGTCACGGATCAATTCAATGATTGCTGCTGCTAGTGCCATGTTGTCATCTTAGGTCACGGGGTCGAGAAACCATGACACGTTGAAATGGGGTGAAGGTCTATTCGTCGTCACCATCGTCATCGTCACCATCGTCGTCGTCACCATCGTCAACGGGTGCCGGTTTCCGCAACTTGCCATCAACCTTCTTCGGTACGACATCTATTGAGTTGGCACGCAACATCCCGATGATGTCTTTACGCGTTGCCGACTTGATGACTTCGACATCAATGTCTGATACCGAGATTGCGTACGCGACCCAAAACTCTTTCTTCGCGCCTCTCGGTGGCGGGATGATTTCTTCGGCACCGACAGGGACGCCTTCCCCCATGAAATATTCACCTTCGCTGAGAGCGAGACTGATCGGGGCGGCAAGTTCAGGAAACCCGATGCCTTTGAGACGCCGAATCTCGTCAGACATGAGGGTGCGTTTTTCGTCAGATAGTTCCTTGGTCATCAAATCTTCCTCTCGTCATGTTGATGGAGGTGGGGAGGGTTTGATCCTCGCCCACCCCCGACCAACTACTTATCTAACTGTTATTCAGCTCGTTCAGTCACCAACGTTGAATGTTGGAACCGCATAGGCCAATGCGTCTTGCATGATGACACCTGCGCCACGCTGACCGACGCCAGCACCGACATAGCCGTCATACACAGAGTCGTACAGCGGATAGTTCTGACGGTTACCTTCGATCAGTCGCAGACCGCGTGCCGAAGGGTTCTCGTGAACCCTCTTGCCCACAATGTTGCGAGTGTCGAGCGGACCGCCCGAAACCATACCGAACAGGTAGCCGGAAGGAATGTCGTTGAACTCGACAATTGTCCAGTCGTTGACATAGCCCTCGACAGTCAAACCGTTTGCGCTACGAGTCGCACCGACAACAACTCCAGCAAGCACTTCAGGCTGTGAGGAAGTCTCGGCAGGGATGAAGTTTGCAAAACCACGAATGGTCGGCATTTCATCACGATGCGCAAGCAGAATGAACGATGTGTCCCCGAACTCTCGGAACCCGTGGTGGACAAGATGTTCACCCATCGTGTCCAGATCGCCTTGGACGAATCCACCGCCACCACCAAAGAGGTAGTGGGTGTGTGAACCTGTATGTGTCCACCGTTTGATCTTCGGTGGGATCTCGCCGTCGTTGTTGTAGAGACGTTTGACGTTGATACCGTCTTGGTCTGTGTCGTTCGTGTTGTTGAACACGGCTTCCATCACAACTTCACGTTCAAGTGAAGTCCACGCGTTTAGTACTGTCGCCTGTACCGCCATGAGCTGAGCTCCGACTGCACCGTCGATGTATTCCTGCGTGTACCCGTCGCCCAAGTCGAAGTGCGAAAGGGGGAACCCTCGCGCAATGTTCTTGAACCGGATCTTCGAAGGGCGACCGAACTCGGTTGCCTTCTGGAACCCTGGGTTGATTGGGACGCCGACTTTTTCGTTGGCACGTTCAGTCTCGAACGACAAGAGTGACACTACGGCGTCGTTGGATGCGTTGAACGCACTCAACATTGCCTGCATGTCGCTCCAAATCGTGTTGACCGATTGGCCGTCTGTCGTCATGCCTCGCTGACCAGGAACCGTATCGAGAAGATCGGTCCTGGAAACGAAGCCTGCTGGTGATTCGCCCTCGTCTGCGCCGAACAGCTTGTGGCCGTTCTCGTCGCCGAAGATCGACACGAGATGGTCGAGTGGGTTGGTTACTGCCGCATCCAAAAGGGAGCGGCTGATATGAAGTTTCTTACTCATTTGAACGCTCCTTTCTATGCGTGGGGTGGTCGGCCGTTGACGTTGACAACTAGACGCGAACCGCCTTTGAGGACAGTACCGATATAGATGTCTCCCGCCACGCCAAAGGCGTTGATGGTTACGTCGCCCAATGCTGTTGCGTATACGGTGTCTCCCTCTGACAGTGCAGGGGAAGCTCCGATTTCTGCTTCAACGAGTTCCGCAAAAGTGAACACGGTGTACTTGCGTCCACCGATCACTTTGTTGTCATCTGTGACGGACTTGCGTCCCTCTTTTGTCCAGATAACACCGTCACAGTTATCGCCAGCAGCAGCAACAACAATGTCGCCACTCCCGTCGAACTGGACGCAAAGCATGTCGGCATCGCCCCATGCTCCTGCGGTTCCGTCGAGAGCTGCCGCAGCAGTGGCACGGAATTTACCGCCCTCTGGTGCTTGGTCAATTCTCATGTGTTTGATCTTTCCCAGGAGGAAAAGGTTGTCGCAGTTTTTACCGCGGCACCCGTCCACCTGTTTCCGTCATTTGTTTCAGGTAGTTGGCAGCTTTGCCTTCGTGGGTGTCGGGGTCACCAGGTTTCCCTGCTGGCCCGCCGTCGCCACGTCCCGGCCGGTGTGCCTTCAACAGGTACGGCTTTTTCGCTGCAAGAGCGTTCAGCCGTTTCGTTACTGTTGCCGACACGATGTTCCCCTCGTCATCTACGAGGTCATCCTGTGAGATCATTGAAAGAGCGTCGGATGGGTCTTCGAAACCTGCCTCAATCGCAGCCATCGTGACTGCATTTTGGATGCGTACCGATTTGAGGGTCGCAGCGGCAGTTGTTGCTGCCGTGATTGCTTCCTCTTTCGCTACACGTTCAGTTTCGAGAGCCGTCGTTGCTGCTTCAAGATCGGACATCTCTGCCTGTTTGATTTTGGCAAGTTCGGTTTCGGCTGCGGTTGCCCGAGCGCCTGCTTCTTTCGCCGCGATCCGACGGTCAGCGTTCTCCTTGCGGAGCTTTTCAACATAGTCAGATGAGAACTTGTCCTCAGATGGTTTGTCGTCAATAGCTGGATCGTCGCTTTCTGCACCCTTCAAGGGGTCGGGGATTTTACCTTCATCATCTTCAGCTCCGAAGAACCGGATGATGGGAAGTTTCGTCCACCGATGTTGCATGTTTCGCACCTGAGCCTCCTGGGTTTCGTATGCGTTGTACGCGAATATAGTACGTCATCGCGAGTCTTGTGAAGCATTACGGGAGAAGAGTGTTGGTTGCGTTACGAAACGGTGGTGGAAGGAATGTCTGTTGAGGGCTGATTTGCGGACACAGTTCCTGAAGTCTTCGCAACAGCCAAAGCTTCACGTTCACGCTTCTCCTGTTCAGCTTTCTGTTCCTCGATCATTGCCAAAACAGTCACTTCTTCTTCCGGTGTGAACCCGAGCTGCCTGATAACGAACTCGACAGGAATCCCGATCTCGATCATTGCCTGTCCTTCTTGAAGTTTCGACAGGCGATAGTCGTGGCGGGGGTCTTGCCAAACTGAATGGCCGGTGAGAGAGTCGGCGGAATTGATTTTCAATGCCACCGCAATCAGCCGCGCCACTTCCATCCATTTGCTATCCCAACGGTCCTGTTTGTCTTCTACCTTGTCATTGAGAGGTTTGTCGTCAACGAGCAGTGATTCGCCTGAAGGCGCGTCGCCACGCCCGCCCGCGTCAACTGATAGGAAATAGCGACTCGGGGTGGAAGACGTTAACGCCATATGTTCGAGCCACATGCGGATCGGTGCCATATAGGTTGACGGATCGGCAACTGCGAATTCGTGGAACTGGACGGGGAGATGTTTGCCGTCTGCGTCGAATGATGGTCGGAACTGCCACACTTCACCGGCACCGGCCTGCCAGCCATCGACAGGCGCAGAAGACAGGGTTTCGATTGCGCGTTGACGGAACGCTTGGAATTCGCCAGTCACCAACATGTCGAGCAGAGTCTTGTTCAGCGCGTCTTGTTGCGGAATCGCGTCTTCAATCTCGGACTTGTATGACGTGTTCGGGAACTCAACGACAGGGACACGATTGAACGGGTTCGGGAGCGGCCACACTTCACCTTGCACGTCGCGCTGTTCCAGATTCCCGAACCATCCAACGTCAGGAATTTCGGTCAACGCTGAACTTGACGACGGCTTCTTTTGCCCTTTGCCTACACCACGATCGTAAAACTTGTAGACATATTCTGGCGTGTAGAACGTGACATAGATTTCGCCTGTCTCAGTTGTCCAACGCTTCACCGCCCATAGAGGTTCTGAGCGACGGTCAGGGTCGTAAAACACTCGGCAGAGCTGTCCCGGTTGCCAATCAACGAGTGCGCCGATGGTCGGGTCGGGCCACACGATCACGAACGCGCGGCCTTCAACCATGATCCCTTCGTGGAGGTCTTTTGCTGGATTGCGATGTCGTTGCGGTGCAGGACTTTCCAAATCTGTTTCGCAATGTCGTCATCGTCGTCGTCATCGAAATGGAAGTTCAAGAGTTTGAGTCGGTTGTTGCAGGCGTTGATGATGACTTTCATCCAGTTGTCTTTGAACCCTTTGAAGGCGGTCCCGAAAACTTCGCTGAACAGGACGGTGGAATATACAAGTTCCTGTTTGCCGTCGAAATAGTCGCGGTACAGGTTCATTGCTATGGATTCTTCAGTGAGTGCTTTCAGTTCGGAACGCAGCACTGCTTCACGGGTGAGGGAAGTCTCGTTGTCAATGAACGGCAGCGCCATCAGTTTGTTTCCTTGCTGGATCCGGCAAACAGATTGTAGGACTCAACGACACGCCGTGATTGGATATGTGGGAAGCAGCGCCAGCAGACGAGGGAGAATCGGTAGAGGTGGTTTGAGTCGTTTGACCCGATCGTCGTCATTTCTTCCACTTCCCAAATGTGGCCCAACATGGAACAGCGACGGCGTGCGAAATGGATCGTTCGTAGGAGCCGCGCGTCGAGTCGAATATCTTCGGACCCTGATATGAGCGGTGTCGATGCGATGAGTCGTTTGTGTAACCATTCACGAATAACGGTTAGCGGGTTTCTCAAAATCAGGATCATCATGTTTCAGTACCCTACATGGGAGCGTGGCGTGCGTTGGTTTCTTCGCCGCACAATCTCATAGTCTTGGGACGCCTTTTGGACTTCGCCTTGGGACGCGAATATCCGTTCACGGTCGATAGCGATAATACCGTTTGAGAGGCCGTCAACTTGGTCGTCGTGGGAACCGAGCGGGAAGACAGCCATTTCGGGTATGAAGTCACCGATCCACGGCCCGTCAACGAGGAACACTCGGCCTTCAGATACGCGGGCTGCTGCGACCTTCGCCTTGTCTTCCTTTTTGCCGACTGCGTACAGGGGACGTGCGACAGAGTTTTGTAGCACGTTCACGGCATAGTTTCGGAAGTTGAGTTTCCCTGCCGCTCCACGTTCCTGTTCCAACCATTGGACAACTTTCGGGCCATCACGGAGTGCGGTGGCACGGACTCGTGCTTCAACTGCGCCGGGGTCGCCACGGAACCGTTCAACGTCGAGAACGTAAAAGTCGGACAAGGTTGGGTCGGTTGAGCCGGTTGCTGTCATCCCGATTTTCAACCCGACCGTGTAGTCAGGGTCAGGATTTAACTCGGACGGGGCGGTCGCGGCAAAGTCCCAATACCTGATGATCGCGACGAATTCGGATGCGTGTGGGAGTTCTTCCCAACCGACGATTCGGAACTTTTCGGCTTGAAAGTAGCCGCCTGTTGAAGTCGCGAGCCAATCGCCTTGAACGAGTTGAGCTTTGGTTACTGCACCCAACTGGTCGAGGTTTTTGAGATAGTTTTCGTGTTCGAGAAAGGGGTTGTCATATAGGCCAGCTTGAATGAAGGCGCGGCTTGAACCTGGTGATGGGCCTTGTGGAAGGTTGAATCGTTTTCTAACCCACTCATGCCCACTATTCCCACTCACCCAAACCGAACCGCCCTGCCTGATGACGAAGGTTTCAGTACGGTCAACCCCGATGCAGTACACCGTCCCGTTGAACTCTGTTTCGCTGATGTTGGATCGGCGTTTCGTTTCGGTGTCAACGTCGTACAGGTGGTTGCCTGTGAGAAGTTCTGTACCGCCAGACTTCTTTTTCTTGATGCTGACACCGTATATCAACCCCACACGATTCTCACGGTCGCGCGCCTTCACATACACAATGTATCCGACCTTCAACGCGATTTCGGCAAAATCATCAGCAAGCTGTTTGCTCGTCGTGTAATACTCGCCACCAGTTTGAGATACCCAATGCCCGTCACCNGCCATCATTGCGTTAAGGAGAAGATCCAATTGATCTGTCGATGCGTTCCTTGCCTCATCGTGAATGTACTTGTCTCGGCATAGCCCAAACTTGGAAAAGTGTGTTGACCATTCTGGTGACGTGACGTAGAACCCTATGTCATTTGTTCGGTAGGAGAAGCCGCAATCATCGAGTAGCTTTTCGATCGTTATGCGATGCTGCGGTTTCATTTGAGAGATGCCAAACCTGTTATCCCTCATCACCGTGTGACCTTCCGACAACACCCAGCCGAGTAGTTGCATGTAGAGGTCGCCTGAGAGTGACG
>JGI1221J13441_10000914_pt1 | contig 12759 bp, 11 predicted proteins | sample LakVidmifraction_4_FD_13441 | JGI IMG/M metagenome (IMG submission 13441) | reverse complement strand
ATGCCGATGAAAACTTGAGGTAATCCTTGCCCCACAACATCCATCGTTCGCACGAATCAAGGTAAACATCAATGATGCTCTTAGCGTCGNTACTTACTTCGTCGCGCCGAGCGTTTAAGTTAGTGCGTAGTTCCCGCAAAGTTATCGGCAATGCCTCGACACCCAACATTATATTGTCCCAATTAGGGATGATCTCTTGCTGTAAACCGCTACGCTGAAAATCGCGGGCATCAATGCCCCGTAAACTTTCTACTTCGATGATGCCTTTCGAGCCGAACTGATGGTTTCTGTCCATCGCAACAATGCCTCGTATCTCATCGCCGGGCATTACAGGAATGGAGTTTAACGGATTCTGTGGCGTTCCGGTCACTCCGCTTACCGTCAAGTTAGTCGGGTTGTCGCCCATCATGGCAGGGCTGATATGGTCATACGCCTTTTCCATTGGCGTGATCTGGCAACGTCTCAGCAACCCACGAGACTTAACCAATGTCTTAAAATGCGTTCCAAAGTACTCACCGCCCATTACAAGGTCAGTGCGTTCTCGCTTCTGTGGTGCGGATATTAAGTCACCCACAAAAACTAAATAACGAGTGGCTTCCCGGTTAATCTCGTCGTTGTTAATTTCAATGATATGTTCATCACTCAGTTCGAGTAACGATTTGTTTGACACAATGGCAGGAGCCGTTCCCAAGCCTTGTGTCGTCGTGTTATACGGCGTAGTCATATTGTATAAGGGATAATCCCTTTCTCCTTTAAGTTAATAGAAAAGGCTTTTGCCTTGTGTGAAAACTTTCTGCCTGTCATCGCTTCAAGTAACGGAATAGCGTTCTCGTCTACAAAGTCTCGCATTTCGTTATCTGACATTTCCTCTATTCGCTTTTTACGTTGCTCGGTTTCACGTGCAATATTTGCCATTGCAATCGCATCGAGAGGCTTCGTTGGATCAATCTTAGCATCTTTATTTCTGTAATATATAGCTCGTTTAAGCCGATCTATGTCTTTTTGGGCAGGCTTTCTATATTTACCCCAACATACTACCTTTTTATCTTTAGCATCAGCACAGCACGCCTCGGTGTGCGATGCAATAGTGCATAGATGGTCGTAATATCCCGTCGTCTCAGGCAATTCGCGTATTTCCTTGCCCTCTTTGAAATTTGTTACCGCTGCTGCGTGCAACCACTGTCCGGGATGGTGAAATTCTTCTAATACCCATCGCGGAGGCGGTATATCCATGATGTCTGACGTGCCGGGAATAAGTACCGACATATATTTATATCTTGCCCGTAATTCGCCTTGCGTGCCATGTCCAAACTCGTCCCATTCGGTGTAATACTTGGAATAACAGTCGTTTAACGATCCAGCCCAAACAAGTCGTACTATCGGTTCGTTAAACTCGTTTAATCCTATTACATTATTGATTAAAGTTTGAAATTTAGACACATCATAAATAGGGCTTTGGTACACCTGTTTACACGCCCACGTACTCGGATCGTTCAAATCAAATGATGGTAATTGTATGTTATTGTTCACGTTTATTAAGGTACAAATAACTTTGCGACCGAGACGGCAATGAAAATTAAGATCGTTTGTGTATTCATAATATTTTAGAGCCGTTGCCCGTCGCCTACTCCGTTTAATAAATCTCAAATTTGGTTATTCGCGTCACATCTACCCAACCCTTGCGATAGTCAATTTCGATGCGTAGTGATTTGTTCCTAAGTCCTGAATCGCTAGAGTGCTCCCCGATGTCTGTCTCGCATTGATCGAGACTGCATCCCCGGCTCTTAGATAAACCACCGAATCCACCACGGCGTAGGTTGGTTCACCGGCGACCGCCGTGGTCTGAGGCCCGACCTTATGTGCCTGCCATATCGTAGTATTAATGGTTAAGTGTCTGATTCCTACTGCGTTAGGCTCGAATGCGACGACGGCTGAAACATGGTATAACCCTGCGAAATTTGCATAAACATTTGTCGGGTCTGCAATGCTCCACGTAAAGCCATTGCCGTAACTAAGGTGGTTATAAGTCCACGAAACTAAGGGAGCCGTGCCGCTAGCAACTTGTTGCGTTGTGCCCTGACAATCAAGAAACGCAATCGAAGCGCCGCCGATCTGTTTTACCTGCAAGCTGTTTATGTCGTCGGGCGTTGACAGCAAAAGACTTTTAAGAGCTGTGCCGTCGCCCGAAATGTGACCGTTATAATTGATTGTTCCGCTTGGCGAAGCAGCCGAAGAAATATCATATAGACGCTCAGACCAGTGCGGCGCTACGCCCCGCTCAAACCCCCAATGTGCAATCGTGATTCGTGAGCTGCCTGCGAAATGCAAGCCGATTTCGCAGTTCTGTTCGAGAATGCGTCCGAAGTTCATGCCGTGCCCGGCTGTACCGAACACATATCCGCGTTTGCACGAGTGAGCATAAAGGTTGTCACCCGATGAGTGTTCCTCTAACAAAAAGCCGTCGTAATAACCGGAAACCCCGACATTGTTCAGTGTTGTCGATGCCGCGTTACTAAGTCCCGGCGTTTTGATGCCGGTAATCCCCGCCGTCGTAGGCTCTGCCGCCGCGAATGAATAAATGCCGGTGTCAACATGAACATCCTCCATGCTCAACTGGACAGCATAACTGGCATCTATCGCGGTCTGTGTCGGATTGTCCTTCGTCCTTACTACAAGATCACGAAACATCATCGTCGTTCCGTTAAAGTTATAACCGGCCTGACTTGTCGGCTCCAGCCCGAACAAAGCCCCGCCGTTTGCCGTTGATTTGATGATGCTGCCCTGATTCGGCAAGGTCGTGAGTCCGCCCGCAACCGTGCCGAATATTCTCGGAGGAGGCGCGGCACCGCGAAACTCGATCATTCGCCAGTTGCCGTCGCTAACATTTGACACAGGGTATCTAAGCCGCGAAAACGCCGCTGAATCGCCCGCCGTTCCCTGCAATGCTCCGTTGCAGAGATAAGTGCCGAGCGGGAAAAACACGACCGCCACTTTCATAGCGTGAGCCGCGTTGATGGCAAGCTGAATCGACGCCGTATCATCCGTTACACCGTTACCCACCGCTCCGTAATCTTTAACATTGAGCCATCCTGACGCCGAAGGAACGCCCGTAAGATTGCTATAAAACGCACAAGTAACAGACCTTTCATAGCCTTGAAATATGGCGTAATCACCCACCGCTGTCGTGATATTTGTGCCGTTCGGCAATACCAATGCCGCGCTATGCTCAAGCGTTAAAACGCCTGTAAACCGCACCANCCGTTGATGCCCTGTGTATAGGATAATCCTAGAAATTGTTGATGTGCCGCTAACATCTAATATATTACCTACGGCGTTCTCAAGGTCGATAGTAGCCTGCGACGGGATGGCCCGACCATATATATTGATGGAATCTGCGACAAGTTGACTCATATAGAATTAGAAAACAAGGGAAAGGGAGTTTTGACGCCCCCTATCCCCGTTATTTGACCACAATTAAACCTGTGCAGCCGTTCGCGACTGCTCGATCCACACAGTTCCCGTACTTACAAACGCAAGTACAAAGAAGCGTGCCGTTGTAGCGCCCGTCACAAGTGTGGCGGTCGTTTTCATTGTAGCTCCAAACGTCAATGTTCGACTTGTACCATTGATCGTTTGGACGATAAGTACCAAGTTCTGCCCCGGATAACCGGGCGACGTGGCGTTAATAGCTTCGTCCTCATTGGGCGAAAGCAAAAAGTTCACTGAAATGGTTGGGTCAATGCTAACCGCTGCCCCAGCCGTCAGTGCGTGCATTTTCGGTGGTGTGGATAACCACAATGTCTCTGCCATAATTATTCTCCTTAAATTGCACTTGCAACCCACATCCACACGGTATTTGAACCGATGGTTGAGATTGCTGTAAACGTAACGGTATTCCCGCTAAACGTCGCCACTACACCCGCACCGCCCCAAGCTATTGTTGGGGATGTGATGTACTGACAGGTGTAAACATTACTGGTGTCTGCCGGTGCTGTTGCCGTGCAAACAATTCTGACCAACTCCATTGGACGTGGGCTTCGCAAGGCTTCCGGTGACTGTCTGGAGGCTTCACGAGTAGCTACCATATTCTGAGGCATATATTTACTCCTTTTAGTTTAATAGCTGACCTGAGTGCCAATGCCGGAAAGTGATGCACGAAACACGACCGCTGACGACATTGCATGACCACGACGGCCTAAGTTGCCCCGCCATCCAATTGCACGCTGATAGCGACCCGATCCCGACCCGTTAGCTCCTAGAATCATTCTCCAATCGTTGCCGTCCACGTTGATAACTCCAAGTGGTCGTTCTTCGATCATCAAAAACTCATCGTAATTAACGTAATACTGACGATCTTCGTCCATATCCGCGTCCTCGATCCAAACGGTATCACCCGCTTCGAACGTGTCTGCAATGCCCTGCACAATGTTGTAGCCGTTCATGTACGAGCGAAGGTTTGCACCTTGCCTGCGAAGGCTAGACATTTGACCTGGCGATGTGAATACAACCAGTCCGTTGCGTGAACCCGATGCGTTGTTACGAATCTGGAGTCCAGACTTGACCTGCTCGACAACTGCTGACGTTAATGGAAGGCCATTAAGGTCAACACCATACGAGTTTAGATCAGGATAGGTAGCGGTGTTAAGCCCCTGCACGGTACGGTTAGCAGCCGAGATAAGAAACCCAAGTCCACGAAAATAACGGTTGTACGAGTTCACATCAACGATAGGATCGCCTGATGTAATAGTACCAGCCGTCACATTGACCGATGCGACCGTGGCTCCTTCAGTGACCACAAAAAACGTGCCTCGAATAGCACCAGTCGTTGCGTTTATAGCATTGTAAAACTGGTTTGCTTCAAGCCAGCGCGTGCCTTTGGTCTGACCCGAAGTAACTGCGGCTGCGGTCGTTCCCGTGATGTTCTGCACACCCGGTACGGTGGTCGTGGTAGCCGAATAAGCCAGCGAGCCTGTGCCGTCACCGTAAAAAATACGGTTCATGCGTTTAGCCGCTGATTTCATGTACCACATCAGCATATCCTTGAGCGTTACAAATGCTTCGCCGTTGCCGTTGTTGAAGTCCTCTAAGAGTGCTTCGTCAAACATCATAGGCAAAGCGTAACGAGTAGGGAATATATAACTCGAAACGGTCTGTGGCGGAATCGGTTCGTTAAAATCCGACGCCTGTGCTGTGTAAGCGGTGTGACCGCCGGGGGATGTGGCTCGATAAGGAATACGGTATCCCTTTTCGCCAACGCTAGATTTCATAACCTTGCGTTTGAAAGCTGAGAACCCCGGCGTGTTCTCCTCTTTAATCATTGCGACTTCTTTCTGGACTTTCTGTTGTACAGCGTCCGAAACATTATCAAAAAATGCTACTGCCATTGCTATTCTCCTAGCGAGAACCGAAGCCACTGGCGCGGAGATCATCCAAATAACTCTCGTCACTAAAATCAGTGACGGGCGCTGAATTGGTTGCTATTCCGCTACTTGGCATACCGGCTATCGCGTGTCTGGTATTTTGGGTGGCTGCCAAATTAGCACTGGTCTGTATTGCTGGATTATTACTACTGCGTTTCATCGCCAACACCGCGATTATCTTGTTACCTTTAGCGGTGAGTTTTTCCTGTAACTCTACCTGACGGGCTACGGTCTTATCGAGCATTACCTTATCGCCTGTTACTTCGTAGTATCCGGCGTGTCGCGCCGCTTCTTGTAATTGAGCGATGGTTTGCTGAATAATGGGGTCAACCTCTATCCCTTCGGATTTGAGTGCGTCCTTAGACATCTGACCCGCTAAGCCCGGTTCAAAAGAGTTTAATACGGTGTTAGCGATCATCTGCGAATCCAGTTTCGACATTCCTGCTGTTTTGGCAAGGGAATCGACAAAGGAATTTAGCACGAACTCTGACGCTCTGTTGGCATAGTCCTCTCCTTTCGCATCTACTGTTTGCTTGAACTGAAGCTGTTGTTGTTGTTCTGTCTGTTGTTGTTGTTCCAGTTCTTGCTGTTGCCGACCGGCTTGAGACTCGCGTGTTTCATAGGCCACTTTGAAATCTTCAAGCATTGAATCTCGCAACGTGTCTGACTCGATCATTAAAGCGTAACGCCTTTCAGGATCGAGCTTGGCGAACGTCGCCTGTAAATGTTTCGGGATAAGTTCTAATTCATCTGCGTCAGGCTGTGGAAATTCACTTGCCTGCATCGTGTAGCCATTTTCAGCAAAACGCTGTACGTCAGATAGGCGGCTAGGATCAATACCTAAACTTTTGAATACCTCTTGAATCACAGTAATACCCTCCGTATTTGGAGATGGCATCTGTGCAAGGTCATTCATCAATGTAAGTACGGCCTCGCGGTCGTTCTCGTACAAATCTTTGACAAAGTTCTCGGTCGTTCGTGTTGGCATCCCCGTGTTAGGGTCTGTTCGCACTTCGGACAGAGAGTTTACTAAACTCATCTTTTGTGCCACTTCTTCGGCTGTGCCGTAGGTAGCGTACTGTTCAAGACTTTCGTTAGCTTTCGCTAGGTTAGGCTTATACAGATTATTGACGTAGTTTTTGTAAAACTTTGGCGTTCGTTCGTCTGCTAAAAGGGCTTCAAGTTCTTCTTCCGTTGGAGCTTTCTCTACGGGAACTTGATCGGTTGCTTCTTCGGTTGGTGCTTCCTGGCCGTTATCGCTAACGTCAGAAGAAGTTTCCAGACCGTCCAATGCGGTTGTATCTGCGTTTACCTCTTGTGAAGGCTCGACGGATGGAGCAAATACTGATTCCCCGTCAAATTCGTTGTTATCAAATAAATCTTCCATAGTTTTGTGTGAATCTTCGTAATACGCCTTTCAGGATTCACTGTCTGATAAAGGCGTACCGTTACTTAGAAATGTATATTACTTTTAATCAAGTTACAATGCTTTTGTAACTGTTTAACCTTTTTTACTCGGTTTGGGCTTAGATTTCTCTCTTGCAATGTCGTTTTTAGCTTGATTATCTTGCAACTCAATAGCCCTTTGGTGTTCAATATCACCTTTTTGCATTTCCATTGCTTGCTGATCTTCAGGCGACATCTCCGGCGACTGACCCTGTGCTTGCGTTTCCGCATCTACTTGAGCCTGTTTAACCATGTGCTCGTCTTGATTAGCTTGTATTGGAGCGTTAGCCGCTACTTCAGCCTCATTTGCTCCGGTTTGCACTGCGATCTGCTGGCCTTGAGCCAACATCATAAATGCTTGCACAAATGCAGAGACTAGATTACGTTCCTCGTCAGGCATAATTACACCCTCGTCAGTGTCGAGCATATTAGAGAACCATTTAGCTTTCTCAGGCAAATTACTCTCTGTGACAAGCATTGACGGTTGCACTTCGGGCATTATCATCATCGGATCAGCCGGGGGCAGTTCGACGCCATACATTTGCATAGCCTCTTCTCGCATTTGACTTGATTGATCTAACAAGCCTTTTGCCATCTCGAATCTGGCGCGGCATCCTTCGCCTATTTCATCGTAATTTGGATCGGCAAAGTCCATGTCAAACTCACGTTCAAGCTCCGCTGTTTCTTGTGGAAACTGCTCTTTAGCCTGAAAATACGGAATTGCTCCACCAAATATGCTAAAAAATGCGGCGGTTTCCTTGCGTTTAATTAGCCGATTACGTGGCAACTCAGTTCCCGGTACGGTTTCCCACCGATACTCACCTTGCACGTCCTCACCTGATACTTCTATGCCCCTAGAGCCTGACTTGCCTGCGGATTTGAATGGTACGAATTGTTTAACCGGATTGACCTTGCACCACAAATCAAAGGCTTTTTTAGCAGTTTTAAGGTAAACGTCGGCTTTAATGTTCAGCGCCGGTGAAAATAACCCACGAGACGCTTGATCGGCTATGTCGGCGTAAGTTGCCGTATCATTCTTTACACCCGCTGCTGTCACACCGCCTGCAATAGTCGTGTGATATGCAAGTTGCATAAAGTTTTGCAAGTGCTGATACGTGTACTGCATGATGTCGCCACCGACGCTCTCGCCTTGCATTGGTGAAACTAATTGGCGAATATCCCTTACTTCGGGAAAGTTTTGCATCGAGACGGGAATGTTTACGTCCGGCTGTCCAAGCAAGTGCATCTTATCGGCAGGTATTGCCCCTTCCATGTGCAACGTAGCTGGCGTTGCCCGCGTCTGCATGAACCGCACTATCTGCGAATCAAACCTATTACTACGCTTTTGCCCTTCTACTGCGTCGCCCACTCCTCGACCAGTACCCGAAAGCGGTTTCATGTGATAAACGCCCGATGTCACCGATTCAGAATGATGTTCGGCGTGAATGCCTGTAATAAGGTTAAATCCATTGAGTCCGACAAAGCACGCACCATTTGGAAATACCTCGTTTAACCTAGCTCCAACGGGTAACATTTGCCCGTCAACCGTCTGCTCGTCACCCCGTACTGTTATATCGTATAGATCGTCAGGGCCGAGAAACAACTCGCTGACGGTGCATTTATCGCCACTTTCTTGTTTATTTACACCACCAGTAGCCGAACGCCCGCCCATTGGCGCACCCATAGCCGCCAGTGACGCTATAACGTCCATCCCAAGCGTATTTGGTGTTTCTCCTTCGGGTAGCCGGACATTGCCTAATGCACGGCGTACAGCGTTAGGATTGACTTGTTGTTCGTACAAAAACCAACTCGAATCTTCTGCTCTAAAACGAATATCCCACCGGCACGCAGGAAACGGTAACTGCTCGGCAATGATCTTAGGCAATCTAAACGATTCTTGACCTGTAACCGATGGTATTAACTGCGTGACAGGCGGCTCATAGTTGACCGCCGTTGAACCACATTCGGGACACATTGGCATTGCATCCGTAGCAGATATTTGTAATGAATTGAACGTACCGCCGGAGAACTCGCAATCGTAACATTTGCCGTATCCTTCACCAATAGATACTTCTTTTTCCTCGATGATCGGACGTTGCACCATTTTACCTGATTTGTTGCACGTTCGAACGCGGTTGCCGTACCATCCAAAGATTTGAGCCATCAAACCTTCGTGATAATTGTACCAAACGTCGTACATCTCATATTCAAGATGATCGACTACAATATTAGCTTTTCTGGTGCGGGCAATGTCCTGATCTTTGTTAGAATTAGCCCCTAAAATGATGTCAGGCGTTGAATCACCCCACTTTTCTTGCCACATCGTACAGTAATACTGCATATAATTGACCGCTTTAACCTTTGACGGGTCTGTGCGTTTCAATTTACGTGGCGTGTATTGTCCAGAGTAGGGATTCCAGTCGAGAATTTGCTTGCCTTCGATGAATAAAGCGATCAATTGCCCCGTGGAGATCATTTCGCGCCACGAAGTCTCATCTTGCTTAACAAGCGTTTGGTACTTTTCCCGGATCGCTTCGGCTATGTAATGAGTAGAGAATGGGGAATTATGACCATTAGTTTCCTTGAGAGCCAAAAATGGTCGGATGGGAGCCATGTTGACCCCTTCGTATCCCGGCAGTTGTTCGATCAAAGGTTGGCTGATGGTGTACTCCGTTTACTGGTCAATTTGTGCCTCGAACTGCGTGACGTAGTTTGAGTATTGTTCGTCAAATGTGCGTGCCGCCGATTCTTCGGGATTAGGCATATTAGCTTCTCTAGCCCAATCAAGCAACGCTTCTCGTTTGTCTTGTAAAAATGCTTCTAAGGCGTGGTTGGTAACTTCTTCAAGTGTGGGCTGTTTTAACCGTATCTCGTCGGTAATAGCAGGCACTTTAACCTGTGAAGTTAAAAATCTGTCCACCAACCGAAACTCACGCTCAATAAAAAAATCAGAGCGGGCTTCTAGTTTTGCCTCTATCTCTAAACAGCGCTGTTTCCAAAAGTTGCGATCCGCTTCAGCTAAACGGCGTTCACGGATCGCTTTTCTTAGGGTGCTGAAAAACATTTAGTCTAACAACATTACCTGCGTACTCGAACCCATGTCGGTCAAAGCAGTAAGCCCTGCGACAGTCGTAAGGCTAAGAACGGCGGCATTGGTAATACCGGCGTCTCTACTAAGTGCGGAAACGATACGGTTTTTGTAGTTGATCTGATCTGCGTGGACAACGGCGGCGTTGATAGCCGTACCGAGTCCCGCCACCGTATCAGCGGCCTGCACCGTCGCGTTAGTGAGCAAGGTTGTAACCCCTGCTCGGTTGACTGAACCACCTACTTGACGGCTCAATTGATAAGTGTCTGCGTGTGTGACTGGAACCATATTATCTCCTTAATTACGGATGAAGTGGAGCGGTAAGCTCTGCCGTGACGATTGCTGCGGCTTCCTTGCCAGTGGCAACGTGTCCGCTTGGGTCTTTTGCCTTAGCTGCGACTGATGCAGTTTTAGCTTTTGGCTTGGCTGAGGTTGGTTCAGTTGTAGCTTTTGCCTTAGCTGCGGCTGCTGCTTTAGCTTTGTCAAGAGCGTCCGAACCGGGGCCGACGCCGGGATTGGTAATAGCAATTTCCGTCACTGCCATCGGGCCACCATACTCAGGCGAGCCTGGGTCAGCAACTTTAATGTCAGTTTCAGCGTGAATCTTAGCCACTTCTTTTTCAAAGTTAGTCAGTGCCGTACCTGACGAGATAACCTTATCGGCAGCAAATTGAAGTTTGCTTTTGAAATCAAAGTTAGGGATGTCATCAAACTCAGGATCGGTGACAAACTTAGTGTTTGACCACGCTTCGGCTGCAATACTGGTGAATTTCTTGCTCATTAAATAAACTCCTTAAAAAAAGAACAACTACAACAACAAGAAAAGTTTATATGCGTTAAACAAATTTTGCAACAACAAATTACCACCCATCCGATAAATCATCATCGTCCTGCTCGCCCTCCAACCAACTAGGCGTCTCTTTTGGCATATTCAGCCGGTCGCGCACCTCTTGCTCCATAAGCGCTCGTGCGATCTCCTGACCATCCGACAATCCCTTCGCAAACGGCGAACGCTTACGCATCTCGGCTATCGTGTATTGCTCAGGCATCGCGGCCTCTACCGTCTCGTCTAAGGTTAATCCCTCCGCTTGTGGGCCGAATAATGCCAAGATGCCTCGAAACGCATCGAGCATATCATCATTGACCTTAGACGGTTGCTGAATTGTTTGCCCGTTCTCTGTGAGCTTGACCGGCACGTATTCCCACGTTGACACTTGCTCCCGAAACAACTTGTGGCCTCGATCATCACGGGCAAATACGGTTTGGTCATCGTCAACAATGTAAAATAACTGCGGTCTGCCTAACTTATATTCACCATCCAATTCAAAATCAACCTTAAATGGATTAGGCTTCGTATGATCGCACTTAGATAAATGCCGCCACTGAGCCACGCCATCCTCTTTTTTGTAATATTGAAACTTGTTAAATGGTAAGTTGTACTTTTGCCGGAGCGTCAGCATCTCTCCGGTGCGCTCATGCGACATCTGCCATGTCACCACTTTCTCATTGGGATACATCTCACCTTTAACTTCAATTGCCTGGTCGTCTATTGATATTCCTTTGAATGACTTAGACCGATACAAAAACACCGCATTTGGCACTGGTGAATTTAGTCCCGCCGTAGCAATAAACGTCCACCCCGAATAGTGCGGATAACGCCCTTCCGAGTAACCTACGTCTAACCCGGCCTTGCATTGCCAGTGCTGCGGTATCCGCCGTTCGCCGTACACCTTTGCAAACTCGCTCCATGTAATTAACTGCGATGCCTCGTTATACTCCGGTATAACCTTGCCTGAGCGATATTGGTCAAACTCGTTTTGATACTCGGCGTAGAATGTTTCAAGCCCTGAGTTATCAAGGAACTTTTGAGCGCGTTTAACGCTGAATCCAGCCCATGATGGCACAGACGAGTCTAGTATCTTGTGCCTCATTCGTCCCGTGTCATCTATTTGGGATTCAATATCTAACACCGTGAACGCATTTGCGACACCGATAACGGTACGATCTGCGAGAGCGTCAGACTTACCTGTATATATTTGATTAACTACCGAATGGCTGGAGATCAAATTCTGCCCTACGTTAATAGTTACATTCTCTCTCGCTTGTACCGGGAGTATGGATGCCGTGATAACTCGCAACTTACTAGCCGATAGAGTCAGTGAATCGTTAATATCGTCAACGTCATCAAAGGCAATATCATCCGGGCGATAAATGCCAATTCGAAGCCCGCGCATCTTAGCCGACAAGCCTTTCGCTCTCAGGATATAACCGTTTTTACAGATAAACATTTCCCGGCGATCTGCGGTGTTTAGACCTTTTGTTGCGTCCGAGGCGTCAGTAATTGCCATCAACGGGTAATATTCAACCAATTTAGAATCAGGATGCTCGATGAGAATACGGCAGTTACCTAGATGCTCCTGTGCCTGGTCCTCCGTCTCGGACACTATCAACGAATAACCATATCCAAGTATGGCACCCCTCATAATTCGTGCAGCTTCTAACACTGACGATTTACCTAACCCGCGTCCTAGCAGGAGCAATACAACGAGTAGTGAATTTGAAACAACCTCACCGCGCTTGATCGCTAGTAATACCGACCAATACAGTTCCCAATATTGCTCATGTTCGTTTGAGAATTCTTCGGCAAACCAAAACGGGAACAGCGTCATTAACCACGTTTTCCAACCTCTAGCTTCGAGGTCTGGAGCCTTACTGCTCGGACGCACCCGCCCCGCCTTATGCTCTAGCTGGATAGCGATGTCGATGGCTCGTGCTCGTTCTGCGTCGGTTATCATTTACGGTTGG
>JGI1221J13441_10000911_pt1 | contig 12772 bp, 20 predicted proteins | sample LakVidmifraction_4_FD_13441 | JGI IMG/M metagenome (IMG submission 13441) | reverse complement strand
CCGCCATTGGTCGCTTGTAGCTTTTTTGTGTAGTCGGATTTTGATAAAACGGGTTTCGCTAATTCAGGCATGTGGCCTCCTTGATCGTCTAGTTATTGAGTCCGGTTTTTATAAGCTCCGAGGTTATCGGTTTTTAGTGGCACTATCGCACCGTTAAAAATATTTGTTATTACTTCGCCAGTTGCACATTGATGGCGCGAATACAGTTCAAGCTTATTGACTTCCGGAACCAGTATCCATGGCCCGTAGGTCTGCCGCCCCATTAACCGGCTGGACACTTGAGAGCCTTGCAGCGCATCAAAGGCGATCGAAACAAACTGACTGCCGGAGTAGCCAATGACTTCCACAAAATCGCACGGGCGAACTTTGTCAAAGGTGCCGCTTATGCGCAGTCTTCCGTCGGCCTCGATCTGTGCGAGGGTAATCTCAAAGCCTTTAACGACTGGGAAAACGTTTGGCTCTATACGCTTAAAGCCTACCCAAAGCGAGGTTGAAACAGCTACAAGAAGCGCGAATTGCGTTAATCTTCCAATTTTTGGGAACCGCCTGTGTAGTTTTCTGCGATTTTTCCCATAATCTGGTCCTGAAAAAAAGAATGGCATATTATTTACCAACTACATGCAAAATGAATCTCACAAGGTTGTCCCAAAGTAACGACATAGTGCCGACAATCGCAGCAATCCAGATGGCTCCTATTCGAGCCGAAGCCATCAACCATTTCATTCTGCGGTCTGCTTCAAGAACACCGCGCAGTTCGCGCAGTTCTTCATCGGTGAATGGTCGCTCGTGCTGATGCGGTGGTGGTGGGCCAATCTGGCTTCCGTTTTCATTCACCCCTAACCTCGCCTGTCCGCATAATCTTTGCGAGTTCGATTGCGCGATTACCCACTTGCCGAGCCCACTTTGAATCCAGCATTTCCTTTGCCGCACCTGGATAATCGTGCCGGGCCAAGTGCTTCCACATATGCCTGAACTGCATCAAACCACTGAACCCAAGATTGTAAGCCATGTTGGCAATGACGGTTTGTCGGATACAGTTAAGGGCAGCGTATTCATCAATCGTGTCGAGTTCGCGCTCTACTTTGTCGATGTCGTTTGCCAGCATGTAGTCAGCCTCATCGAGACTGATTCCTCTGTCGTCCAGGTTGCGGCCATAGCCGATTGTCAGACGTGGCGGTGTGGCGGTATCAAGGTACGGCTTTAGCCGTATCCCCTCGTGCCGCTCAATCTGTGACCTGAGTAGCTGACGATCCATAACGGCTCCAAAAAAGGCCCCATAAAGGGGCAAGTACTGCGACATTATGCTAAACAACAGTGTACTTTGCTTTTAGCTTTTTACAAAATTGTAAGAACGCATAGTTACTTTGATTTTTATGCTGCCGTAGCGTCACGCAACGTAATGCTGATAGCAGACAACGTAAAGGTGTTTCCGATTGTTACTGACTGCGGTGTTAAAGTCCCTGTTGCGATCAGCTCACCAACACCATCAGTAAGTGCCCAATGGGTAGCGTTTCCGGTCCCGGTAACTGTTCCTGCCGTAATAGCCGGTACATCTACACGCCTACCATCAACTGCACCGTTACTTGGTGCACTTACGATTACAGGGTCGTTTCCAAGCGTCAAAGTGCTGGTCGCTGCTGCGTATGTGGTAGCTTCTGCGCTGGTGATGTCCAGTCGAGTGCCGTTGGTCTGTGCGTATGTAAGACCGTTGTCGTAAACTGCGTCAATAATAAATGCCATCGGTAATGCCTCAGTGTTTATGTTTGTTTCAAAATTATATCATGCTTAATAGCCAGTAACCGATTCATCAATCTTAGGGAGTCTGATTAGCTGGTTCAATGTTTTCTTGAAGCTTGATTATAACAGAATTCATGGCCGTTCTTTCATTGTGCCCGTTTACAGGTACTCGATCTAAAAATTCATAAATGATATTAAACTCATTTTGAGTAAGCATGTTGTTAACCACCTTTTGATTTCTTTTATCAGACAAACCCACGTTCTTCAAGCTTAAAAATTTGCATGGAGTCTTCATTCTGCAGTCCTTGAATAACAATCCTTTTACAGCTTTGATCGAACCGCATGAAGTGTGTGTTGTTTTCAGCCTTGATGTCACCGTCTACAGAAGCGTGTGCTCGGTACCCAACGTAGTTAAACAGTGCTTCAAAATATTGAGGCGGTAATGGAATAGGTTGTTTTTCAAAAGTAAGAAATTTCGGGGCCGCTCTGTAGTTAACTTCAAGAGTATCACCCGCTACAGGCACTCCAATTTTTATCATGTTGTACCTAGGAACTTTTATCTTGTAGTCGCTTTTCTGAAGATTTATTTCTATCTTCTCGTCTTCTTTATCAAAGATTGAAGTGATCATAATAAATTCATGATCTACGTTGTCCAATTCAACGTTAGTATCATCTCGGCTAATAGTATATTTATTTACACCATCTACCATGGTTACTGTCGCCGTCTCTTCCCACAGATCGAAACGCTTATGGATTTCAGTAATACCCATATTGAGGTAACCAATAATTGCTTCTTTATCTTCACTGAGGCTTAACTGCTTCAATTCAGATTTGCTAAGTATTTCGATAGCTTCGCTGACGTTCACGGCGGTATCCCCTAAAATGTTGTGTTGCCATTGTATAAGTCTTCTTCGTCATCGTCTACGAACATGCCGTGGTTACCGTATTCATCTTCTGTGTAGGAAACTTCAACAGCTTCACCAGGCTTATATGGATCCATCTCTACCAGCATAGACATCATATCTCCGGCATCATCATGTTTTGATTGGAACCCTTCATCCGTTACAAATGTCAGCTCTTCTACAATCTCTGTCACTAACGCATCTTTTTTCATTTCCTCCGGAAGCCAAACTTTTTTAGCTTTGATTTGAGGAACGAACAGTTTGAAAGATGCTATTTTTTTAACTGAACGACGAATGCCTTCGACACTTCCTTGCCTAGCAAAGTTGAAGAAGATATTACGAGTTATCATTTCGCCTTTTATCCACTGTATGAAACCTTTCTGTTGACCATTGATCTCAATTCCCACGCTGAGAGGCTTGTAGATAGATACGTACCTGAATAGCTGGTCGATGTTCTTATCCATAAGCTGTCGTTTACAAAACCCATCTACCAGTAGCCATTCTCCATTGTTGGTGTAAGCCCAAACACCACACACGCTGAAGTCATTCCTTTTACCATCAGATGTGGCAAAATCAGTGGTAATGTAGAAGTTGAACTTTGAACGATTTTTAACAACTAGATCTCTGTTGTACCAAATCAGGTCACTGTCCACTACAAGTCGGCTTTCTTCGCTTGTGATTCTCAACATAAGCTCCTGATTGAAAGAGCTGATTTCGCCACTTTCCAGTAGTGAATAGTACTCGTTTTTTACAAAGGAATACGGAAATCTATCTTCCCAAGCACCTCGAAATTCTTTCTTGCTACACGGGAATTTTTCGCATATTGGATACACACGAACATTCCAAGCGTTACTGCTTGCAGCTTCGTAGAATGGGTCTGCTTTGTTGAAAGGTGTTCCAGTCCAGATAACAATCCGCTTCTTGGGGTGCATTGCTTGCCGTGCTGCCTTGTACACAATGTTTTTTATATCTCGGATAATCGTTGCCGATTCAGCGTTTTTGTCCGACATTAAATCGTCCATGCCGCACCAAGTTGGCCGCTCACCATATTCCTTGAAACCCCGAACACCAGTTGTTGCACCAAAGCCGCGTATTGTTAATCTCTTATCGTCAGCGTTCTTGAACTCCCACCGAACATCTGTGAATTTGGCAAACGGAACATACTTCTGAAGAAACTCGCTGTTGTTCCACCGGAACTCTAGGTTGTTCCTCATGGACTTCACACCGTTCTCCATGGTGTCACTGATGTACATGGCTACGTTAATACGACCTATGCCTTTGATACCACCGTAGGTTGCCAGATAAAGATACATGTACTCGTGCAGTGCCGTTGTCTTAGCCGAACCTCGGAATGACACATACAGGTTCTGAAGAAATCTTGTAGCTTCACCTGGGCGTTCTTCTGATAGTTGGTCGAGCATGTCATAGTGAATAATTGGAGATTTGTTCTCTTCTCCCATAGAACCATTAACCAGTTTTACGAAAGCTATGAACTCTAAAGCAAACTTAGTTGGACGATAATCAGTGTCAAAAAATCCATAGTCTATAAGATTGAGCCTCTTATCCAGATCCATCAGTCATCATCCCTACTGCTTTCAAAATCCCCTTCTACGATGATGGAATTTGCTATATCCCTCATAGGGATTCCGGCATCTACGGATCTACGCTCTGCTACTGCAAGCTTCTCAGTAGCCTCTCTAAGCTCCTGTATCGCTGACTTAGACCCATCATCTACATTGATATTGATTGTCTGGTCTTCGGTAGGCTTCAGCTCTGCTATGAGCGTAGCACCTGCCTTCTGCTTTACCATATCTGATCGAGAGGTACGCATCAGATGAGCCTGAGACAGAATGGCTTCGTGCAGTATGTGCCTATGGATAAGCTGTATCGGTATGGTCGACATCCGGCGAACATCGTTTACTAGACGGGTTTTATTGAACCGACTTGCCTCAGCATTTATGACCGTATCTGGATCATCGCTACGTCGGGTTCGATCTTCCCACCTTTCAGGGAATGTTTTTATGTAAGCGTCTCGGAGGGTGTGCCCACCTTCAACCAGACTAAAAAACTTTATTGCACTGATGTACTGGGAATGGCTGTTTTTTAGATTGTCTTTCAGGACGATTAAGTGGTCCATGTACGACTGCAGGAATTCTGGACCATAGTCCGGATCCGTGGCCAGCTTGTTTATTTCGCCAATATCTTCTTCTGTCACCATAAGCTGCTGCTTTTTTGGCAACTGTGACATGACTAACTCTTTAGAAAGTTCTTTCATGGTGTTCCTGAATCTACTGGGTTAGTAGCTGGTTTATAGTATTGAATTCCGATTCACTCAGCTTTGGGGGATCCACAAAGGAACTGTTGCCATACGCTTTTAGGAATTGCACTACTCTCAATTCGTTAATATCTGCAAACATTTCCGTTCCACCATCAACCTTCAGGTCTGGTTCAAACCGGTTCTTATCCAGTATTTTATGGATGTACTGTTCAAGCTTATAGGCATCTCGACATTCCATATCCAGACGCAGTTCCGTGTATGGAACAAACCGATAAGCCATAAACCAGGAACGCAAAATCTCCATCATTCGATCAGCTGAACGTGGAGAGTTTGTCATTCCTATCTTATGTATCACGGTGTCGTCGGGTAGTACGATTTTTATTACGTACACTCGCTCTTTATCTGTGCGCCTAAAGAATGCCACCTGTTATGGATTCAACGCAGCACGAACACAACAGTCTTTGGCTTCCAGAATTTTGCGAAGCCCTGCAGACTTTTCCGGACAGCCATCAAGGTCCTCATCCATTTTGTGTGCCAACTCGTGAAAAGGTTTACTTACTTCCTGAAGTTTGGCTGGAAGGTGTGAGTATTCGAAGTACTTTAAAATATCGCTCATGGTTTTCTCCATTAGATTTTGTGGACTAGATATTTTCCGTTACGTACTTTTTCCATAAAACCGCTAGCGTACAACCCTTGGAAAACTCTGTTTACAGTAACCTTTGTTACTCTGCATTCTTTTGCCACAGTATCAAGGGTAGTGTGCAAGTGGTTTGAGTCATCTTTATTTTTTAAAATCCACAACAGCACGGATACTGATTTGGATTGCGATGTCATTAAGTATTCTTCGAGAGGGTGCACTGCCATAATAATTGGACTCGGTAACAAATTTTAAATTAGTCTACTGCAGCTTACCGAGTCCACGCAAACTTATTATTCCTACAGTGCCTCACTTAAGCTCTCTTTTAGTTGGTTGCTGTTTTTCTGGGGCAGCTTTCCGACAAGAATCCGATCAATTTTATGAACAAGCTCCTTGGCTTCGTAATCGTATTCAGCTTCTTCAATAAGACGGTTTTTTACCTGACGAAGCACATTAAAAATTGCACTCTCATACTTATGGTCCATCTTGCTGCCCTCATTTTCTGTTTCGTCTATCCCACACATCCCTAGCACGCCAAGCGTTGTTTCCTCCATACACCATCACATCAGGATTCAGCAAATACACTCCCTGACTTATCCTGGCAAGAAGACCTCCATCCTGAAGTTTCTTCATAACAGCGTGTACTGTATTTTTCGATACTCTTAAATCTTCAGCCACTGATCTACTGGAACCTACTACGATATTTTGGCTAGTTTTAATTTCCAGGAGGTGGGCCAGAACTCTTACTTTAGGACTGTCTGCTGCCATAAAAAACTTGAGTAGTTTGTATGGATAGGTCAGTTCAAATCCTTTTCTCTGCTCACTTCTGGCTTCACTGAAGTATTCCCTCATGAAATCCTGCTCTTCTACTTCCTCGCCGGTATTTCTATCTACTATCCGAAATCGGCTTTCTGGTAACTCGTCCATATTGGTCCTTTTAAGGTTGTCGTAAGGGGACCGTACCACAGAATTGGGACATGTGTACCATATATAAGGGACAGTAAACTGAGTTTGTCCCACCCACATGGTACAAGTATACCAATCCTGTGGGACACTTTAGCACTTTTTAGCTAGTTCAAACCCTTTCAAATCAACCACTTATACACTTCAACCTAGTTCCCCTTATATCTTATCTTGGGGGGCCAAGCTAACCGCCGGACCATAAGTGCAAACAGTTGAAAAATAGAGGAGTAAATTTTATATTGAAATGGACCCCAGGAAATCGAAGTGTTCGAAGATTGGGTGGGATCCATTGAAAGATAAATTTTGCGAATCTAGTTTTCACGTATCGTTTCGAAATTGAACCTCGACAAAGCCCTGTCTCCCCAGGGAGACCTTGGTACCGGTTTCGCTGCTGCTCAACCTCACCAAGCGGGCCTTGTCTCGCATCTGACTAAACGATGCCCCAATCTTCCGCCAATAAATCTGTCTGGCTTGCCAACCACCCGGGCAACATAGCCCGACGCCCATTAGCATTAACAGTAAACATGTCGAAGTACGGAAGAATCTCCACCGCCTCCAAACCCTGATTGTAGTAAATGCTGCCTGCCGTCATAGCAATTTCTTGACCTGAGCTACCCGGGTTGTAAATCACCCACATACCCTTACCGTTCCACCCTGCCCTTGAAATCTTCTTTCCCAACCTGGCCGCTTCAATCGCCATTCCAAATGTCATCCCATCTACCGGGCGATAGTGCCTGTCAGCAACATCCTTCGGAGACCAGCTGATATACCCCGCATGTCGACCATCATTACTGGCTCCACCATCTGAATACTCAACCAAGTACCCCTCTTCATCCCCATCTTCACTATCAGGCAATGCCCAACCCCGATACTCATTGTACTCAGCACGGCTCATTGTGGTCAGCTCAACCAGCTTTGTTCCGATAGACACTGTACTAACTTTTTCTGTACTCATCGCTATTTCCTACCTTTTCCGTTAATGGAAACCAAACTTTAGCACGGTATCCAAAACCATACCAAATTTCCATAGCAAAAATAATAATTTTTAACAGGGGCAGCACTCTCAAAAATCCTAAAAGGCATAGGCGATTTTTATAATTTGAGGCTGAGTCAGTATATAGGGGTTACAGGTATCCAATCATGGGTACCCCCCTGTATGTCCCAGATGGGACCCATTTAAACTAAAAGGTAATCATCATGAACGTATCAACTGTTAAGCAGAGCTACACAGCCTTCACCACCAGCCCTACAGCCCAAGCCTGGGCTCAAGACTTCAACCTTGTTAGCAGCGATGCACTTCGCATCATCAACGCCAGCACTGTAGCAGCCATGCGCACTACTGCGCTCAGCCTACGGGCTACCTCTATTACTATAGAGAGCCTCAACGCAGGCCTGGGCTACGCCTTAGACCACACACCTGAGTCATACGAAGAGACCAAGGAGGCTCTCTCAGCAGGCATGGACAACCTAATGGCTATGTTCGACGAAGAGGAGCAGGAGCAGGAAGCTCCTAAGAAGCCCGTGAGTGCACAGGCAGTCTAACCAGTACCAACGTAAGGGGTAACTGCTTAAAAGCTTGTGAGGAGCACAGCAGACCCCTTAAAGGGGCTAAAAACCCTACGTGTAGGAGGGGCAGAATGCTCTACTGAATTCGATGCTCCCACCTACTCCCATCATTGTAGGCATCAACAACCTAGGGTTTGTTTGGGTTGTACGCAAGTACAGCATGCACCCAAATTTACTCATTTCCACCCATTTGCATAGGCAATCTATGCGGAGAAAACACCATGAAAACAGCACTAATATACATCGTGTATATAGTTGGCATTAGCTATTCCGGATTCACCATTCTGGAGGCTTCTTTAGCTTCCATAATATAGGCGAAACAGGGCTTCGGTCCTGTCTGCAAGCATTGACCATATTGCACTGATGAGCCAGGTCATTACTAGGAGCAAAGCAGTATGAAGATTCTTTACAAAGGTGGTTTGTATTACTCATTTACTGAGCTGTGGCTTCACGTCCAATCTCAGTAATCAAATACGACTGCCCTTAGATCTGGGTCTGCCAGCTGAGGGCATCCCAATGTTTTCCACTTGGAGAGCATTGTGATGTGCATGTCGTACATCAATAACCTCATTAGGGAAGTTATCATGGCTACTAAAATCGTGAATCAAGATTCTGCAACTAAAGAAATCGGTGTGCATATGCACCGTTTGTCTGTTGAAGATATTGATCTTAGCCGCTTGCAGGCTGAGTTCTCTAAGTGTCGGTCTAAGATGACCGATGGCATCACTCTTCCCATGCACCAACTGGTGTACGAGGAAGATTATCTTCTCAAGAACAGTATTGTTCTTGGTAAGTTCATTAGTCACCTTTACTCCCATCATAAGGAGCTCAATATTGAAACGGTGGTAGGCAAGCTGGCAGTTAAGCTGCCCTTTCCCAAGGGTTACTTTACGGGTCGTAAGGTTAATAACTTTACAAGGAAGCAGGCCAGTTACATATTGGCTGCTGTAGTTGTGGAGGTGCTTATTGACGCTGGTATCTTCAAAACCAATTCTCGGATCGTGTATGATCCTAAGCCCAAGACTTTGACCTACATTGTCCTTGGTAGCTCTGACGGAGTTACTGATCTTCTTGCCGGATACTCTTCGGAGCCTGGCAAGTCTAATGTGACTCATACGAGTAATGGCTTCAGAGTAGGTAAATTGTTGAAGGGCATTATGGCTGATATGTCTCAGATGAGATTTAAGATCAGTGACCATTTTGATGAAGCGCTGTTGCTTCATGGTTATGGTTTGACTTCATCTTACAGTGCTCCTTCTAAGCATGAAAAGTCTGATAAGCGGTATTATCGCTTCTTCAATACTTACAAAAATGCGTGGAACGAGTTGAAAGACTCTGGAGACTTTTCGTTAACTGTCTACCCTGACAGTCGTCTTCGTTTGTACTATACCGCCAACGTTTTGATTGGGGCTCGTCCTCAAGGAAAGCTTTGGGAAACCTTAGCTATTGATCGTGCTGAGCCCAAGATTCTGGATAACTCGGCTGTTAAGCATATTCAACACATAATTATGGCTACCTTGCATGGCAAGATGTCAGCAGTTCAGGCAAATGAATATTTCGATGCTGATGACTTCAATGCTGCTCAGTCAGCTAATCCGTTTGAAGTTCAGGTTCCTGATGTCCCATTCACCGGTAATGAACAGGCATTTAGGAAAGCTGAAAGTGAGTTTGGTGAACGTATTCTGCTTAACAAATGTGCAGAAGCTTTGCTTATGCATGAACAAGAAATACCTTGTCCTTATATGTTCGGTAAGGATCTTACCAACTCTGGTCTGATTATGGCTGGTAACAGCTTTCGTGCACCTAAGATGCTCGAAGGTGCTAACTGCATGGGCTCTTCTGAGGTCATGGATAGTCACATGCAGTTTGGTATTGCTCACGGTGTTTCGGGAGTTCTTACAAGGCTCCAGATTAAGGACATTCATACACCATTGCTTCACGGCAGCAGTGTTTTCACTATTGCTGAGAAGCTCAAGTTCTATGTTGATGATCCAGAAACAGTTTCAGAAAAGGCTGTAATGGAGCATAACATCGAGGCCTATGGTCACGAGGTTAATAACATCGAACAGATTGCTGCGTTTGGCTATCAAGTTGTTAATAATTTCGTTAACAAACTCACTTGGTCATTGCCTGACGGAGAGAAGGCACAGCACGAGTCAGTCATGCAGCACACGCCTTTTAAGGTTTATGCGGTATCTACCAGGAAGAAAGGCAGTAGCTACCATGCTTACAACCTAGTTCAGACAATGCCATTGGCAGTGGATGAGTCAGGTAGGAATGCGTATGACTCAAGTCTTGGCGTTAACGTAAAGCGTCGTGGTCTCTTCGCTAATATTACGCACAGCTGCGATTCATACACTTTGCGTCGTCTTGTAACTATGCTTTTGGACGAAGGTGAAGTATTCCTGTTGAAGCATGATGATTACATGGTCAGTCCTGACATGTTTGATATGGTCATCAGCAATCTTCAGGATACTTTCCACAGTCTTCAGGAGAAGAATATTTACCAGTCTGCTCTTGATCAGATTGGTACTTCTATTGGTGTGGATGCACCCGAACTAATGGTCGGTAACGCACCGAACATGACTAAGGAATCAGTAAACTTTCTGATTTCTTAATTAGTACTTGTAACCATACTGTCTGGGTTACTCAATAGGTCCAAGCTTTGCTAATGCTAGCAACAGTTCTGTCTCAGAGCTGCTGGTTGCTTAGCTGAAGGCCTATTGAAACCTAGGCGGAGAAACCCACTCAACCCGAATCTCTGCCTTGATTCGACATTTCTTACGCTCGCATGCGCTCGAAGTTCTGAAGAATGGTAATAATGCTATTCAAACAACTACAGGTTCCTATCCCTTCCGATAGGCGATTTGAAAAGGAGTCCGTTATGGACAAAAACCAACATGTCTTGGCTATTGCATTTCGCAAGGCTAAAGGCAAGAAAGGCGCTATCAAGCGTCTGGGAATCAGCCCAGAAATGGATAACGATTCCCGTCGTACTTTAGTAATTTCCTTGGCCGAAACTAAGGCCAAAAATGAGGGTGTACCTGTTGAATCTTTGATTGACGGCCAGCAATGGTACGTTCAGTCACTGACCGACTTCAGTGCTCTTACACCGGTAGATCAGCTTGAAGCTGAGTACACTGCCGCTTTCCCTGAAGTAGCTAGTGAAGACGAGCTGCTGGCGGCTCTGGAAGCTATGTGAGCATTGTGGGGTTAGCTTCTGGCTGCCCCATTTACTTTCCGTCACTCAGGCTTTGTTGAATCTCGATATTTGGAGAACTTTGTATGGGACTTGATATTTCGTTTAGCCGGGAAGAAGCCATTGAGGCTGGAATGAAGACAAATGCTATGCGTAACGGTTCCGATGAATCTATTCGCCTTGCTGAAGAAGATGAAGCCAACGGTATGCCGCACCATGATGGCTATATTGAATGGTTGTACGAGGTACAACAGGTTGTTCGTGTACCAGGAATGGAACATTGGGTACATGATGAAGGATTGGACACTTGCATTGTCCGAGCCAACCGATGGGGTATGACTTACAAACCTCTCACTGAATGGCTGATTTACAACGCCATTGAATGGTCTGAGTTTTAGTAATCAGACATCTACACACAGTTTGGAGTTAGTTTATGATTACATTAGCAACACTGGGACAAGCAACACCACAACAAGTGTTTACGCAGGTTAAAGATCACCTACTTAAACAAGGTGAACGCAGCCTGTTAAGCACATCTGACGATAATTGCGCGTATAGAGGATCGGGGGGTAAACAGTGTGCGGCGGGTTGTCTCATGACCGATGAAGAAGCTTCGACTATTCCGGAAGGTAAGGATTGGTACAATCTAATACAATTGGGTAAAGTGAAAGCTTCACATCAGGATTTGATTGTAAGATTACAAACCATCCATGACGACTATCCAGATGTTGATGATTGGCCTGACTTACTTCAAAAAGTAGCTTCCAGATACGGCCTCACATACTGAACATACTTAGGTGATTCCTAATGACATTCAATGAACTTGCAGAGAAAACATACCCAGGTGATACCTTCGATACAGCCCTTCCACAAACCTGGGTAAACAATATGGCTGAACGTGGCTTCGATGTACGAGGTCACTTCGTCACGCTGTACCCATCTGAGGGTGTGTCTTACATGGCTCCCGTTACAGACCAGGGCATTCGTATGGCCGCTGTTGTTGCCTCCACGGTATGAAGCTACAGACGCTCTACATGTCTCACCCATCTAATCGCGGTGTGCTTGCAATACGTTGGGACGGTAGATTACAACGTACCCCATTCAACGTTATGAGTGGGCACTGATTAGGGCTCCAGGTACAAATGCTTCTATGACACCGGTTACTAATGGTAGCAATTGTCCTGTGAGTCCTATTCAGTGTGGTGAATGCGCAGTGCTGATGCGCAGGGCATCAAGCTACAGAATGAGCCAGTAGCATGCTGGGATCAGCTCCAGCCACCACACGACTACACCGATTCAGAGAAGGCGAAGGCTTATGTTACAACGCTGGAGGAACCGGCTCATTGACTTCGTAGTGATCCCCTTACTGATAATGTGTCTTGTCATACAGATCGTCATTCAAATCACCTACACATAAGGAAAACACATGCGACTGATCGAAGAAAACGTAAAAACTGGTGTACGTCTTGAAGCGCATCAAGTTACACCCA
>JGI1221J13441_10000910_pt1 | contig 12782 bp, 16 predicted proteins | sample LakVidmifraction_4_FD_13441 | JGI IMG/M metagenome (IMG submission 13441) | reverse complement strand
CGCTAGTAAGCTGTACGGGATGTATCCATAGTCGGGATAGTCGTGCTCCCCCACAGGTGCCTCCTTGGTTTTAGTGGCATTCATGCGGTAACCCAGGCAATCAGATTCCAGGTAGTGATTGCGCCGAACACCCCGGTCAGTACTCGTAGTACCCAGCTAGTGAGGGGGTTACCGTCGTGCTGAATGGCGACAGCGACAGCGGTGACCAGCACCAGTCCCGAGATTAGTCTTATGGTCATAGCTGGGCCGATGCCGAAGTTTGCAATGAGCGTGCTCCACATCGGGTGTCCCTCTGTGAGGCCCGTGTTGACGAACAGGTAGGTGGTGAGCGGGTCTAGAGACACGATGGTAAGGCAGAGCAAAGTTCCATCGGGTAATCGAATAACAGCCTTGCGTGCCTTGGCAAACTTATTCACAGTTGTCTCCTATTCCTTAAATGTCCAGTTGATTACTTCCTCATCCTTCTTGGGTTTACGTTTCTTAGGAGCATTGAGTTTTCGCTTAGGGGCCAGTCTCTTAGGATGGAAGACTTCTCCATCTTCTGTTAAGTGGTGAATGGTATAGGCGATACGGACTTGCCCTGAGCACTTAGGGTTCGTACACCTAAGATGAGTGACAGGGCTCCCTTTGCACCAACTATTCTTAGCCTTGACAGTATGACCCTTAGTAAACTCCACCTCCATCTTTCCACAGGGACAGACATAGGTCTTCACTTAAGCCTCCTCAGTATATAAACACTCTGGACAAGAGACTCTTAGGTTAGTTGAGCCTTGGAAGTAGTAACTGTTTAAGTATGCTCTACTATCACAGTTAGGGCAATTAACAATAGATTCTGTTTCTTCACCCTCAAGAAAATCAGGTTCATCCTCCGTGCCTAATACGCCCTCTTCGTCGGGGAGCGGAGCGAGCGGGGATGCTTCAGGATTGACGTGCTCCCGCCCCGTTCCCCCTCGCTCTGGTGAGGTACCACCATTCGAGGGGTGTCGGTCCTTAGACGCAATCCAGTAGCGTCGCTTATCCTCTATTTCCTTAGTAGCTGAGTCCAAAGCACCCTCTGCTTTGCTACTTAGAGCCTCTCTCAGTGCATACTTACTAGATATCCTGAGAAGGGCTATAAAGAGAATAGTTCGGTCTTTCAGGAATGGGTAGTCTTCCCTAACCTCCGAGAGAGTAGCCTCTGTTATATCGTGACCCGTCATTCCCTTAGTTACAGTTACCATTGGAAACCTCCTGAAATAAGTAAAGAGGGGAGAGACAGTATGACCTGTCCCTCCCCTCTTTGGGCTCCCTCAATCAAACATCATCGAGAGAGAATTCCTCCATCTCTTCCTCATCCTCTTCGGGGAGGACAGCGAAGAGTGCCTCCTTGACAGCGGAGACCTTAGCTCCCTTACCGAGATCAAGGTCCCACCCTGCGTCCTGAGCTTCCTTAACAAAGGGCATGAGTTCCTTACCCTTTGCAGTCTCTACATCAGTACGGGTGAAAGAAAGAGGAGTTTCCTCTTCCTCCGTCTCTTCCTCTTCATCCTCATCACCGAAGGAGAAGTTATCTTCCTCTTCCGGCTCATCCTCAGTTTCTTCGTCCTCTACCTTGCCGATCAACTCAGTCTCATCTTCCTCTTCATCCTCATCGGTACCTAAGGCACCGAGACCGTCATCCTCTTCCTCCTCACCCTCGTCACCGAGAATGTCATCATCTCCACTAGTCATCTGACCGACAACTTCAGCAGGGAGGTAGTCAGCAATCTCCGACCGAACCCTACCCTTGTACTCTTCGCCGTCGATAAGAGTAACCCCTACCACCTTACCCTTAAGCATATTTTCCTTAAGGTTCATCTGACCAGCAGGGACCTTGTATCCAATAGCCTCTAGCATATTACGCAGAGTCCAGAGAGAGTCCTTCGTGAGCCAGTGACGGTCCTGAAGACGCTTACCCTTCAGAAGTCCAGACTGCCCCTCGAATGTCACATAGAGTCCGGGGGTCTTCTTCTGACTAGAGGGCTTCTGTTCCAGCTTTACAATCTTAGCAAGATAGTCACCCTCAGGGACGTGAACCGAGGCGCGGGCCTCGACTCCTGTGAAGTCAACGGGAATGTTAATAGCCATTGTGCTGTCCTCCTAGTTAGAGTGGGATTCCAAAAGCCTTAGCGAGCTTAGGAATTGTGAGTCTCTTCTTTGCACCGAAGCCTCCTAGCGTACCACCTTGTTGGGTGGTAAGAGCTACGTTGACTGCGATATCTTCGTGAATCTTAGTAGCGATAGTATCGTGTGGGCCGAACCGTACCTTGTATTCCCAAACCTCCTTATTGATATCAGAAGAATCTCCCTGCTCTACAAAGCAATAACCGATGTAGTCAGGAGTGGACAAGACAGGACCACGAGAGCCAGCGCTAACGTCTAGAGTGACAGACACATCTCCTGTATCCTCATCTTCTACACGCTTACTCTGGCAGGTCATAATAACGTGCATGGGGTTAGGACTAGTAGCGTCTGCCAACCCATACCAGAAGGTAGACAAATCGGTCATGTACCCAAGTAGGGTACCCCAATCCTGAATCTCCATAGCCTTAAGCTTCTGACCGATAGGTCGAACGCTGTCCTCAGGTACTCCTAGAATCTTGCGTATGCACATGGCACTGTATGCCGATGCTGACTCTAGGACTACAGCCTCGGTGCCTTTCACTGGACCGGAGTCACTTTGTAGGTCCCAAAACACCTGAGTAAGTTGGTCTGTCTCAGTTGGCCTAAGCACCTTGATGTTCTTAGAGTAGGGTACTTTCTGGATTGACTTCAGCCCTTTCTCACCCGGTAAATCAATGACCAGAGTCTTGCACTTCTCTGCAATAGAGAGTGCGACTGAGGTCTTCCCGTGACCTTGCTTACCGTGGAGCAGGAGCTTAATCTTATCTGATTCTAGATTGTCTAGGTCAGTTACATCATACGCGCTCAATGATCGACCTTCCTATCGTTAGTGTAACGGGTCTCGTACACGTTCTGCATCTTTCCTCTCGTACTGTATCAGGTGTGATAGTCGCTGTACACTCGCACCTTCCAAGGACTACTTCTCCTTCGCCTAGTTTATCTGATAGTCTCTTGATTACTAGTTCTGCCACCTTAGTGACTAGTTCTTTGTCTACTGATTTATCCTTTAGATTAATTAGTACGTCCTGAATATCGTCATCATCAAATAAGTCAGCCAGGTCCCACTCTGTACTAAGCATCCTCTTTCTCCACTACTCCTGCATGAGAGTTGGAACGTGGCTCATACTGAGTCTTAAGAATGTAATCTACGTTTTGTCCGTAGAGTTCACCCATGCAGACAGCCATGAAGTCACAGTCCCATTCACACGTCTTAGAAACAGTACGGGTAGCTTTCTTGTGGTTTTCCACAATACTAGCCATGAGATAGGAATCTTCTACATTCTCTTCCAGTAGCTCCTTGACTACCTTCATGTTCCGAGGGAAGGTATCCCGCCGGAAGAATTCCCTAGTGTTAAATCTAAGGAACTCATCAATCTGCTCCTCATCCCATTTCAGATTGTGACTGTTGAGGAATTGGGTAAGGGTCAGTCTACTAGTGTTAATCTTTCTCTTACTGATTGACCCATCCTTATTACGCGAGGGTGAGGTAGGTAGCTTTGTGGCAATGTAGTCAAACTCTACAGCCATAGCCTTGATCTTCTTATCAGATACTCCATACTCACGTAGCAAGGGAGCAAGACCCCAAGGGTAGAGGTTAAGCTGTGACTCCATGAACTTGTAGTTAGGACCCGGCTCATTCTTAGTGGTCTTCCAGTCTCCACAGATTAGAAGACCGTTGTTCTCAATCACATAGTCGCCGCGCCCCTCGAATGTAACACCCTTGTATTCCCGCTGCCAATCCCACTCAACTAGAAGGACCTTAGGCTTTGGCTTATCCTTCCAGTGATAGAAATATTCAGTAAGGATGCGATCACATGCTTCAGGTAGAGTATGCCCGTCCTCAGTATACTTCTCCTTCTCACCTTCTAGCAACTTAGACCAGACTTGAGAAGTGAGAAGCTTAAGCATACCAGCAGCAGACAAGGGATACTCAGACTGGTTACCCTTATCATCGTACTTAACTACCAGATAGGGGCCATCCTCAGGATGATTAGTTACGATATCAACCTGACCTATTCCATCAATGTTCGTACTTTCAGGAGTATGAAGTAATGTACCCTGCTCAATTCCCCACTTAAGAAATTGAGCCTCTAACATATAGTGCATCCAGATACCCCGAGCTAGCGGAAGGCTAGGAAGCTTGGGCTGAATGCCGTCGATGAAAGCGTACTTAAACTTCTGCTTGCAACGGCGAAGTGCGGTTAGGTGAGAATTATGAATCTCACCTAGAATCTCTAGTCCGGTTTCCATGAAGTACCTCCGGGGGTCTCGGGGTATCTGCCACCCTACCTGCGGGGTGTGACATGGGAGAGGGACCCGATTAGGGGTCCCTCTACCATGGTTTATGTGATGGTCATGCGCTCTTAGCAACCTTCTTAGGGGTGCGCCTCACTGGACGAGGACCAGGAGTCTCTTCCTCTCCATCCTCAGTCTTCTCATCCTTGCTCGATCGACGTGTAAGCTCATCCTTGTAGCTCTCAGTACCAGCCTCAGCGAACTTCGTATACACGTCAAACACACCCTCACCCGAGGACCGGGTAGCAACAACGAACAGTCCGTTGTCCTCAGTTTCCCCCGAGTGCTTCGTAGCTGCATCACGGATGGAACTAGCTCGCGAGCTAGCCTGACCCTGTGAAGTAACAGTCAGCTTAGCCGCCTTGCCTGAATGCTGAACACACGCATCCAGAAGTTCATTGTACTTACTATTCCGCGTGAATCCCTCACGCTCAATCTTCGGAATGTCATCAGTGAATGTGACGTCAAGGTCTGCCATTTGCTGTCCTCCTAGTTATGGTTCTCTTAGTTGTATGTTCCGGTCTAGCTGTAGACCCGAACCTGTCCCTCAGGGGAATTCCAATGGTAACCGATGTGTGCCTCTACTGCAAGGGGCACACCAATCTTCACCCCAAACTTTCTACGGACACCGGGATTAAGCATAGTACGTGCCATGTGCTCTACGTCCTGCTCCCACGTATCTTCCCTCACTTGTGCGAGCAATGAGTCGTGGACGGTGCCTACCAACCGGACGCGCTCGGGGTCGGCGGTCTGGTGAATCTCAGAGAGGGCCAGGCACATGAGGTCCGCAGCAAAGGACTGTATAGGAGAGTTGATAGCTCTCCGCTCAGCCCTACCCCTTAGTCCGTAGTTACCTGAATAAATCTCAGGGAGCCTACGCTTACGACCAATAGGGTTACGAACGAATCCGAACTTACGTGCAATAACCTTCTGTCTCTCATGCCATTGTTCTAATCCGGGCCACTGATCGTTAAAGAATGCCCTTCTAGTATTACGGGCTTCTGCAAGATCAATAACTATCTTGTAGTTTGTACGCACATACTCTAGGTAGGTTGACTCACCCATCTCAAACAAGAAGCCGAAGTTACCAGCCTTACCTTTCTGTCTCTCATCCTTGTTAATATGTTCGGCATCCTTGCCAGTGATAAGCATAGCCATTAGTACATGTAGGTCCTCCTCTCTTTCATAGGCATCAAGTACCCTGGTAACATTTGCGAGCCATGCTGCAATGCGTAGCTCAATCTGACTGTAGTCTAGCTCAGCAAAGAGCCAGCCCTCTTCCCCACCGAAGCAGACTTTAAGATCACGAGCAATCTGTTGGGCATTAAGTTGACCACTACTAGAGAGTCGGCCAGTCTTAGTACCCTTAGGCTTCTCGTACTTATCATCTACTAGCATAGGGTTAAACGAAGGGTGCAGCCTCCCCCCCTCGGATACCTCTCTAAGCCAGGGGGTAAAGAACTTGCTTTGTCTATTGCTGTGCTTCCTAACCAGTAGAATGTCAGTGGCAAGAGGATGCCCCATATCAGCAGCGGTCTCTAAGTTATCAGCAGACCATGAGGGATTACCTGTCTTCTCACTAACTGAGATAACAGGAACATTAGCCTCTTCCATGAAGGCAGTAAAGAACTTGTTGGTAGTACCAAAGGACACTGTTGGGTACTCATCTAAATCCATACCCAATTCACCCGTAGCTATAGCTAAGAGCTTATCCCCGTAAGTCTTAACAATGTCTTTACTCTCTACCTGCATCTCCTTGACCCTCTTAGTATCAAGAGGCAAGCCGGTTCTCTCAATACCCGCAAGGGTGCGGATAAGAGGCATACTATGGAAGTAGAAGAGCCTAGCTAGACGTGTCTCTACCTGAAACTGTTTACGATGAACAGGTACCAGTCGATGAGTGTAGTCAGTATCCCTAGCGTTATACAACGCGAGGGCATCCCAAGGCACAGCCTCAGCATCTCTAAGGTCTACATCTGCCCACTCATCTACACCTAAGTCACGTACTGCTACGGCCTTAAGGGATGCTGACTCGTTCTCATCTAGCAGGTAGGCACTCATCATGGTATCCCACCATACCTGAGTTTCTAAGGCATACCCCGCTAAGGTGTTGGACCACCGTACTTCATACTTAGCATTGTGAGCTACTAACTTAGCCTCACTCTTAATCATTGCCTTACATAAGTTATGGTAAACCAGCCGCCACTTAGCGTCTGCATCCCAAGGGTCAGTCTTACCCGTCCACGGTCCCTCAGGATGGGATAGAGGCACTACAGCTGTCCCCTCATCGGTGGTGAATGAGGCGCTTACTAGCCTCGAATGAGGATGCCAGTCTTCCATGTTGCCCTTAGAACCCTTGGCATTAGATTGTGTTTCTAGGTCCCAAGTAATTACCTTAGCTTCTAATAGCATCTCAACTAATGAGTAGTACGAAGTCTTCGTCGTCACCTCCTGATAGTGGTTTAGATTCTGACTGTACATATCCTCGTTCTTTGTGACAGGGACACGTACAGGGGTCGATAGTTCCATCTGTCATCTCCCCTTCACATAGATTAGGAAGGTGATCCTTATGGGAACAAAACATAGACCACCCTAACTTACGCTTCCCCTTGTAATCCATCTTAGCAGGTCTGCGCTTCCTACCTAGCTTGGCCCGTGTCTTTACTTCCGGGCTAGTAAGTTTCTGTGCCTCAGGTATCTCATCCTCAAACATGAAGGGTGAATCTATCTTAGCCTCTTTAGTTCCTTCTCTCTCCGTAAGTTCTGAGAGGTCAAGAAACTCTTCATCGTCGCTGTCCTCTTCTTCGTCTACAAAGTTAAAGTTCATGGGTCTCACTCACCTAAGGTAAGAATTGCTCGGGCCTTCTTAGTTACCGCAGCCTCTAGTTTCCCCTTCTCTTTGTGTGACTCTAGGATTGTCTCATCAATGCTCTTAGGTACTATGTAGTGATAAAACGTAACAGGCTTAGTCTGTCCTGATCTATCTAACCTGTCCCTTGCCTGAATGAAATCGTCCCTTAGTTGTGAGTAGGAATAGAAGTGACCATAGCTAGCAACTACAAACTCATTGATAGCTAGAGATACTGTCCTCATCTGAGCAACAAAGATAGCCGGACCCTTGTAGCTATAGAAGTCCTTCCGCTGAGTAACCCTGTTCTTAGTCTTAGTGTCTCCCGTGATGGAATAGACAGGCACATTAGTCTTAGTTGGAGTATTAAACTCTTTCTCGCAAGCCTCTACGATACGAGCTACGTCCCGACGGAAGTGAGCAAAGATAACCTGCTTCTCTTCTGCCTCAACTATGTTTGATACCTTACCCATCAGACGGTCTAACTTGCTACTACCTATGTCTTCAGTACGTGTGCTTTCCTTAGGGGTACCGTCTGCCTTAGTACCTACTACCTCTCTATACCCAACAACACCTCCTGTAATTTGGCGAAGACGGAGCATCTTAGTCAGGGTGTTAGAGCTAATGGATTGTCTACCACTAGGTAGCTCTACCATCAACTCTTTACCCATCTCTAGGTAATAGGCCCGCTCGGGTCCTAACTCCACCTTCACGAGAATGTCGGTAACCTTTGGCAAATCTAGGGCGGTATGTTTCTTTACCACGAAAGCAGTCTGAGCTATCTTCTGCTTCATCTCCATCATGCGAGGCTTATAGAACCCAATGACCTGCCTACCCTCCCATCCTCCATAGATAGCGTAGTAATACCTGAAATCATCCCACTTTTTAGGGAAGATGGAAGAGTTAATAGTCCTCCACTGACCAAAGAAATCGAGGGGTGAATGGGGAGCTACCGTTCCTGTTAATCCAATCCTCATAAAGCAATGGTCAGCTATCTTAGCTGAGGCAGTAGACAGGTTAGATGTGTGTGTCTTCATCCGGTGTAGCTCATCTACTACATAGATATCAGGGCACCAATGCTTAATGACTCCATCAATGATTCGGTCTCTAACAGTCACAGTCTTAAGACCGGGTACCTTGTGCCGATACTTAAAGGCATCATGGTTGATAATGACGATGGTCAGTCCATCAAACTCATCGTCTAAGTCCTTAAAGAACTGAGCCTTATCTAAGATAGACCCATCGTTAATAACGAATACCCTAGTAGGGATATCGTGCTCTATACCCTCATCATCCCGATACCAGCCCAGGTGGGTAGCTAACTCATCGGACCATGTATCTAGGGCAGAGAGGGGAGCAGATACCAGAGCCTTCAGCCGTCCTCTCTTAGCTGCCACCATCCCGAGATAGTCGATCGTTACCTTAGTCTTCCCGAGACCAGGGTCCATGAGTAGAGCGCCCACCCCTCGATTCTTAATAAGGAACTGAAGGGCTTGCTTCTGATATTCTCTAGGGAGAGTCTTAAATACGTACTTCATACACTCTTACCCCCTTGTTCTTAGCGATACTAACCATGTGGGCAGTACCCCTACCTCCTGGGAAAGCTATGACTAAGTCTACTCCGGTGTCTATCATCTGTTGATTTCTCATAGGCCCTGCTGATCTTCCATACTTATCCCAATCAGCGGGGTATACTTCAGTAGCAAACCCATTGTGTATTGCTACCTTATGAGCTAGGGAGTCAGCCCCCGATGCACCCCCCGTGATAACTGTCCACTCTTCGTCACTCAACTGCTCTTGCATAACGTCTGATACACAGTCCTCATCATCAAAGTTTCTTCCTCCACATATGATAACTCTCTTCATTCTGTAATCCACTCTTCATAGTCACATTGAGCACAGGTGAAATGGATAGCTAGCGGGGTAGTCTCTGGAAAAGTTTGTCCTCCTCCTACAGGAGTGTTGCAATTAGGGCACTTCTCGAAGAGCTTCATCCTTTGTCCTTAGTATTAGCCCACTCGAAATCAATCTCCAATTCTCCGGCATAGAACCATAACCTTGTCTTACCCCTGGTTACCATCTCAATCGGGGTCTCTGCGAGGTTATCTTGTAACCAATTAATAGCCTTGTATAGACTGTTAGTATCTCCTGATACTTGAGTTACTATCTCCTTGGTCTTAAGGGATTCATCCTCGGTTTTAGCGTGCTCCCTCAGGTAGTCCACTATTCTCTGTGCGTACTCATCCTCAACGGAGACCACTTCCTTAGATACCTGGGTAGCCTCAATGACGATGCCTCCCTGACCATCCCCGCCCATGCGGTATAGCTGAGTAAGAGGCATCCTCCCGAGCCTGTCCTTTGCTCGTTTGACACTAACCCTACCCATAGTTTCTCTATCGAATGCCTTGGTAGCTGTGAACGTCCACGCTAGGTCAGCCTTGCTTTTCTTAGACCCAGCACCACGAGCCCAACCACCCTCTAGATTACTCTTAGTCATATGGTCGATGAAAAATGTAGACACATTCTGAGTACGCAGAGGGTCTACGAAGTGCTTTATCAGGGAGTTAATGTCGTCGTTATCATTCTCTTTAAGACCTGCCTGACTAAGTATGTCAGATACAGAGTCAAAGATAATGATGTTAGGAGTAGACTCCTTAAGCGCTTCATTAAAAGACTGACGATGGTCAGGGTCCATGACATTCACAGAAGAGAAGGGATAATAGAAGAAGTTACTCTCTACTAGATCAGGGTCTAACTTCAGACCAGCCATCCGCTCACCTGTCATATTAGGACCAGACTCTTCATCAATCATCATCACTCGGTACCCGTTCTGAATGCACAGACCAGACAACCAGAGAGCGAAGATAGTCTTACCCCCACCTGGCTCACCTTGGAACCAGTGAACCTTACCCTCATATAGCAAGTCTTTGACCATCATTGCTGGGGGGTCAATCTCTCCTACCATGTAGTCCTTAAGAGACTGACGAACCATAGTCCCATCGCTATACCCTGGGTTTGTCTCTTCAGGAGGAGTGAGCCAATTCATAGCCTGCATTACCACTACTTTAGGCATGAGCTTGGCTAGGCTAGGCCAGCCCCTAACTTTCTTGCCAGCCTTAATCATCTTGCGGCTAGTCTCTACGTCCTGCTGCCTATCCATTCCCTCTTCATCTTGTGCAGCTAGAGCAACCGAGGCTACGAAAGCCTCAGCATCTTGCGTAAGTTCCTCGTCGCCACTCTTAAGCAACCCACCAGATAAGGCCATAGAGGCAGCGTGTCGCTTACCCTCACCCGGCCAGTACCTAGCTAGCAATGCAGCCGCAGCTAACCAACGAACCTGCTTCTCAATCTCTTTGTATGAAACAACCGAGGGTGAGTGCCATCCGCCTAACCACTTATACTTCTCTCCGCTTACGTGAGTAGAGGGAGGGAGTAGAGTTTGTCCGCCATTCCCTCGAATCTCTAAGAGAACCAACCGATCCTTAGTGTAGGGCTTACTACTGTTCATCTTCGCATACTCAATAGGATCATAGAAAGGTTTAACCTTAACAGCCCAATCCTCTACTCGATACCAGTAGTGAGAGCGAATGGAAGATTCTCTACCGTGAATCATGCGAGTCATAGGTAGGAATCCATCAGCTAGCACCTCAGCTTCAGGAGAATCAAGGTCGATATCTATTAATCCATTGCTAGCATCCCCAAGGAGTACACCTAAGTTGCTATCCTTAAATGCTGACTCAATTTCATTCTTTGTCTTATATCTAGTAGTAGTCCAGTCGCTATGAGCTGGCCTCTTTGTACCTTTCAGAATAGGAACGGGCGACCATCCTTGCTCGAAAGCATGAAAAGCCGCCTCAACAATCAGGTCCATGTGGGTCTCCTGTAGTTAGTTACTGATTACTTAACCTAAGTGAGTGCGCAATCAGTAACTGGTAGCCTATCGTCACTTCCGCCCGAGCGGGCCAGTGACATAGAAATGTGCCAAATTCAGGCGCTAGAGGCGCTGAATCGACAAATCTAGGGGGATGTAACTGCGCTATGGACCCCCTATAGGGAAGTAAACCAATAGCAAGGGCGGCGGGCGTTGCCGCGCCCCGTCTGTCCCTTAGGGTTTCTCTATAGATCGAAGACGTTTCAGGTGTGCAATCTTCCTTTCTGATTCAGTCTTTATAGTTGCCTCATTAAACTCATCTTCGTTATTCTTCCTTCTAGCTTTAGCTACTTCAGCTTTGTATACTCCTTGTCTAATGAGTAAATCATATGTCCCATCTTGGAACGCTTCTAGAATCTCTGGAAGGAAGGGGTCCTTCTCACCCTCAAAGAGCCACCTGTTTCCATCAGCTTTAGGAATCTCTATAGTTCGGAGTAGGGTCCTAAGACTAGCACTACGAATTAACCGCCCTGTTTCTTTCTGTAAGTAAGTTGCTAACTCTCTTGTTCCCCACTGTGTAGGAGCTAAGGTAGAACGGTTACCCTTGGGGGCTTTATGATTAGCTCCAACTTGGGGTCGTGAATCATGTGTCCCCCAATCAACGTCTATCTCAACTAACTCTCCCCCCTTAGGTACATGGATCACAGGTATGGAACCTTGAGGAGGAGCCATCTGATAGCGGCCATTCTTAGTTACTGTTATATCACCTGTTATGTAGGCGTTCATCAAAGCATTAAGAACTTTCTGCCAACTTAAATCTTCTGCAAAGATACGCCTTCTAGCTAGGCTGCGCTGAGTCGGTGTTAACTGTACTGTGACAGGTTTCTTCTTGGTCATAAGAGGACTCCGCATTAGGGATGAGGATAAAGATGAACAGTAAGCTGGCAAGTAACATACCTATTGCGAATCCTACCCAACCGGATAGCTCTATGTAAGAGTCAGACTTTCTATTCATCCTCTTCATAATCTTGCCATTGCTGTTCCCATTCTGAGATAGAGACATAGCGCATCACTCCATAATGGTCGAAGGTTTCTAACCTGTTCTTAAAATGGTCATACTTATAGAACTCACACTCACCTATACGGTCTAGAAATAGATGGTCCCCTCGCTTTAGCTCTTTCCAATGTTGTCCTTTAAGAGGGTCAGTCCTCGGCATCAGAGTTTCCTTCTTCTATATTTAAGAATAATAGAGCCCGAACTTCCATCTGGCTTACTCTCTGTTGAGTCACTCCTAATAGGTCTGCAATAGCTTGCTGACTCATGCCTTCCTCTCTTAGTTCTATAAGAGCAGCATTCCTAATACGTGAGGCTTCCCATTCAGTCCTTTCTACATTGCGTAAGAATCTCTGTGCCTGTGCTAATCGCTGAGCAGCTTCGGGGATTAAAGACACCTCAGTTATGTTCACTATTAGTTATCCTTTTCTACTAGTAGAGTGCCCCTGGTGGGAGTCGAACCCACACTGTACGAATTTTAAGTTCGCTTTCTCTGCCATTGGAATACAGGGGCTAGTACTAGGTCAGTGAGCGTTGGAGGTTCCTACCGATTTCGTGGAACGGATAGTGTC
>JGI1221J13441_10000909_pt1 | contig 12792 bp, 10 predicted proteins | sample LakVidmifraction_4_FD_13441 | JGI IMG/M metagenome (IMG submission 13441) | reverse complement strand
CATTGATGTCCACCTGACTGGCTCGATCCACAACACCTCGGATGGCAAACGCCCCGACTGGCGGGAGTCCACAGTCTAATGGCAACGCCCGGCGGACGACATGACGGCATCACCCAGCACCTGCGAAGGCTGGCGAAGCAAGCCCACGACATGACTGTCGATGGGGAGGTTGTCACACGGGAAGAGGCACTGGCCATCCTGTTGTATCAGAAGGCACTGGGTATGGAGGTCGTCACCAAGGACCTAGAGGGACGCGAGACCCGTACCCAGTTCAAGCCAGAGGCGTGGGCCATCCAACTGATCTATGAGCGAATGGAAGGCAAGACTGCCAATGCCGCTGAGCCCGAGACGACCAAGCTCACCGCTGCTGAGCGAATCCGTGGGTTGGCCAAAGAACGCATCAATGCCCTGACGAAATCGACTGTGGGCAAGGGCCCTCCCAAAGTTAAATAATGCCCAACTGCTTTGCCACCAAACCTGAGCTTCCTATACTGACCAGCGAGTCCGTGTGGGAATGCCCTGTTACGGGCCTTACGGTGCCCAAGGAACAGCACGCCAATCTCCAGTGGCGAGCGGACCTGTTGGAAGCTGCGGCAGACGACGAGGGCTTGCAGGTCGATCTGTACACAGCCTGCTCACAGAGCATCCTGTTTTTCGTGAACGCCTTTGCTTTCACGCTGCGTGTCTTTGAGTCGGACCAAGGGGAAAGCACTCAGGCCCGGCACCAGCACCTGCCCTACATCACATGGCCAATTCAGGATCGGCACCTCCTCCGACTGGAACACGCCATCGACAGCGGTAAGGATTGCCTCACTGATAAGTCTCGTGACATGGGTGCTACATGGGACCACATCGTCACGTTGGTTCACAAGTTCATCTTTGAAGAGCAGCGGTCGTTTTTGATCCTCTCGAACAAAGAGGACAACGTCGATCAGCTTTCTGAACGCGGCAAGCCAGCGGACCCATCAACGCTCATGGGCAAGATTGACTACATCCTTGCCTTCCTACCTGAGTGGATGAAACCCAACACTGCCCGCAAGAAAATGCACATTGTTAATTCAGACAACGGCAGTCGAATTGACGGTGAATCCGCGAACGCCAATGCAGGTACATCAGGTCGCCGAACTGCGATCCTCTTGGATGAAATGGCGAAGATGGAACACGGTGAGTCCATCAAGCGATCTACCCGCGACGTATCGGTATGTCGTCTGCCCTGTTCGACCCCTAACGGAGCAGGCACTGCCTATTCCAAATGGCGGATGAGCGGGCAGATTCCTGTGTTCGTTTTGCCGTGGTGGGAACACCCGGAAAAGGGCCGGGCTGCGTATGTCGAACAAGATGAGTTAGGTCGATGGAGAATCCGATCCCCGTGGTACGACCATGAAGCCGCGATCCGCTCGCCGAAAGAAATGGCGATCGAAGTGGACATGGACCACATCGGGTCCGGTGACAAGTTCTTCGAGGAACACTTCATCGAGACACATCGCCAGCAGTTTGCGACACCACCCAAGCGGACGTTTGGACTCTCATTTCGCAAAGAGGTGCCAGACAGTGACATCCCTGCGATGCTCGCTCGCCGAGACCGCCGCAAGGTGTGCATGTACCCCACAGGGCCGTGGAAGTTGTGGGGCAAATTGGACAAGGGTCGCCCGGATCAGTCGAAGAGTTACACCATCGGTGTGGACATCGGCAAGGGTCAAGGGGCCAGCAACTCAGCCATCCACATCGGATGCAATGAGACGAAGGAAAAGATCGCGGCTTTTGCGTGTGCTAACACGCCGCCGTATGAGCTTGCGAAACTCGCCTGCCTCGCCTGCTTGTGGTGCGGAGGCCGCGTCCGCCCTCTCCTGATCTGGGAGAACAACGGTGATCCGGGCTTCGATTTTGGCCGCAGTGTGGTGCGGGTTTACAAGTACCCGCGTGTCTATTACGACCGGGCCGCTGGCACCTCGGGTGAACGTGCGGGCAAACGCTTTGGCTGGCGGTCCAATCGTGAGAAGAAAGCTGCTGGGCTGGGCCAGCTTCGTCGGGCGTATGCTCATGGTGGCTTCATCAATCATTGCGAGGATTCGCTCAATGAGGCCCTCAGTTATGTGAGCTACGACTCAGGCGGCATCGGCCCCGCCGAACTGGTTGAAGAGTCTGATTCCGCCCGTCAGTGTCATGGTGATCGAGTGATCGCGGACATGCTCCTCGTGATTGGCATGAGTCTCACACCAGCAGGGAAGGCCAAGAAAGCGGGCCCGCCTGAGGCGTCGGCGAAGTGGCGGATGCAGCAGTGGCGAGCCAAGAAAAACAGCAAACTAAAGACTCGATCGTTCGATTACTCTGGAGAATAACCCATGTCCGTGAGCCCCACCCAACTTCAAAACGCAGCCTTTCGAGGCGTCGATCGTCTCCGAAACTTTCGCTCGGCTCGGCTTATGTTCATCCGCAACTATACCGGTCCGAACTACGATCGGGAGAAGGGCACGCTCGGCCAAGAGTCACTCAACCTGATCTTCAACGCGGTACGCACGCTGGTACCCAACATCGTGATGACCCACCCGAAGCACACAGTGCGATCGCGGTTCCTCGCCTCGCGGGAGTACGCTGATCTGCTGGGTCTGGCCCTGTCCGACCATGATCGGAAGATTGATATCTCGTCGATCTACCGTCGCGTCATGGTCGATGCCATCTTCATGCTGGGCATCCTCAAGACTGGGCTCGCGGAATCTGATAGTGTGATGGCCATTGACGAAACCAATCGTGTCGATACCGGGACGATCTACACAGAATGCACAGACTTTGATAACCTCGTGGTGGACCCAGAGTGTACAGAGCATCTGTTCCGGGATGCCCGATTCATTGGGGATAAAGTGTGTGTCCCGCGTGAACGCCTGCTCCAGTCTGGGCTCTACAAGAACGAGTTCATCGAACGCCTGCCGTCGGTGGATTACAATGGTGGCGACCCTTCTGTCTCCAACATCTCCCGCTCTGGCCGCATGAGTGATGACTATCTCGAAGAGGAAGTCGAGATCGTGGAATTGTGGGTCCCGCAGGCTAAGGCGTTGGTGACGATCCCCGGCAATAAAAACACTCGGTTTGATGACTACATTCGAGTCGATGATTACTACGGCCCCGATGAGGGCCCATACACGTTCCTCGCTCTGACCCCGCCGGTGCCGGGCAACCCTCTTCCCGTGAGCATGGTCGGTGTGTGGAACGATCTACACATTCAGGCGAATCGCATGGCCTATAAGATCATGGATCAGGCTGAGCGTCAGAAGGATGTTATTACATACAAACCGCAATCTGCGGATGATGTGGTGGAGCTTCGTGACGCGGGCGATGGTGACACGATTGCAGTCGAGAACCCTGAGGACATCAACGTCGTCAGCTTTGGTGGACAGCGTCAATCAAATGAAGGCCATCTGGCCCAGTTACAGAACTGGTTCAACATGATGGCGGCGAACCCGCAGGGAATCGGCGGCCAAGACCTAAAGGCAAGCTCGGCGACTGAGGCAAACATTCTCCAGAATAACGCCTCGATCGGTCTCGAAGATATGAAGGACATGGTGTACCGCATGGGTGCATCTGAGGCACGCAAGCGTGCGTGGTATCTGCACAGTGATCCCTTCATTCAACTGCCCCTCATCCGCCGCAAGCAGGTGCCGCCGACCTATGAGCAGTCCTCAATGTCCGGTACTCCTCTGATGGCCACGCCGCCGTCAATCCAAGAGGAGCAGGTGATCTTGACACCAGAGGCCCGCTCAGGCGATTTCCTTGATTTCACGTTTGAGTTTATTCCTGAGTCGATGGGTCGGATGGATTCCAAGAAACAACTCGAAGTCGCTATGGACTTTGCTGTCCGTGTCGTCCCTGCCGCTGCAACCACTGCTCAGGCGTTTGCGATGATGGGCATCCCGTTCTCAGTGAAGGCATACATTCTTCGGATGGCCAAGCTCGCGGGCATTGAATGGTTCGATGAAGTGTTCTATGACCCAGAGTTCCAACTCGCTATGGCAACGATGATGCAGATGGGCCCAGACCCATCACTGTCGAAGGGACAGGCCGCCGGAGCCACACCCCCCAATATGGCGGCTCTGCTCCAGAACGGCCAGCCCGGGGGCGTGATGGGCCAGATGCCGGGCCAGCAGGAAGCTGCCCGGGCTGGGATGCAAGAGGGGGCCAACCAAGGCCAAAGCGATCTCAAATCCATGTTCTAAAATTATTATTAACGCTAACGGCGTATAATTAACGGTCCTTCCCCCTACCTGACGGAGACATAGTGTAATGCCCCTTTACCCCTACAAATGCGACGAATGTGCCCACACCAGTGAAGAGTTCCAGCACATCCGGGATGAGCCCCTCACTGAGTGCCCCGTGTGTAAGAGTGCGTATAAACGCACGATTACCACCTTCGGAACTGGGAACAAGTTGTTCAAGAAACCGATTGAGATGATGTCGATCGCGTTGGAGGAACCCGGAGAAATCCGCGAGTTCCAACGACGCAACCCTGATGTCAAGATCGAGACCGACGCAGCACACCCGCTCTATGGGATTCCCATCGCCCACTCCCGGGAGGAGAAGATGCGGATTCTACGAGCCGAGGGGTTCCAAGAGAAAAGTTAAATCTGGCTTGACTCTTTCCAGATTCGGTGTATAATTATTATGAGAGTCTAAACACGCCCCTACCCCCGGCAAGCCGGGCAGCGGCACGGAGACAGTTATGAGAATCTTGTTCGACCCGCAGGAAGTGGAAGCAACCGTCGGTGAGACCGCGACTGAATCAGTCGTGGATAACACTGAGGGCACAGTCGCCAATGAGAACCCGGATTTTCGTCCGGCTCTCGAAGCGAAGCTGGCCAAGCTAATGTCCGATAACGCGGGCGAAGAGCAGCCTGTTTCATCCAATGGTGAAAAGCCAGCGACGGATGAAACGGAGGAAGTGAAGGACGAGGGCGGGGAGCCCACGGAAGCAGTGGTAACGGAGGTCGTTGACCCCAGTGCCCCTACCCTTCCCGATGCGTATCGTCGCTCACTCAAGGCGTATGGTTGGGAAGATGAGGACATCGACCAGAACCTGAAAGTTCTGGGTGCAAACTTCATCACCACAGCCGGTAAAATCCACGCCAATCGCAACAACGAAGTCCAACAGTGGGCTGAGCAAGGCCGTCAAGCCCGGGATGCTCAGAACCCCACGCAGACCCCAGCAGCAGCACCAGCAAAATCAGGACAGCTTCCAAGTCAGTTGGCATCTGTGGATGCACGAAAGCTCACGGAGCTTTACGGAGACGAGGAACTGGTCAATGCGATCGTCGGGCCAGTGAATGCCACCATCGCCGCTATCAACCTGATCCTCCCGGGGCTGAATGACTCGATGCAGAAGTCGCAGCAGTCTGAGACTCAGGCTCTGGTGACAGAGATTGAAACCTTCTTCGGTTCCGAACCGATGAAGAAAGGCTACGGAGTCCTGTACGGTGACGGTGTGAATGTGAATACCGCTGCTCAGCAGGCGAACCGGAATGCCGTGCTGGATCAGGCCGAAGCGATCATTTATGGTGCAACCCGTCAAGGACGGACCCTGACCGTGAGTGACGCCCTCGCCCTCGCCCATGACTCAGTCGCCGCCCCGTTCCGTGAACAGGCCATCAAGGCCAACATCACGCGACAGGCGAAGGACCGAAACAGGGGGATCAGTGTCCGCCCCGCAGCAAAGGGACTGAAACCGACTGGCGACAGTAAGCCCCAAAACAGGGCTGATCTGGAAACCAAGATCGGTCGTATGCTTGCTCAGATGCGTTAATGTATAAACGCATCGTCTGACCTGAAACCAATCAAGTAAGGAGCCCACCAATGGGCGTCGATAACGAGTTCCTCAAAGACCTTCTGGCCACCACCCTCAAAGACTTGCCCAAGGGCGAGTTTGAAATCATGTGGGATTCCCAGAACTACGAGTTCTGTCAAATCTACCAAAAGCACCGTCGCCAGATTGATGGCGGCACCAGCATCACCCGCAACGTGATGCTCGATCGCGTTGGCAATGCGAAATATCGTCGGCTGTACGATACCGATCAGCCGTCGGTTGAGAACGTCCAGAAAACGATTGACATCCCGTGGACCCAGCTTGGCACTGACTACTCTTGGGATGTGGTCGAACTGCTCCGCCAGAAGTCCAGCACCAAGGGCTTCATCAGCCTGATCGAGTCCCGCCGTGCAGAGCGTATGTGGGACCTGAGCGAACTGATCGAAGAGCGTGGCTGGTTGACCCCCACCAATGCGTCGGATCGCCTGTATCCCTACGGCATCCCGTACTACATCAACAAGGCCCCCACCGGCGTGACCACGGACGGCTTCCAAGGTCAGACCATCAACTACCAAGACGGCTCCACCGGCACCGTGTGTGCAGGTATCGACGCCGCCGTGGAAGATAAGTGGCGGAACTACGCCGGTGTCTATTCCACCTTTGACACGGCCCTGCTCAAGAAAGTCCGTTCGGCCATTCGCCGCACGCGATTCCGCCCCAGCCCGATCGCCATCAAGCCCGGCAAGGACGGCGTGGGTTCGCCCATCAAGTTCTATGCAGGCGATGATGTCTGCACCGAACTGGAAAATCTGGCCGACAGCCGTGACGACAACAACACGCCTGATGACCTGATGGGCAAAGTGAAGCACAGCTTCGATGGTGCCGTGATGATTAACCGCATCCCGCTGGTTTACATCCCCCACCTCGACACTGACGCCCATGATGCCATCTACTGCGTTGACTGGACCAAGCTCCAGCCCGTGGTTCAGGACGGCTACTGGATGGAAGAGTCACCCAAGCCCTTCCAAGATCGTGGCCAGCACACCACCCTCACCGTGTTCCTCGACGGCTCGCACAATAACCTGTGCATCAACCGTCGCACGGCTGGTTTCGTGCTGCACACCGTGACGTAATTCAATCTGCATAGGGGGACAGTAACTGTCCCCCTGTGCCGTTTTCAAGTTTCAAGTTTCAATGCTAGTTTCCATTTTCCCTCGAACTTTCTAGGAGTCTCCCAATGGGTGGTAATATCGCAAACTTTGGTCAAGTCGGTGCGGCTAACAAGCCCAGCCCCAGCATCTGGAAGGACTGCTCGAAGCAGCAGTTGGACTTCCTCGGCAACGGCATCTACCGTGAACACAATTTCCTCGCCAACACGATCGTGACTACCACGATCACCAGTGCCCTGCTCAGTCGCCTGAACGCGGACGGCCTCAGCCTCGACGGCGATGACGACACCGTTCTCAAGCAGCACACGAGCAACACCAATGGCGTGCTGCACATCGAGACGGACGGTGATGACAATGATGCCATCGCCCTCTTCTCGGCCCCCTTCGGCAAGATCACCCGCAACAGCGGCCAGAAGCTGTGGTTCGAGGCGTATGTCGCTCTCGGCTCTGCTTCGGCTGACTCCGGCGTGTTCTTCGGCCTCGCGGAACTGGCGGCTCTGAGCCGTGACATCGTCGCCGACAACGCAGCCGCTGGTGGCGTGATCGGTGAATCCCTCGTCGGCTTCCTCGTGGACAACGGTGATCTCGACGCGGTGGACTTCGTGTATAAGAAAGACGCGGGCAGTATCGTGATTGTCAAGTCTGACATCACCGCCGCAGCCGCCATCACTTCCGCAGGTGGCACTGCCGCCAGCGTCGTCGCCAACACCTTTGTCAAGCTGGGTTTCCGCTTCGATGGTCGCACGAAGCTCCAAGTCTTTGTCAACGGCTACCCTGTCGCCGTTCAGGACATCGACACCACGTTCGATCAGGCGAAGCAGTTGGGTGCGATCCTCGCGGTCAAGACTGGCACGGCTGCTGCCGTGGATGTCAAGGTGGACTGGGTCCGCTACGCCTTCCAAGCCAGCCAGTAAAATCAACGTCTCCCCCCTCAGTATGAGGGGTTTATGGGGGTGGGCTGGGAAACCTGCCTACCCCTTTTCTTTACTCAAGGGATAATCTCATGGCCGCACCAACTTCTGCCTTGACGTTCCAAGACCTGATTGTCGAAGTCGCTGAGAAGCTCGGCATCGCATCCTATGGAGCATCTGGTGATGGTGTGGTGGCCATCCCCACGGATGCCCATGATCTCGCCAAGTGCAAGAAACATGTGAATAACGCGATCCGCATGTTTCTCTCTGATGCCCCCGCGAAAGGCTGGCAGTGGATGAAACCGGTTGCTGCCGTCACCCTGTGGAAGTCCGTTCCAGTGCTGGCCTCACGGACAGTGACAGGCGTCCATTCAGCCGGTGTCACCACGCTGACGTCCTCCACGGCCATTTTCTATGAGAGCATGGAGAACAAGCCGATCGTCATTACGACCGTCGGCACGTTCACGATCCTCAGCTACACCTCTGCCACTGTCGTCACAGTGACAGGTAATGCCACCTGCACTACTAAAACTTTCTCAATCGCGGCGGACGGCGATTACACTCTCCCCACTTCCTTTGGTGGCACGTTCACGGGCAAGGCAACATACGTGACTGGTTCAGGCAACGCCGTGGAAGTCGAGTGGACTGATGAATCAGTGATTCGTCAGTGGCGGGCGAATATCGAGGCGGAGACAGGTGACCCCTATCTCGCAGCGGTGCGTGTGATGGGGTCGGGCACACCCCGGCGTCGTTGGGAGATTGCGGTGTACCCCATTCCTAATGCAGACGAGGTGATCGAGTTTCCATACCAATATGTGTTCGATTCTTTGGTCTCACTGACGGAGCATCCACCTGTCCCCTTTGTTCACGATGACACCATCAAAGCCGCGTGCCTTGCGATTTGTGAGAAGGACGCGGAAGGCGTGATGGGGCCGGACTGGGAAGTGTACACCTCCCGGGCAGTGGCCGCAAGTCACCGGATGGACCGCCTCTCTCAGCCCAAGCGGCTGGGCAAGTTTCTGGGTGGTGGTGGCATCACGCAAATGAGCATTCAGCAGTACCGGGCGAGCGGATACAACCGCCCCACTGTCACCTTCAACTACTAATCGAGACGACTATGCCCCGAAGTGATATCAAAGACCTTGTTTGGCCCCGGGGTGGGATTGTTGAAAACTCCCCCGAGTCCTCCCCACCTGATGGCGACGACGTTGCACCCACCACTCAGGACGCTTTGAACGTCCGCTGCTTTGACTCGTTCGATCGCCGCAATCGCGGAGGTCAGCGGACAGGGCTGGCGAAGTTCATCAGCACCCAAGTCAATGGCACCAACGACCTACAACTCATTAGTGGTATCGTGGAAGCCGTGGCGTTAAGTGAGGATGCAGGGTTCGGGGATAAGTATGCGGACCCGAGTACGCTCCCCACAACCAATGGTCGGGCGGTCGTGTTTCATCCAGACGGGGACCGGGTATGCACTTTCCACAACACCTCTGGTACGTCAGCCCAGTTAATCACCTATGCGTTCTCTCAGGCCACGGGGTTCGGGGCACAAATCCAATCCCTCACCCTGTCGGTTGCGTCACTCTCATCTTCGGTGCCCCTACGCCTCAGCTTCAACGCGGATGGCACCTATTTATTGTGGGTGTCCGTGGCAACCAGTCCCTCTGACACCAACATGAGAGTGTTCCCCTTCAATAAAGCGACGGGGTGTGGTACGGCTGTCAATGTCCCTATCTCAACAGGTATCACGAATACTAGTAAGTGGCAATATGCTTGCTGGCACCCAGATGGCGATCAGATTTTCTTCTGCTATAATGCAATCACATCAAATCTTGTCTCCGTGCGTGTCTATGGTTTCACCGGCAGTTTCTCCGCCGTTGCTCATACCATTTCCCATGCGGCGTTGACAACGACCCTCCCATGCGTTGCCTGCTCCCCAACAGGAGCGGGTGTTGTTGTTGGGGCGTCGGTACGCATCTTCACATGGTCGTATGATCGAGTGACGGGGTTCGCAAACGGCACTGACGCAGCTTCGGACCAGTTGAGCTCCCCCTCGTTTAACCCGGATGGAACAGTCGTGGCCTTTAGTAATAGCACTGGCACAGACAGCGTGGACGCCTACACGTTTAATGCAGTGACAGGTGTTGGTTCACCTGTCAATCGGACAGGATCATTTGGTTTGGTGAACAACGTGGAGTTCTCCCCGAACGGGGATTTTGTCGCCATTGCCGGGTCCACCTCCCCTCGCATCTTTGTTGCTCCGTGGACGGGGGCATGGGGTACGTTGCTCCCAGCCCCATCAACTCTCCCCACGGGTATTGGGGCGGCCCCTGCGTGGAGTCCAAACGGACAGGTCCTTGCAATTGCCCATACTACATCTCCGTTCATCACTGTTCATGGGTTCTCGTTGGCGGCTGTGAATCCGTCTGCCCGGCGTCAACGGGTCATTGCAGTCGCTGGGGGTAACGTGTACCGTTCTTCCGCAGACCTCACTACAATCCCGCTGTCTAACAGTGGGTCTGGAGCCCTGATTGCAACTGGGACCGTGCGAGGCGTCGAGGCATTCCAGAAGTTTTTCTTCTGTGACTCCACCGCTTCGGGGTACAAGTACCTCAATTATGCGAACAACACAGTTACGACATGGACGCCCACGGCGGGNGCATTGCCAGTCGGGACCGCTGATACCGCCATCGGATGCCGGATCATGGCACTCTATCGTGGGCGAGTCGTGATGTCGGGGTTGCTGGAAGAGCCGCACAACTGGTTTATGAGCAAGTCAGGCGATCCCTTTGACTGGGATTATAGCCCGGCGGCGACCTCCCCTGTTCAAGCGGTCGCTGGCAATAGCAGCACTGTAGGTGAACTAGGTGATGTGGTTACAGGCCTGTTCCCGTTCAACGATGACATCATGGTTATGGGTGGTGTGAACTCGATCTGGCTCATGCAGGGTGATCCTGCTGCGGGCGGTGCCATCGACAATATCAGCCGTCAGATCGGCATCGTTGGTCCTGATGCTGGAACATGGGACAGCAGTGGCAATTTCTTCTTCCTCGGCCAGAACGGATTGTACCGTCTCGCTCAGGGTAGCAACGAGCCCATCCTGATTTCCAAGGGCAAGCTCGACAAGTCCCTCTCCGAAATCAATACCAAGACTCATCGCGTATGGCTGGCTTATGATGCTCTGTGGCAGGGTCTGCACATCTTCGTAATCCCGCAGAGTGAGCCGGGGACGGCCCCACTCCAATACTTCTGGGACGAGCGAAACAACTCGTTCTGGCCGGATCAGTATCCAACCGCTCACGGACCAACGTGTGTCCACATGTTCACCGCAGACGACCCGGACCAGCGAGGCCTGTTGATGGGTGGATTCGATGGGTACATCCGTCAGTTTCAGGACACGGCCAAGGACGACGATGGCACACTGATAACTAGTAAAGTGACCTTCCCGATCATCAACCCCGGGCGTGTGTTTGCGTCCAGTCGGATCGAGGATATCTGGATGCAGACCGACGCTTCCTCTGATCCTGTCACGATGTCCATCTACGCCGGGGACACTGTGGAGCAGGCCCGGGCCAATCAGGCCGCAGGGACGGTGCGTGTTCGACGTTCTCTCGTGGGGGGCCGGAACACTCCCCTCCGCCAGCGGATCGCCCAGAACACCCTCCTTGTTCAACTGACGCAATCAGGCAATGCCGCAGCGGCTGCGTCGTGGGCGTTCGAGCAGGGCGGTCTGAAAGTCGCTATCGTTAACAAGATGCACGGGAGGCGAGTCTAATGGCAGGTTTCAAAGGACAGGTCCGAGAACCCCGGGGGGCTGCTCGGGCCCGACGCAACAGTCAGAATCTCACCACCTCGGCGGCGTTCATCGGCCCGGGGTCTGTTGTCATTATCGACGGCGATGGTTTCCTGCAAACGACGGTCGATGCCGATAAGGGACTCCAGAATCTCGCAGGGGAATTAGGCATCAAATTGGCGACAAGTCCGGGCTTATCTCTTGCTGTTGCAGGGCTTTCTATAGATTTAAGGGATACGGAACCCGGTTTAGAGTTGACTTTGACCGGATTGGGGGTATTATTAAGTGGCACTCCGGGGCTTGAATACTCGACCGGATTGCAGGTAAAGCTCAATGGAGCTACCCTGCAACGCGGTGCCTCCGGGTTGAGCGTGGCCACAACGAGTCTGGCCGTGGCAACGACCACCGCTGTCGGTGTCGTTCTTCGAGCTACTACCGTCGCCAATCTCGCCCTCGTGGTCACCAACCCACCGACACAGGCCGAAGTGCAAGCTGTGAGCGATAAGGTGGACGCATTGCTGGCAGTTCTTCGGACGGCTGGCCTCCTCGCACCATAAGGAAACAGAGCATGTCAGCGTTCAACATTACCGACATCATCAAACGCTTCGAGGCCGCCCAGCAATCCGCGAACAAGGCCAACGAAGATCGGTATCAGCAGATTCTCTCCTCGCTTTCTGGCATGGGTGGATCGGCTCGCCGTCGCGTGGATCAGCAGGCTACTCAAGCTGGCGGTGCCGCTGACCAAGACCTGATCTCCCGGGGTCTGGGCAACACCACGGTCCGATCGTCCGTTCAACGGGGCATCGCTTCGGACAAAGAACTGGCGAACCAGACGATTGACGAACAGGTTGCGGGCATGAAGGCAGGCGTCATGGAACGCCGCAACGACGAAGGCCCAGACCTCAGCATGTACGCGAACCTGATCCAAGCTGCCTCTGCCGCAGGAGACCCCAACAAGCGAACGCAAGCGTTCATTGGTCGCGGCGTCCCGGCTGGTGGAAGTGGTGGTGGTGGAGGTGGCGGTGCAGGTGGTGCAGGTGGTGGTGCAAGTGGCCTCATCCGGTTTGGTGGTGGTGGTGGAGGTGGCGGTGGCACTGACGCTTCGATCCGATATGGCCCAACTGGGATGTT
>JGI1221J13441_10000906_pt1 | contig 12816 bp, 8 predicted proteins | sample LakVidmifraction_4_FD_13441 | JGI IMG/M metagenome (IMG submission 13441) | reverse complement strand
GATTTCGTGGCTCGGTTCACAACCGACATTTCTACACGATTCTTGATGAACTGCATGAAAATGGCGGAGCAAACGCCGTGCGAGAAGAGCTGGAGAAGCAGGCCAGCGAGTACCAGGTCCCGTTATCCAGCGTACCTTTCCAGCTTCCCGACCCGGCACTCCAGCCTTCGCCCTGGCAAGTGGAGGACACGGTTGTTTTTGACTCCGACGCACGGGAATTTCACGGAGAGATCATCCGGGTCAACCGGAAAACGTGCACCGTGGCAGGGACTGGAAAATTCAGAGGTCAGCGCTACCGCGTCCCCATATCGATGCTGCGCAGGACGCACTGACACATCGTTCAGGACACTGCCTACCCGGTTTCTATAAGCTCGTCCTGCAAAAGCTCACGAATTTCAGGCACACAGGAGCCACAGTTGGTGCCGCATTTCAGGGTTTGCCCCAAGGCCTCGACCGTGAGTTGCCCCCCACGAATGGCACTAAGAATCTGGCGATCACCCACCTGGAAGCAGCTACACACCAGTGCACCCATCTCTTCTGTTTCTACAGATCGACCAGCAAGTAAACACAGCCGCTGATCCGGGCTTAGCCGATCAGCGGCAAAGCACTGATCCAGCCAGGCCAGATCCGGCAACAGGCCAACGTCACTATCTACCAGAAGAACGGCGTCTAGCCGGCCATCAACCACCCGGGCCGCCCTGAATCGTCCTTGCGCCGAATCGGCCATGATCAGCTGTGGCTCTCCTTCCAGCCAGGTATTCGCTTCACGCTTCCAGTTCATCGTCTTGCTGCCAGCCAACCACCAGCTATCGCTATGCCCCAGCGGCTGGTGGCACCAATAATCACACAGCCCTGCCAGCGCCCGGAGCTCACCGCCAGGACTGCGCCGCATCAGGCGGGCTTGCCATCTGCAGGCAAGTCTGTGAAGGCTGGCAACACCGTGCTTGCTCTCCGGCTGCCCGGAAATCGGGTCAGCTACAGGTGCGATCAAATTCGTCGCCACGCTTTGTGAAGCAAAACGCCCACTCCAGTGAATCGGTATGAACACCTCACCGGCTCGCTGATCGGATGTCACTCGGGCCCGACCGATAAAAGGCTCAGGCCCGGGGCCGGTAAGCTGGCACAACGCCCCCTCGCAAACATCGAAGCGGAGCGCGTCGTCTGGATGAATCTCAACGAACGGCTCCTGGCGGTGTGTCAGAAGCCGGGACGCCAGTGCAGTCCGTGTCATGGTGTGCCATTGGTCACGAATCCGGCCAGTATTGACCACGAGAGGGTAGCGATGAGTGACGGTCTGGCGAGGCAGCCCGGCATGTATGGGCACCAGCCAGGCCCGTCCGTCATCCGTGGCAAAGCGCCCCTCAGAGAACAGCCGAGGTGTGCCAGTTACAACACCGGCCTTATCCTCGGTGACGGGCCATTGGACCGGTTCCAGCTTGTTATAACCAGCCTCTGTCAATTGACCCAGTGCTCCTATATCGAACACCTGACGGCCATCACTGGCCTTGCTAGCGAGTGCTGAGAGCGCGGCATGTTCCCGGAAAATATCCACAGGGCTCTGGTACGGGAAGGCTCTGGCATACCCAAGCTCGCGCGCAACCGAAGTCAGTATTCGCCAGTCCGGCCAAACCTCCGTTGGTAAAGGCAGGAAGGATCGCTGGCGGGAAATGCAGCGCTCCGAATTGGTTACAGTGCCGTCTTTTTCGCCCCAGCCGGCCGCCGGTAGCAAAATATCGGCAAAAGCCGTGGTATCCGTATTCGCCATGCAGTCAGACACGATCACCGTCGGGCAACCCGCCAGCGCCTCACAAACCCGCGCCGAATCTGGCAGGCTAACCGCAGGATTGGTACCCATAATCCAGAGTACCTTGATATCACCGCGATGCACGGCTTCAAACAGATCAACGGCCTTCAGCCCGGGCGCCTCCGGAAGGCGATCCGTGCCCCAGAATCCAGCCAGCCGCTCACGGGCACCCGGCGTGTCGTATTCCATATGTGCGGCCAGGGTATTCGCCAGACCACCGACTTCCCGCCCACCCATGGCATTGGGCTGACCGGTCAGAGAGAAAGGGCTGGCGCCCGGCAGACCAACTCGCCCCGTTGCTAGGTGGCCGTTGATAATGGCGTTGCACTTGTCAGTGCCGGTTACCGCCTGGTTAATCCCCTGGGAAAAAGCTGTCACAGTTCGGGGGGTGTCGGCATACCAACGAAAAAATCTCTCGACGTCATCCTCGCCAAGATCACACTGGGCCGCAACCGAAGCCACCGACGGCGCAACCTCCTGTGCACACGCCAGTGCCTCCTCAAAGCCGTTACAGTGTTCCGCGATGTATCCCTGATTTGTGGCTTCGTGTTGTGCCAGCCACACCAGCAAACCATTAAACAGAATGGTGTCAGTACCCGGTTTCAGTTTGAGGTGAAGGTCCGCAAGCTCTGCGGTGGCGGTTCGGCGGGGATCTATGACCACTACCCGACGACCGGCCCGTTGCGAAGCTTGCATACGCTGGTAGAGAACCGGATGGGCCCAGGCGGCGTTGCTGCCTGCCAGTACCAGAAGGTCCGCGAGTTCAAGGTCGTCATAACACCCTGGGACGCAATCCTCGCCAAAAGCCCGTTTGTGGGCTGCCACCGCCGAGGACATACATAGGCGGGAGTTGGTATCCACATGGGGCGTGCCAATAAAACCCTTAGCGAGTTTGTTGGCGACATAGTAATCCTCGGTCAGCAACTGGCCCGACAGGTAGAAGGCCACCGATCCCGGGCCGTACTGAGCGACCGAGTCGCGAATGGCGCTGGACACCGCGGCAAGAGCCTCTGGCCAGCTTCGATCCTCACCGGCGATCCGGGGCTTTAAGAGCCTTCCAGTGGGTACCAGGGTTTCATGCAACGCAGAGCCTTTCACACACAGCCGGCCTTGATTAGCCGAGTGACTCTCGTCGCCGGTCACTTCGGACGGTGTGGCCACCACACCACAACCCACACCGCAATAGGGGCAAGTAGTCTGAGTGCCAGCAGCCGGTTTCACCTTGGAGTCCACGCTTTGTCCTCTTTCGCTGTGTTTGATGGCTGTTCAGTTAAATACCCAAGACAAACTGCAATAACAGGGCCAGGGCAGCCCCAAAGCCGTGAAAATGCCCTGAGAACGCGGCATATAGCGCCCGCCACCCACTGATTAACCTGCGATGGAGGTCAACCCGACCTGAGACATTCGTTTCACGATGGTGCAAAACACAGCCAGCCTGCACTAAAGCAACCCGACAAGACTTACAAAAAGCACTCGCTGGCACTGAATTTTTTCTCTTACCTGTTGTTTTAAAACATTTTTTTATCAATGGCACAGGGTGTGCAACCTTTGATTTGAAAATTCAAGATCACGTAGAGCTACACGCAGAGCAACCAGGCATAGGCGCCTGCCTTCCCGCAAAGGAGGGTGGGCGCTTTTTTTTGCCGGAAAGAACATACCGAGGTAAGGAACCATGAAGACATCCCTGAACATCGCCACCGGAACATTCAAGCAACTGGCCGGACTGGCTACTGCGATCTCCCTGATGACCAGCGCCGGCATAGCTCAGGCAGCGATTGGTGCGCCCGAGAAACCGGACCTTAGGCTTGGCTTCATCAAACTGACGGACATGGCGCCACTGGCCGTCGCCTGGGAACAGGGCTTCTTTATGGACGAAGGCCTGTTTGTTGAACTGGAAGCCCAGGCCAACTGGAAGGTACTGCTGAACCGCGTTATCACCGGCGAGCTGGACGGCGCCCACATGCTGGCGGGCCAGCCCCTCGGAGCCTCCATTGGCTATGGCACACAGGCCGATATCATTACCGCGTTCAGCATGGATTTGAACGGCAACGGCATCACCGTCTCCAACGAGGTCTGGGAGACCATGAGCCAGTACATTCCGAAGCAAGGTGGCAAGCCGGTGCATCCAATCAGCGCAAGTGCGCTGAAACCGGTGGTGGAGCAATCCCATGCGAAGGGCGAGCGCTTTCGCATGGGCATGGTGTTCCCGGTCTCGACCCACAATTACGAGTTACGTTACTGGTTGGCAGCTGGCGGTCTGAACCCCGGCTACTACGCGCCCCAGCGAGGTGACACCAGCGGCACCCTGAAAGCCGACGTGCACCTGTCTGTCACACCGCCGCCACAGATGCCTTCCACCATGGAAGCCGGCACCATACAGGGCTACTGCGTGGGCGAACCCTGGAACCAGCAAGCCGTGTTCAAGGGCATCGGTGTTCCTGTGATCACCGATTACGAGATCTGGCCCAACAACCCGGAGAAGGTATTCGGTGTTACCCGATCCTGGGCCGAAGAAAACCCCAACACCCATCTGCACCTGCTGCGTGCGTTGATTCGCGCCGCCCACTGGCTGGATGAGGACAACAACGCCAACCGGGAAGAGGCTGTCGAGATCCTCGCTCGCCCGAGCTACGTGGGCGCCGATGCAGAGGTCATCGCCAATTCCATGACTGGCACCTTTGAATATGAGAAGGGCGATATCCGCGACGTGCCGGATTTCAACGTGTTCTTCCGCTATCACGCTACTTATCCGTACCCGTCTGATGCCATCTGGTACCTCTCGCAGATGCGTCGCTGGGGCCAGATCCCCGAGGCTAAACCGGACGACTGGTATATGAAAACAGCCGCAAAGGTCTACCGCGGCGATATCTATGCTGAAGCGGCCAAGTCCCTGATAGACGATGGCTTGATGAAGGCCGAGGATTTCCCCGACTTCAGCCAGGAAAATTTTGCCCGCCCGGATCAGGGTGAACTGATTGACGGCGTCACCTTCACGCCACGCCAGCCCAACGCCTACATCGACAGTTTTGAGATTGGCCTGAAAGGCGCCGACACACCTTAACCGGCAGTACCCAGGAGAACGACATGAGTACGCTAACCACCGCAAGATCCGGAACCCGAATCCTCGGCTGGCTGAAAGCCCTGGCAGACCGATTCACGGGCGTAGAACTGGCCCAGATCGGCAAGCAACTTTTGCTGCCGATGGTCGGCATCCTAATCTTCCTCGGCTTCTGGCACTTGGCCGCTCCTCAGGTGGATACCTCACTGGGGGCTTTTCCGGGGCCGGCACAGGTTTGGGAGCAGAGTGGACAACTCTGGCAGGAACACGCCAACCAACGGGAGCGGGGTGACAAATTCGTGACCATGCAGGAGGAACGGAACGCCCGCATTCTGGCCGACAATCCGGATGCCGAGGTCAAGATCCGGGGCTACCCTGGTGCTCCAACGTTTCTGGACCAGGTTGTCACCAGCCTTGGTACCGTACTGGCCGGCTTCTTCCTAGCCACGGTCATTGCCGTGCCGCTGGGCATCGTATTTGGCCTTAACCACTACTTTCAGGCGGCGGTCAATCCGTTGATCCAGATCTTTAAGCCGGTATCACCACTGGCCTGGCTGCCACTGGTCACCATGGTGGTATCCGCCACGTACGTCAGTGACGACCCGATGTTCGAGAAGTCGTTTCTGACCTCCATGATCACCGTCACCCTCTGCAGCCTCTGGCCCACATTGATCAACACCAGCGTTGGCGTGGCGGCGGTGAATCCCGATCTGCTGAACGTATCCCGGGTTCTGCGTTTGTCGTTCGGGACTCATGTGAGAAAGGTCGTACTGCCTTCATCCGTTCCCATGATATTCACCGGGCTTCGGGTCTCGCTGAGTATTGCCTGGATGGTGTTGATTGCCGCCGAGATGCTGGCTCAGAGCCCGGGGCTTGGCAAGTTTGTCTGGGATGAATTCCAGAACGGCAGCAGCCAGTCCCTGAGCCGGATCATGGTAGCGGTGTTGGCCATCGGTTTTATCGGCTTTCTGCTGGATCGCATCATGCTGATGATCCAGAAAAAAGTTGCCTGGAACGAATAAAGGAGATGATCATGACTAAACCCCATTTGGAACTGACCGGCGTGGAAATGGCCTTTGATACACCCAAAGGCTCCTTCGTCGCACTGGACAACATCAACCTGAAAATCAAAAAGGGCGAGTTTGTCTCACTAATTGGCCACTCCGGTTGCGGTAAGTCCACGGTCCTTAACATAGTCGCGGGACTGCTTCAGGCCACTAAGGGCGGCTGCATACTGGATGGCCACGAGGTCAATTCTCCCGGCCCGGAACGAGCGGTGGTATTCCAAAACCACGCCCTGATGCCCTGGCTGACGGTGTACGAGAACGTTGCACTGGCGGTACATCAGGTGTTCCGCAAATCCATGGCGAAACAGGAGCGCCGGGACTGGGTTCATCACAACCTGGAACTGGTGAACATGGCCCACGCCGCTAACAAGCGCCCGGGGGAGATCTCGGGCGGCATGGCACAGAGGGTTGGTATTGCCCGGGCACTGGCGATGAAGCCCAGTGTGTTGCTGATGGACGAGCCATTCGGCGCCCTGGACGCACTGACACGCGCACATCTGCAGGATTCGCTGATGGACATTCAGCAGGAGCTGAACAACACGGTAATCATGATTACCCACGATGTGGACGAGGCGGTTCTGCTGTCTGATCGCATCATCATGATGACTAACGGGCCAGCTGCCGCAGTCGGGGAGGATCTGCAAATCAACCTGCAAAGGCCCCGCAACCGGGTCACCCTGGCGGACGACCCCACCTACGTGCACTACCGACAGGAGGTCCTGAAGTTCCTCTATGAGAAACAGCGCAAACTGGAAAGCATTGCGCCACGTCGGAAAAGTCAGAGTGCTGACGCAAGCTCGGAAAAAGACAGAGGCATGACCGCAAGGTTCTGAGCAGCTCGCTCACTTCAGCACATCGGCCATGGACACCAGTGCCCGGGCAACCTCGGGCAACCTCTTACCCTGATCCATGGCCAGTTTTCGCAGAACCCGGTGGGCTTCGTCATTATCGATATTGCGGTGCCCCATCAGCAGTAAGACCGCTTTTTCCTGAGTTTTGCGATCTTCTAATGCTTCCTTGGCACTCTGCAAATCCTCGTTCATTTGCCGAAGCCGGCGTGACTGCTCCTGCACCAGATCAAAAATTGACCGTCCTGATTGCTGGCCTATACCGTCACTGCTCCAGGCTTCACCTGATTGAGTCTCCCCATGACTGCCTGGCTCACATAGAACCAACAGGGGCTGCACGGGGTTTTCCGGCTGGTCAAGTGAAGCAATTAAAGTCTCATGGTGTGCCAGTGAACTCCGTGCCTCGGCATATCGTTCCACGCAGCGCCCATGAAAACTGCTTTCCACCGACTCTTCCACCTTTTTGAGCTCATCCATACGCTCGCTCATTAGCGCAAACCAGTGATCGGCAAGTTCCGGGTCCAGAGGTTTGTATCGGCCAATGGAACATCCGAACTGCCGCAGGCGCTCGACTTCCTTTTCCCGCTCATGGGCACGGAGATCCTGCAAAAGCACGCAGCTTTGTTCGTCTGCAAACCCGAGAAACACCTCAAAACACCGCTCCTGCGCTTCAACAAGGTGCGTCATGCGCCGAGTCAGTGCAATATCAAAGCGCCCTTTGGCGAAGCCGGCGGAGCCTGTTGCACGCTCCTGACCACAGAACTCTTTGCCGTTCATCAGATGCACCATGGCCACCAGCAAACGCGCAAGCGAGGGATCTACTGCGGTATCCGCCGCTTCGAAAACCACGGCAATCAGCCTGTGAATGAGCATGCTGAAGGATTCGGTTGCCTCCGACACCGACAATGCGCTGGCTTTTACCCCCTGGCGCAGCGCCGACAGACTCCCTAGCCCGTGAAGAGCGCTGGCAATATGGGCCAGCAAGTGACTACTGACGGGATGAGTCGTCAGCTCTTCATGGATCTCAGCCAGAGCCCGCTCAAAAACGATACACAAACACGCCGATTCCGCGACCATTGTCTTTCGCTCCGGGCCAAACTTTTCACCATCCGACCCCAGGAAAATCGTGGACGCGCCACGTTCCCTCTGCAGACCATGCACAAGGTTACTGATGCTCTGCACCAGCTTCCCCATCTGCAAAAAGTACTGGAGGTTCATAAGCTCGCACCGCCGGGATGCGATCAGATAATCCTCAGCCGAGGGCTGGGCAGAGTTGCGTCGACGTTTACTGGTATTCATTTCAAGGCTCCGGATGTGGCCAGACTTTTACGTTACAAAAGACTGGAGCAATTACCGCGCCAGCAAAAAAGCATCAAAGTCGTGCAATCTGCCCCGACAAAGGGCGGATAAACCGAACTTCTGAGCGACACATTGATCATGATAAGATCAAGTTGTTGATTTTAAACAATTTTCAAACTTGGCACAAACATCGCTAGCTATAATCCAAGGATGAATATTTCGGCCAAGGACTCGGCCGAGCTACCAGAACACTGTTGTTGGCATTGGCGCCGGATCATCGACTCCCCTTGGGGATGAGATGCTCCGGCTTTTTTTTGGCTCAAACGGGCAGAGGTGCAGAGATGATCCGGAAAGCGGAACCCACATTGATCGTCTGTGGCCACGGAATGGTGGCTCAGCGATTCCTTGAAGAGCTGATCAGCAAGGCCTCGATACCCTACCGGAATATCATTGTGTTCAACGGCGAGACGTCTGTGGCGTACAACCGGATCCAGCTTTCAGCCCTGCTCAGCGGAGAGGCCGACGAGGAAAGCCTGCCTCTGAAACCGGACGCCTGGTTTACCCGTCACGGTATCCAGGTTCATCACGGAGAAGCGGTGCGGGCGATCGCTTCCGAGGACCACACCGTGACAACATGCACTGGCCGGGTTTACAGGTATGACTCACTGGTTATCGCAACCGGGGCCAGCCCCGCCCGGCTCGGGATTCCCGGGGAAGAACTGAACGGCGTCATGAACTTTCGGGATCTCAACGACACCCGCACCCTGATTGAGCTGAGCCAAAGCCAGCAGCGGGCCGTTGTGGTCGGCGGTGGATTTCTGGGGCTTGAAGCTGCCGAGGGTCTGCTGCGCCGGGGCATGGCTGTCACAGTTCTGCATCGAAGTGGCTATCTCCTGAACCGACAGCTGGATCCCGACAGCGGCAAACTTCTGTCCGACGCACTGACTGCCCGCGGCATCAACATTCTGACGTCGACCTCGCCCATCCAGTTGCTGGGGCGAGACAGTGTTCGCGCTGTCCAGCTGAATGACCAAACCCTAATCAGCACGGATCTGGTCGTTATCGCCACCGGCATCACGCCCAATCGCGAATTGGCACAAAGGGCGGGACTGGCCTGCGGCCGCGGTATTCAAGTCAATGCGCAACTACAGACCAGCGCTGCGAACATATTCGCCCTTGGCGAGTGCTGTGAGTTCAACGGCGAAACCTTTGGGCTTGTGGAGCCCGGGTATCAGCACGCAAAAACCCTCGCATGCGTGCTTGCTGGAACAACCGAGAGTGCCGCATACCAGCCATCTGTCACCCCCACCCGACTTAAAATCAGCGGCATACCTGTTTTTTCCTGTGGCCAGCAGGTACCCGACGAACACACCGAATCCCTGGTCTGGCAGGACTTTGCAACCGGCAGCTACAGCCACTTGCTGGTTCGCGACAATCGCCTGGTCGGCGCCATCCTTGTGGGCAATACCAGCCAGGGCTCCTGGTACCAGGAGCTGATTACCTGCAACGCCAACATCGACCGGTTCCGGGCCCAGCTGCCCTTTGGCAAACCATTTTGCGAAGCGGCGGCCTGAACCGCTGCCCATGAGAGAGGACATGACCATGAGCAAGAAAACCCTGATCGTGATTGGCAACGGCATGGTTGGCCATCACTTCCTGGAGCAATTCGTCGCCAGCCCCGGGGCCGCGGCGTACGAGATCCTTGTCTTCGGTGAAGAGAAACAGCTGGCCTATGACCGGGTTCACCTGTCGGAGTACTTCGCCGGTTCCACCCACGCCGATCTCGCCATGGGTACCGCCGACTGGTACACCGAACAGAGCATTCAGCTGCGGCTGAATGAGCCGGTCACCGCCCTGGACAGGGGCCAGCGCACCGTCACCACACCAAAAGGTCAATATGGTTACGACGAGCTGGTGCTGGCGACCGGGTCCTTTCCGTTCGTACCGCCGATTGAGGGCCGGGAGCATCCCCACTGCTTCGTATACCGGACCCTGGAAGACCTGGATGCAATCCGCACCAGCGCCCAAGAGGGCAAATCGGGGGTGGTGGTCGGTGGCGGCCTGCTCGGCCTGGAAGCCGCCAACGCACTGAGGAGCCTTGGCCTGCAGGCTCACGTGGTGGAATTCGCACCCCGCCTGATGCCAGTGCAGCTGGATACCGACGGCGGCGCGCTGTTGCGTCACAAGATCGAAGAGCTGGGTGTCCAGGTTCACACCGAAAAAGCCACCACCTCCATCACTGAAGGCGAGAACGCTCGCCTGCGCATGAACTTCAGCGATGACAGCCATCTGGAAACCGACCTGATCGTATTTTCCGCCGGTATCCGCCCACAGGATGCCCTGGCCAGATCCAGTGGCCTGGAAGTGGGTGAGCGCGGCGGCATCGTCGTCAACGACCAGTGCACCACCTCGGACCCGCATATCCATGCCATTGGCGAGTGTGCCCTCTGGGATCAGCAGATTTTCGGCCTGGTCGCTCCCGGCTATACCATGGCCCGAACCCTGGCCTCGGTCCTGAATGGCGATAACGATGCCGCCTTTACCGGCGCAGACATGAGCACCAAGCTGAAACTGCTTGGCGTCGACGTGGGCTCCATCGGCGATGCCCACGGCAAGATCGAGGGTGCCCGCAACATCCGGTTTAACGACGAACAGGCCGGCCACTATCGCCGCATGGTGATCAGCGAAGACGGCAAGAAGCTGCTGGGCGCTATTCTGGTGGGCGACAACAGTCATTACGATACCCTGCTGCAATACGCCCTGAATGGCATTGCCCTGCCGGATAGTCCAGAAACCCTTATTCTGCCAGAGAGCCAGGGCGGCGCCCCAACCCTGGGCCCAGACGCATTGCCGGAAACCGCGTCCATCTGTTCCTGCCACAACGTCACCAAGGGCGACATTTGCAGCGCCATTGACGCCGGCTGCAGCGATCTTGGCAGCGTCAAGGCCAAGACCAAGGCCAGCACCGGTTGCGGCGGCTGTACCGCCCTGCTCAAGAACGTGGTCGATAGCGAGCTGGAAAAACGCGGCGTAGAAGTCAGCAAGGACCTGTGCGAGCACTTCCCGCACAGCCGCCAAGAGCTATTCCATCTGGTCAAGGTCAACGGCATCCGCACCTTCCGCACACTGATCAGCCAGCATGGCAAGGGCCATGGCTGTGACATCTGCAAGCCGGCGGTGGGCTCCATTCTCGCCACCTGCTGGAACGAACACATCCTGGCCACGGACCACGTGCCGCTGCAGGATACCAACGACACCTTCATGGCCAACATGCAGAAAAACGGTACCTATTCCATCGTACCGCGCATTCCCGGTGGCGAAATCACCCCCGACAAGCTGATCGTGCTGGGTGAGGTGGCCAAGCAGTACAACCTGTACACCAAGATTACCGGCGGTCAGCGGGTTGACCTGTTCGGCGCCACTCTGAGCGAACTGCCGGAGATCTGGGAAAAGCTTATTGCCGCTGGTTTCGAGACAGGTCACGCCTACGGTAAGTCCCTGCGCACGGTGAAATCCTGCGTTGGCAACACCTGGTGCCGCTATGGCGTGCAGGACAGCGTGGGCATGGCTATTCACCTGGAGAATCGTTACAAGGGCCTGCGCGCGCCGCACAAGGTCAAGATGGCTGTGTCTGGCTGCACCCGCGAATGCGCCGAGGCTCAGAGTAAGGATTTCGGGGTGATCGCCACGGAGAACGGCTGGAACCTTTATGTCTGCGGTAACGGTGGCATGCGCCCGCGCCACGCCGACCTGTTTGCCACCGATCTGTCCGATGAAGAACTGATCAGCACCATCGACCGGGTGGTGATGTTCTACGTGCGCACGGCCGACCGGCTGCAGCGTACGAGTGTCTGGATGGAGAATTTGGAGGGCGGTCTGGACTACCTGAAACAGGTGATTCTTGAAGACAGCCTGGGCATTTGTGCTGAGCTGGAGGAGCACATGAACGGCATTGTAGATACTTACCAGTGTGAGTGGAAAACTGCTGTGGAAGATCCCGAGAAGCGCAAGCGGTTCCGGGAGTTTGTGAACGAGCCAGCGCAGAAGGATCCGGTGCAGCAGTGGACTACTGAGCGGGGGCAGAGGCGGCCTGCTCTGGAGCCTGCGTAGCCTTCTGGGTTATCGGAAATTAAAATCGAAAGTTCAAGGAGAACAAAGATGAAAGCTCGAACTTGTTGGAACGCGGTTTGTACTGTGGATGACTTGGTGCCGGAATCTGGTATTGCGGTCTGGACCGAGGACGGACCGGTGGCGATTTTTTATCTGCCGCACCGGCTGCCGGCGCTGTTTGCCATCAGCCATACCGATCCGTTCAGTGGGGCTAACGTTTTGGCCCGCGGTATCACGGGGGACCTTAAAGGGGATCCCGTCGTAGCCTCCCCGTTATATAAACAACACTTCAACCTGAAAACCGGCGCCTGCCTGGAGGATGACTCGGTCATGGTCAAAGTTTACCCCGTTCTTCTCGACGGTGACCGGATTCTCCTGGAAACCCCGGAAAATCAACGGGAAGCCGTAGCTGCCTGACCAGGTAATGGGCCCAATCAAGAAACTTTGACGCGCCAGAATCTATAGAGGGCCACCCACTCCCGGACAACCTGGGGTAAGATCACGAGAACACCCATAAAAAGGATGCCGTCCGTGAAGCCTCTCAGCCCCACCGATCAGCTTTTCCTCTGGTTGGAGAAGCGCCAGCAACCCATGCATGTGGGCGGGCTGCAGATTTTTTCGTTTCCCGAC
>JGI1221J13441_10000905_pt1 | contig 12826 bp, 7 predicted proteins | sample LakVidmifraction_4_FD_13441 | JGI IMG/M metagenome (IMG submission 13441) | reverse complement strand
CTGGTTTAAGCCCCATAGAACAACAACAAGAGGCCATTGCGCTTTTGGACCTGCTCAAAGAAAACAATTTCAATGCGGTGATTCTTCAAATCCGCCCGCAAACGGATGCCTTTTACCAAAGTGATTTGGAGCCCTGGTCCTATTTTTTGACCGGCGAACAAGGCAAAGCCCCGGATCCTTTTTACGATCCATTGCATTTTTGGGTCGAAGCGGCCCATGACCGCGGATTGGAATTGCACGCATGGCTCAATCCTTATCGCGCGCAACATTTGTCCGGTGGGGAAATAAGCGATGAATCCATCATCAAAACCAATCCCGAACTGGTGGTTAAATTAAAAGATGGACAGTATTGGATGGATCCCTCAAAAGAAGGCACGCAAAAGCATTCTACCGCGGTGGTGATGGATATTGTAAAACGCTATGATGTGGATGGAATCCATTTTGACGATTATTTTTATCCGTACGATTCCTACAATGATGGCGAAGATTTTCCAGACGATAAAAGTTGGGCTGTTTACCAAGAAAGCGGCGGGGAACTTTCCCGTGGCGATTGGCGCCGGGAAAGCGTGAACACTTTTATTCAGAATTTATATGAAAAAATCAAAGCTGAAAAACCCTACGTAAAATTCGGGTTGAGCCCATTTGGAATTTGGCGCCCCGGTTATCCAGAATCCATTGCCGGGTATGATCAATACAATAAACTATATGCAGATGCCAGGTTATGGCTCAATGAAGGCTGGATAGATTATTTCACCCCTCAATTGTATTGGAAAACCAATCAAGTCCCACAAAGTTTTCCGGTACTTTTAGGCTGGTGGTCCAGTGAAAACGACCAAAAACGGCATTTATGGCCTGGGATAAATGCTGCCTTGAGTGAAGATGAAGTTATTAATCAGATCATGATCACCCGCGGCATGATGCCCAAAAGCCCGGGCGTGGTGCATTGGAGCATCGCCCCACTGGTGAAAAGCGATTCCCTTGCCACCGCCATTGTGGAAGGCCCCTATAAAAAAGAAGCCCTTGTTCCCGCCAGTCCGTGGCTTGATGATGAAGCCCCAAAAGCACCGGTGGTGGTTCCTTCGGTACAGGAAGAAATGCTGGAAATCACCTGGGTTCCTGGAAGTGATGAAAAAGTGTTCAAATATGTGGTTTATTACAATTATGGAACTTCCTGGAACTACAAAATCCTGGACCACAATGAAGATTCGCTGCTCTTAAAACGTTTTATTGGTAAAGCCCCACTTGTTGGTATTGCCGTAACAGCAGTGGATAGGACCGGAAATGAAAGTGAATTTGAAGAAATCGTTATAACGGAATAAAATCCCACTAAAGTGTTCAGTAATCAGTGTTCAGTATGCAGTCAATCAAATTATAATTGGTTCACCGAATTTTGAAGTAAAAACATAACCCTTAAAAGGTGTTTGGAAGCAATCCCAATCCCCTTCTTAAATTTTTTAAAATATTTATTCGTGCATTCGTGGCATTTTTTATGACGCCTCAATCAACAATTTTACGAAAAAACGAAATCGCCAAATCAATGAATCATCAAATCAACATGACCCCCTTCCTCGTTTTTGGTGTAATAGCCGGATATTTCTTGTTGTTGATGGGTATTAGTTATTTCACCTCAAAACAAGCCGATAATAATACTTTTTTCACCGCAAATCGCCAATCTCCCTGGTTTTTGGTAGCCTACGGGATGGTAGGCGCTACATTATCTGGCGTTACTTTTATTTCGGTGCCCGGCGAGGTAGGAAATTCCAACTGGACTTATCTACAATTCGTGATGGGAAATATGTTGGGTTATGCGGTAATTGCCCTGGTGCTCATCCCATTATTTTATAAACTGAAATTAATTTCTATTTATGAATATCTAAAAGATAGATTTGGGCAAAATTCCTATTACGCCGGCGCTTCGTTTTTTCTTATCTCCCAAACTATAGGCGCTTCATTTCGATTATTCCTGGCCGCTTTAGTTTTGCAAATTGCATTTTTTAATGCCTTCGGAATTCCCTTTTGGGTAACCGTTTTGATTACTATTGGGCTAATTTGGTTATATACTTTTCGCGGCGGAATTAAAACAATTGTATGGACAGATACTTTGCAAACCACCTTTCTACTCCTCGCTGTAGTGATTAGTATTTTTATGATTGTAGATCATATGAACCTACAATTTACAGAAGTTTTTAGTACAGTCGCAAAAAGTGAAATGTCCAATATTTTTGAATGGGACTGGCGATCTAATAATGCCTTTTTTAAGAGCTTTCTGGCCGGGATGTTCATTACTATCGCGATGAATGGATTGGATCAAAATGTGATGCAAAAGAACCTTACTTGCAAAAATAAAGGAGAGGCGCAAAAGAATATTTTTTGGTTTTCGCTGGTGTTTTTCTTCTCTACCGTATTGTTTTTAGCTCTGGGGGTTTTGCTTTATAAATACGCCATGGATCAGGGAATAGCGATTCCCGAACGAACTGACGATCTTTATCCTTTACTGGCTTTAAACCACTTTGGTATTTTTGCCGGGGTCGTTTTTCTTCTCGGAATTATCGCGGCTGCGTTTTCCAGTGCCGATTCGGCCTTAACGGCGCTTACCACTTCCTTTTGCGTAGATATTTTAGATATTCAGAAGAAGAAAAAAAATCAGAAAAAGACGCGGTTGTTGGTACATATTGGCTTTACCTTTCTAATGTTTTTGGTAATCATTACCTTTAATGCGCTAAACGACAGTAGTGTGGTTAGCGCCGTTTTTAAAGTAGCCGGTTTCACTTATGGTCCCTTGTTGGGCTTGTTCGCTTACGGATTATTAACCAAAAACCCGGTGAAAGATAAGTGGGTGCCGCTGGTATGTATATTGTCGCCGATAATTTCTGTGATTTTAGATTTTAATTCTGAAACCTGGTTTAACGGCTATAAGTTCGGATTTGAAATCTTATTGGTAAATGCCGCGATCACTATGTTGGGACTTTTTGCATTGTACAATGCAAAACCTAAATTAGTTTAAAAGAATAAAATACCGAAAAATATGCAACTTAAATTTTATTCATATAACCTGGAATTAAAGAACACCTTTACTATTAGCCACGCCTCACGTGATTTTCAGCCGACTTTAATTGTGGCTTTGAGTGATGGTGGATATACAGGGTATGGAGAAGCTGCGGCCACATCATATTACGGTGTTACAGTTGAGAAAATGCAGGCCGATATTGAGAAAATTCAGCCATTAATTGCTGAAAATATCTCCCTGGCCCCGGAAGAACTTTGGGAATTAACACAGCCGCATTTAAAAGAAAATCCGTTTGCGCAATGTGCTTTAGATATAGCCATGCACGATCTTCACGGGAAACGAAATAAGCAACCCCTATATAAATTATGGGGTTTGGAATTAAAGGATATGCCGCTGACTAATTATACGATTGGAATAGATTCGGCAGAAAAAATGATCCAAAAGATTAAAGAATTTCNNTGGCCCTTATATAAAATTAAATTGGGGACTAAAGATGATTTGGGTCTTATACGGGAGTTGCGAAAACATACCGACGCCGTATTTCGGGTAGATGCCAATGCCGCCTGGACNGCAGAACAGGCTATAGCAAATGCAAGAATCCTGAAAGATTTGAACGTAGAATTTCTTGAGCAACCCTTAAAAGCCGATGATTGGGAAGGCATGGAAAAGCTGTACAAAGAATCGGTTTTACCGGTAATTGCCGATGAGAGTTGTATTGAAGAAAGTGATGTTGAAAAATGTGCCGGTTATTTCCACGGCATCAATATTAAACTCACTAAGTGCGGCGGATTAACGCCGGGGAAAAGAATGATTCTTAAAGGAAAATCCTTGGGTTTAAAAGTGATGGTGGGCTGTATGACAGAATCTACGGTGGGAATTTCAGCAATCGCCCAATTACTACCACTATTGGATTATGTAGATATGGATGGCGGATTATTGATAAAAAACGATATTGCCGATGGCGTGAAAGTTTATGATGAAAAGGTGCATTTTCCCAATAGAAATGGTACCGGAGTGGAATTATACCAGTAGGCAGTTTCAGTGTGCAGTCTCACTAGGCAGTGAACAGTAAGCAAATACTGCCACCTGCGACTGAATACTGCAAACTGATATTCGTGGTGAAATGGAAGAAATTATTAAAAATGAAAAAAATGAAACTAATTAGAAAGAACTATTTTCCGTTATTGTTAGTGCTTTTTCTATTCGCTTCCTGCGAGGAAAAGGTTGAGAAAGAAGAGGAGCATCCACTTGAGGAACAAATAGCTGCTGTAAAAGAAAAGTTTGCGCCAGATGCACGCGTGGTGCTGTTTGATGTAGAGGCCGAAAAGCAGGGCGATAGTTATATTCTAAGAGGCGAATCCAACAATCGGGAAGCCCTTACTTCTTTGAAAGAAAAATTAAAGGCCGATAATATTTCCTTTAAAGATAGTACGCAGCTTCTTCCCAATAAGAAAGAACTGGATGGAAAAACCCGGGCGGTAGTAAAAATTTCTGTGGCCAATATTCGGGATGAACCAAAACATTCGGCACAACTGGTTACCCAGGCGACTATGGGCATGCCTTTACACGTTTATAAGAAGCGGGGAGGCTGGTATTATATTCAAACTCCNGAAGGTTATTTGGGATGGGTAGATTACGGCGGACTCCACAGTATGGATCAACAAGAATTTAATAATTGGAAAGGCACTGAGAAATTGATTTTCCTGGAAACTTCCGGAAATGCGTACACCAAGCCCAATACCAATTCCCAACGGGTTTCAGATCTGGTTGCAGGGAACATTTTAGAGCTTTTGGGCAAACAAAATAACTTTTATAGGGTAAAGTATCCAAATAGTAAAGAAGCTTTTGTAGAGATAGCTTATGCAAAACCTTATAAAGAATGGCTGACCAATTTAGAGCAGAATCAAGAAAACCTGGTAAAAACTTCTAAAGAACTTATGGGGGCACCATACCTTTGGGGAGGCACATCGCCAAAAGGAGTAGATTGCAGCGGATTCACAAAAACCGTATTCTTTCTAAACGGAATGGTAATTCCACGTGATGCCTCACAGCAAATTAATACTGGTGAAATAGTGGACACCGATAAGAGTTTTGAGAACCTTGAAAAAGGAGATCTGCTTTTCTTCGGAAAACCGGCTACCGATTCTACTTCAGAGCGTGTAATTCACGTTGGAATGTGGATTGGCGATAATAAGTTTATTCATTCTATGGGAGAGGTGCACATTAGTAACTTCGATAAAGATGCTGAAGATTTCGACGAGTACAATTACAACCGCTACTTGCGCAGTAAACGTGTGCTAAACCAGGAAGATGAAGGTTTAATTTACCTAAAAAAAGCGGACCTATTTACCCAGCCTGAAGCCGAAGAGGTAAAGATGTAACTTCTAAACCTCCCGAGGTTTTCTATAAGAAGCTGTCTCAAAAGTAAATTATAAGCGTCATTACGAACGAAGTGAAGTAATCTCTAAATTGGTTACCAATCATCTGCAGATTGCTTCGTGCCTCGCAATGACGAATAGTAGTTATTTTGAGACAGCTTTTCTCTCAAACAAATAATAACCGCCACCTTTGTCCCAGCTGCAGAAAATTAAACTATTCCCATCTTTAGAAACGCCAATTCCGCGGGGTTCTGCACCGTTTACTTCGGGTAATTTCAAGGTCCACATTTGCTGTTTTTCTTCATTTCTATAGTGAAAAGTTGAAGGAGCAACCCCACTGGATCGTGTTGCAAGAAAAATAGAATTCTCATCTACATCTATGGCGCTTGAACCTGCCGAAATACTGGAAATACTTTTTTGTTTTTTATAGGTTTCCCCGTCTTTACTGTTGTAAACTTGTATTTCTGGACTACCGGGACTAGGGAAATAAAGCATTTTTCCATCTGAAGTCATATCAAAAGTACGGGAGAGGTTTCTATCTTCAAGTTTAATGGTTCTTATTAATTCAAAAGTTTCCCCTTTTTGTTTTAATACGTAATTTGGATCTTCTCCAAAGAGNGACATCGCGTAGATTTCGCCATTCATAGCAGCTCTGGGAGAGGTAATTGCACGTGCTCCCTCGGGTGCTTCCCAAACGGCAATAGCTTTTCCCGTTTTCGAATCGATTTTAATCAATCTTCGGTTAATTCCCGCTAGAATATTTCCATCTTCGGCAATACCAATTCCATTAACCGGATTTAATTTATAAATTTTATCATTCAGTTTTACAGAAGTTAGTGGGGAGAAATCGGCATCCTCATTAGCTTCCGTTTTAATTATAAGTCCGCGGTTGTAATCGGCTAACCAGAGTTTTCCTTCGTTATCCCATTCTGCGCCGTAACCAGCTCCGGAATTTTCAATTTTCCCTTTAAAAACATATTTTGGAGCGGCAATTTCAGCAAAATCGTCTAGGGGTTCATCAGATTTCATCAATCTGAACTTCTTAATTTCAGATGATGAAAAGTTGCTACCATCGCTTACTATTACCCGATGATAAAACGTTACCGGTTCATTCAATTCAGCATTTCCAAGTAATTTAAACCATTCCTTTTCGGTCATTTTCAATCCGGTTTCACGACCCGTTTTTTTCTGAAAAACTATTTCAGAAAACCCTTTATTTCTTGAAAGTTGGTAAATAAAACTTACAAAATCGCCATCTTCATCTAAAGTTTCCTCCCATTTTAATTCATAAAGTGCTTCAATACTTCTAACCGCATAGGTATTTTTGGGATCATGAGAAGTGATTTTAGTAGGTTGTGGCGCCTTATTATCTTTCGGGTAGAGTTGTGTTCTTAAACTCCCGTTTTTGGTCTTAAGTTCCAGATAGAGTCCGCCAATAGACAGGTAATCTCCTATTTTATCTGTGAGTTTAATCTTTCCGGTAAACTGTCCGCTTCCATTTTCGAAATCTTGTATTTTTAAACCCTTCAGAAACTTACCGGTTTCGGTATTCCTTCCCTGGTATATGGCAATCGGGTTTTCTTCGGAAAATGCTTCCTTCAGGTTAAAGATTTCTCCTGAAATATGCAGCTGGTTCTTTTCAATTCTGGCTTTTACGTGTCCTATCCCCGAAATATCATGGCCTTCAGTATTCAAAGAAGAAAGAAAACCTTTTGCACTTTTTGCTTTTTTATTATCTCTGCGCAACATATATCCGTTTATTCCAAACATTGCAGAGGGCAAACTTTTTTCGTTGAATAAAGCCATTTCCGAAGCTTTCTTCTTCTTGATATCATAAGTACTGTAAGAAATGGAATCTTTTTCCATAAAAATATCCATTATAGTAATTGTGTTTACAGGAGCTCGATTTTGCGTTAGCCAGGCTCTTGGTCCAGAGCCCGCCGCTCCTGTATTTAATAACTCCAATTCCCCACGTTTGCCGGGATAATAGGCGTGTTGATGGCCACTTATATAGGTGTGGACATTATATTCTTCCAGTAATTTTCGGAGTTTTTCCGGTTCTTCCAGAACATTTCCTTTAGAATCCCGTTCCTGGGCAACGCTGTAAAGTGGCATATGGCCCATCACAAAGCGAAATTTTGCTTTTTTAGCTTCAGGGGTTTGGAATTGTTCTTTTAACCATTCCAGATTTTCATGGGTTATTTGAGCGGAAGAAGCTTCCCAGGAAACAAAGAAGATATTATCCCCACCAGTGGGTTTAATTTCTCCAGAGGGTTTAATTCCCCGAGGCTTGCCTCGCAATTTTTTAAAAGTATTCTCCAATTCATACCTCGTGGGCTTGCCCCGAGGTTCTTGATTATCCTGAGGCTTGTCGCGATCTTTAAAATTATTTTTCGCTTCATACTTGAAGTTTTTGCCCCGGGGTTCTTGATTCATGACAAACGAATAATAATTTGGAAAATGAGAATCATCTACAAAATTAAGATCTGGTTTGTGTTCGTTTTTATTCCAGAATTTTTTCGCAAATTTATGTTCAATAGGGTAGGAGCGTGGCCCATCATGATTTCCCAGTGTAAATGCAAAGGGAATTTTTGCATCTTTTAAAGGTTGTGCGATATGTTTATCAAAACCATCCCACATTTTTTGTAATTGTTCGGTTTTAGAAACTCCCATTCCGGCTACCATATCACCACCGCAAATTACCAGGTCTGGTTTCCATATTTTCGGAATCCTGTTTATTATGCTATCTACCTGCCACTCATAATTTGCTGCACCCAAGCCGGAATTGAGGTCTGATATTACAGCGATTCTAAGGTCTCCTCTTCTAGGAATTTCTGGAGAAGATTTTATAGGAACAAGACGAATAGCATCGGTGATAAATTTTCCTTCAGTTGCTCCTATAATTTCCAGTGAATCTTCAGCTCCTATTTCAATATTTCCAAGCACATTCCATTTTCCTAAGTTATTTAGAGAATTTTGGCTGAGGTTTATCGTATCACTTTTTCCCTTAGAATGTAATATATAATTAACCTTTTCGACGTTTTCAGCAGTATTTACAGTAATCCAGGCAGCAAGTTGATATTCTTTCCGCTGAAGATTTTTAAAATCATATAATGCTTTGTTGGTTTGATTAGAGGTTGCACTTCGTGACAGACTTTCGCCATAATAATTAACCTGATTCCCGGTTTTCCAAATTCCCGTTTCCGAATAATTTTCACTTTCTGTATCGTAAATTATGGATTTTGGTTGTTCTGAAGCCTGAATTTCTGAAATCACCAGAGCTCCGGCATTTTTTCGTAAACTGTTACGGTTTCCGCCGGTAATATCAGTAGGTATATTAACCACTTCATTAGCCGCTATTAGTGCCGAGGAACCTCCACCGTCTAAATTTAAGGCTTCTACGGCACCAAGATTAAGCATTAAATTGGCCAACTCTTTTAATGTTACCCCAGCACTTGCTTCCTGTCTGCCGTCTACCACCATCATGATTAAGGTGTGTTTATCCTTATACCCAATAGCGCTTCTGGGATGTCTTAGAAGATGGCTTCCTGCAAAACCCTCTTCTGTGGAGGTGACCTTTATTTCACCGTTTTTTATTAATACAGGTCCGCCGCCAACGCCCTGGCTTACATCCCATTTTTCTGCTTTTGATGTTATTTTTGGACTTTCAAATTTTTTTGGAATATCCTGAAGATTATCCGAATTTACCCAGGCTATCTCCGGGATCCCGTTTTTAATGCCAAATGCGCCCCGGATAGTTTCTTCATTTGGTCCTGCTGCAATGACTTCTCCATCTTGAATAATTGTGCTAACCGAAGCATTAGTGGCGAAATAGCCTCCGTTTATAGCCAGAATACCATCTCCTCTCTCGTAGGTTTCTATTGTGGTTTCGCGTATGCTATTACTACCAATGGATCGCAGTTTAAGGTTCTCGTCGCTTAAATCGATTTTGGCATACATGGCACGCAGGGGTTTCCCATCGGGCAAATTCCCCATGGCTTCGAAAATTTTTACTGAAGCCGGAAGGCTAATATTTAGGTCTTCCCGTGGTTCCCAGTTTAGGTTAATTTCCTGTGCTTGTAAAGCAGAAACTGTAAAAATAAACAGGAACCCAAGCTCTTTTAGGTAATTCATTCTTTTATTGTTTTAGGAATAGTATGTTTTCTGAAAGCCGTTAATACCAATTAAACATTGAAATTCTTAATGCAAAATTTAAAAACTCAATTGATATAATACAATAAGTATTGGGCTCTTATTTTTTTGAAAAACTCAAGGTCTTGCTGCCAATTTTGGATAATTTCTTCCGGATGTTTGCCTGCATCCAGGGCTTCACGAATACTTTTGGTTTTTAATAATCCGTCTAAACGCTTTTCACGCCACTCTAATTTTTTAGGGTATAGCTTTTTTAAAGCATGAAGAAAATAAATTCCCGCTTCAACCGACTTAAATTTATCCCTATTGGTTAGTATTAACGAGACCGCGGGAATTTCTTTACCTATAAATTTTGGCGGATAGATTTGAATCCCATCTACCATTTTACTTGGTGTAAATTGCGCAGGTTCAAATTCAATTCCTTCAAGCTTGTATGTCATTAATTGGGCAATTAATTCTTCCGGGTTTATCCATGGCGCTGCAATAAATTCAAAGGGCCTAAGGGTTCCCCGGCCTTCAGAAACATTGGTGCCTTCCAGTAAACAGGTAGCCGGATAAAATGTGGCAGTTGTAAGATTGAGCATATTTGGCGAAGGCTTTATCCACGGCAGGCCGGTCTCATCATACCATTTTTTATGGGAATAATTCTCTAACGGGATTACTTTTAAATCCGCATACGGCAGGTTTTTCTTTTTTCTTTCTTCGTTAAACATGGTAGCAAGTTCACCAACCGTCATTCCATGAGTTATGGGTAGGTTTTCAATTTTGGTTACAGGTTCATTGGACTTGCCTACCGGACCATCTATATAATTTCCTGAAATGGGGTTTGGCCGATCTAAAACAATAAACGGAATATCATTTTCGGCTGCGGCTTCCATAGCTAAGAGCATTGTTTTAATATAAGTATAAAAACGCGCGCCAATATCCTGAATATCAAAAATTAGGACTTCCTATTTTTCAACATTTCAGGAGTCGGTTTTCTAATTTTTCCGTAGAGGGAAATCACCGGAACCCCGGTTTTACTGTCTTTTGAATCGCTAATGGGTGTATCTTCTTCGCCCCGGATTCCGTGTTCAGGGCCAAATAAAACGCTTAGCTGAGTTTCAGTGTTTTCGTGAAGTAAATCTACCAAATGTGCGCCTCCCGGTAAAACCCCGGTGTGATTGGTTACCAAACCTATTTTTTTGTTTTTTATAAGACTGAAAAATTCTTCTTTAAATAGTTGTTCTGCACCTATTTTTACGCGATTTTCAACTTTAAGAAGTGGCAATTTTTGATATAAATCGGTACCAGGACAGGTGGTTTCGGCCTGGTCTTTATGGCCTGAAATGGTTTCCCGGGAAATACCATATTCTGAAGAAATATACGAAACCAGTTTTTGTAGGCTTACCCATTGCGGGGGCAGTACTTTTTCTTTATTAAAATCTCCTTCTACCACGATTAAAACATGGCCTTCAAGATCGTAATTGGTATTGGAATCTCCCTGAAAATTGATATCCCGACCTTCCGCAATATCGCCATGGGTAGTGATATAAAAATGATATGGAACATCGGCCCAGGCTTTTTTTATACTTCCATTGGCCATGGGGGAATCGTTTTGAGAGAAATTTTGAAGTGCCTGTAATTTTTCTTCCGTAGAAAGTTCGGGTTTTTGAGGCATCCCGGTGTGGTGAATGGTAATAAACTGCGGTTTATGGGGTTTCATTTCCATGACCGGCTTTTCGGCTTTCCAATCTTCTCTCTTGGTAATGGCTAACTCACCTTCAATGATATTTTGTGCCGAAACAGATAATGTGCCGAAAATTGCCAATAAAAAAATGAACTTAAGTTTATTCACCATAACACCGCAGTTATTATATTATTCCCACCAGTGGGTTTAAGATCCCGAGGCCTGCCCGAATTGAATTCATTCAGGCGGGCTTGCCCCGAGGTTTTTGATTTAAGCTTTAATTCCCGATAGCTCTAGAGAATCAAAACCTATAAGTTTTCATTATAAATACTTTTTATAAAGTTGATAAAGCACTTTTAAATCATAGTTGCTAAACGATTTTTCTAAATCTTCTTGTATAAAATGCAGCTTAAAAGCACTTTTGGCAGAGCTTAAGTTTGAAGTGTCAAATCCAATAATTTTAAGGGCGTTTTCCACGTTGAAATCGGCTGGGATTACTTCAGGAAAGACCAGTTTATCTATAAATGGAATTCGAGTGTTCAAATTGCCCTGTAACTTTGTCACGAGTGGGTTGGGACTAAAGAATTCGGCTTCGTGTTTCAGCTTTTCTATTTCAGCTTCATCATACCATAATCCATAACCTTCTTCCGCTAATTTTTTCCACGGGAAATTCTTATTCGGATCTACTTTTCTCGAGGGGGCAATATCTGAATGCCCTATAAAATTTTCTGCGGGAATTTTATATTTCTTCTTGAGGATTTCTAAAAGATCAAGTAAACTATTAATTTGCGCTGTGGTAAATTCTTCTTCGCCATTATTATCTATTTCTATGCCTAAGGAAGAAGAGTTTAAGTCGGTGTTATTTCCCCATTTTCCAGCACCGCCATGCCAGGCGCGATAGTAATCGTTGAGCATATGGTAGATCTCGCCGTCTTTACCAATAACATAATGTGAACTTACCTGGGTCCTTGGGATGGTAAAGGTATTTAAGGTTTGCCTTACCGAATCTTGCGCAGTGTGGTGCAGTACCACATAATTGGGTTTGCGCAAGTTAAAATTAGTAGTTCCCACCCAGTATTCACCATAAAGGAGTGCGGATTCGTTCTGGTTTTCCTGGGCGGGTAACTGCTTTAATTGTTTGCTATAAATTTTTGTTTTCTTCTTGTAAACCCTATTAGTCTTAGCATAAGGATTCCCAGCACACGACACCAGGCCGAAGACCAGAATGATGCTGTAAAAAACAGCACGTATGCTTTTTGTATGGTTATATTTTTTCAATATTTCCTTGATTAAATAAACCCCACCTGCCTAAAGAAAACGATTAGACAGGTGGTGGTTTCACTTTTCTACTTTAAAAATGTGTATTGGATTTGCATAGAAATGGTATTATTCAAATTTCCATCTTACAAAGGCTTCCATGGCTTCATAATTTGCCAGGCCTAATTCGTGATACGTCTCTGCGGTTTCGCTATTTCTTTCTTCGGCACGAACCCAGAATTCCCTTTCGTCGTCACCAGGGAAAACAGGGCTATCTTTTTGGGATTGATGCTGAAAAATAGCATTTCTTTTCCGTTGAACTTCCTGTGGGGAAAGCGGTACCGCCATTTCAATTTCATGAAC
>JGI1221J13441_10000901_pt1 | contig 12858 bp, 15 predicted proteins | sample LakVidmifraction_4_FD_13441 | JGI IMG/M metagenome (IMG submission 13441) | reverse complement strand
AATTACTTTCTACAAGTGCGAGAATTACATCTCTGTCTGCTAAAAGATCGATGCTTAAATTTTCGGGTGAGCAGTTGTTAGCTCTGAGAGCTTCTATTGCTTCTTTTTTGTCGGTGATTAGATTTTTATTTTTCATTTTGTCTTTCAGCGGGATGTATGCTTCTTTTATGCTACAGATCATATGATTTTATGTCTTTTTTCGCAAGAATAAAAATTCACGAGAGGAAATATCAATAAAAAATAAGATTTATTTAGAATCTAGCTTCTTTTCCTGCTTAAATCGGCCGTTCGTTCCCAAATAATTTGTAATATGTTAGTTTGTCTTTTAATTAAGGAATTTAGTCCACATGGAAAAAGGTCAAGATTGTGCAGAGATCAAAGTTGTCATCTCAGATAGCGAACAGCGATTAGTGAAGAAGCATCTAATCTACCACTCAGGCTTCCAAGTCTCAAAAGATAGCGAGTTTCTTAAGGATCTCGTAAAAGATACAAGAGCTGATTTCAAAGGCACTCCAGAGAAAATCACAGTAAACATAACCATTTTGTGGGAATAGTATGCCCAGAGCTTATCGTAAAAAGATGAAAATCGGCAGGGCTATAAAACTTATAGACTGGAAGAGAGTAGATGAACTGCTTTTAGCTGGATGTCACGGAACTGAAATCGCTCCTCATTTTGACATGCATGTGCAAACCTTCTATGACAGAGTATCGTTAGAGAAAGGTATGTCTTTTACAGAGTATTCAACTAAAAAGCAAAAACATGGCGATTCTATAATTAGAGAAGTCCAGTTTAATAAAGCTTTAAAAGGGGATAACGTTCTTTTAATATGGCTTGGAAAGAATAGATTAACGCAGCGAGAAATTCCCATCGAAGTATCTCCACTCGCTCCAAATCAAAACGCAATCGATAAAGATGACATCATCATCAGACTCACAAGTGAACTAGCCGAGATCAAAAAGCTACTGGCTGCTAATGCAGATAAGTGAAAAACAAGCTTTAAGCTATGTGCAAGCTAATAAGCGTTTTAACATCTGGATCGGCTCTGTCAGAGCGGGTAAAACGTACTCAAGTATCCGAGCGTTCATTAAGTTTTTAAAGGAAGGTCCTCCAGGCGATGCGATGATCGTCGGAGTAAACCGCGGCACCATCCAAAGAAACATCTTAACTTTGATGTATGGAATCTTGGGCTTCCCCGTTCCTGCTCCTATGTCAAATAAGACGATGCTCTACGGACGAAATCTTTACTTTGTGGGTGCTCCAGATATTTCAGCTGTCACAACAATCCAGGGCTCAACTCTTGCGATGGCTTATGTAGATGAAGCAACTTGTATCCCCGAGATGTTTTGGAAAATGCTTGAGACACGGCTTAGCGTCCCTGGAGCTAGACTCTTTGCGACAGCTAACCCAGAGGGTCCATCGCACTTTCTAAAAAAGCAATATCTTGATCGAGCAGATGTACACGACTTAGTGGCATGGCACTTCACTCTCGATGACAACCCAATTTTGGACGAAGCTTACAAGACAGCGATTAAAGCCTCTTTTTCTGGGCTCTTCTATAAAAGATACATTTTAGGCGAGTGGGCTTTAGCTACTGGAGCAATCTTTGACGCGTGGGATACAGACAATGTGTATGACAAAGAATTTCCTGGACCAACTTTCTACGCAGCGGGCTTAGACTACGGCACGGTGAACCCCACAGCTTGTTGCATTGCAGCGATCTCCCCGCATCAATGGCCTCAAATAAGAATCGAGCGGGAATACTTCTTTGACTCGGCAAAGCATGGTAGATCGAAGACTGACTTAGAGCTAGCAAGAGATATCAAAGACTTCATTGGCTACACACCGATCACTGCTCTTTACGTAGATCCAGCAGCAGCTTCTTTAAAGCTAGAGCTACGAAGTTTAGAAATTCCAGTGATTGATGCAAATAACGATGTGCTTTTTGGCATTAAAAAGATGGCTCAGTACATCGCGGGGAAAAATCTGCTCGTGCATAAAAGCTGCACAAATCTAATTGAAGAAATTCAAGGCTACGCTTGGGATCCAAAAGCTCAAGAACGTGGAGAAGATCGGCCCATCAAGAAAAACGATCACATCACCGACAGTCTCCGCTATCTAATCGCTTCAGTCTTTAAACACGGGATGCACTCCCCCGACCAGAATCTCACTTACGATCAGATTAGAGCAAAAGTCTACGGTAATTACGATATGATCGACAGTTTTAATAATGAAACTTCATTTAGCATGTAATCGAATCGAAAGTATGACAGATCAAACAACCATCAAAGAAAAGTTATGCGTCCATTGTGACTCTTTAAAGCCGTATCCTGGTGACTATATCACTTCTTACATACGGATGACTGTGGGCAGTAAATGCGCTGACTGTCGTGTCATCAGTCGAAAAGCCACCAGAATTAAAATGATGGGCAAGTCTAATGCTAGTAAAAGTGAGTTTAACCGCAGTGGAAGTAGTCGGGGATATAAAGTTGAAGATCAATAGCTACAAGATGCGTTGTTTAGTAAATAAACATTCCTTTACCATGCGATAAAATACTTTAATACTTGGAGTGACTATCGGCTCGTATCAAAATGCATATTACAGCGGTGGAGAAGTCGACCCGACGGATTCAGGCTCTCGGCACACAAAGCAGTTCATGGATCACTTTTATACTTCATCGTATCCAGCAAACGCGTCCTATTGGCAGCAAGGAGCTATAGATAAGCGCTTTAAAGTGGGTGATCAATCTCTGTGGTCGATGATCTACGGCGACAATAACTATCATCAATCGCGCAAATTCTTCTTCAATTTGATCCGTCGTCACATCAATATGATCACAGGCTTCCAGCGTCGCAATCGAAAGTCTACCATCACAATGCCCGTTCAGAATGACACAGACTCTTTAGCTGACGACTACAACAAAGTGATGAAGTGGTGTGAAGAAAGAGATGGTTTTCAAGAGTATTTGTCTCAATCTTTTGAAGGAGCTTGTGACACAGGGAGCAATTGGCTGCATTTATACCCTAGCTACACCTTAGATCCGATTTCGGGAGATTTATTTACTGACCAAGTGGCGTATTGCAATATCCTTGTCGATCCTTTTTTTCGTAAGCAAGATCTAACAGATTGTACAGCTCTTTGGCGAAGACGTTGGGTGACAAAGTCAGCAGCGAAAGCTCTTTTACCAGGACAGGCGAAAGAGATCGATCGAATGCAACCGAAGGGTGCAAAAGACGGTAGATTTCCTTTACAAGCTGAGCTTATTAATCTTAATAGTAACCAGCTTTTTGCTTTGGACGAGTTTAACTATCGTACGACGCGTGAAGCCACCATGATTATTGATCCAAAGTCGGGAGAAAGTGCTGAGTGGGAAGAAGATGAGACAGAAGAACCAGGTATGCTTGAGCAAGTAATGCAGCAGCAACCATGGCTGATGATTAAAAAAATGCAGGTGCCGACAGTTAAAGTTGCTATTTGCTTGAGTGACAAAATATTGTACGACGGCCCTAATCTGCTGAATATCGACGCATACCCTTTTGTGCCGTCTTTGTGTTACTACGAACCAGACGTCCAGTCTTACGCTTGGAGACTTCAGGGAATAGTTCGCAACCTTAGGGATAGTCAGTACTTATATAATATGCGCAAGGTCATTGAGCTGGATATTTTACAATCGCAAATTACTTCAGGTTGGATTTATCCCGTAGATGCTGTTGTAGATCCAAAATCTTTTAGGCAATCAGGACAAGGGTTCCTAGTGCCGTTGAAAGCTGGGCATCTACCGCAAGAAGTGCAGAGAATCGAACCGCCATCAATCCCAGCGTCTATGATGGAGCTGTCAAGGAGTCTAAGTGAAGATATTACGAAGATCAGTGGAGTCAATGAGGAGCTACTTGGGGCTGCCACCGATGACAAATCAGGAATTTTATCCATGCTCCGACAAGGTGCTGGACTTACGACACTACAAGGTATATTTGATAAGCTTGACTACACTCAAAGACTCTACGGAAAGATTCGACTGCAAGCGATTCGAAAAAACTTCTCCAAAGGCAAAGTTGCGTCAATTCTCGGTCATGAAGCCGATCCACGATTCTTCACTTCACACTCTCTTAAATACTCAATTGCTGTAGAGCAGGGGAATTACTCGACAACGCAAGGGCAAATGGAGTTGCAACAGCTTTTACACTTTAAACAAATTGGAATGCCGATTTCAGACAAGTCGATTATGAATGCCGCGTTTATCACTAATAAAGCTGAGCATGTAAAAGAAATGGAAGAGCAAAGCAAAGCTATGCAACAAAAGCAGCAAGCTGAAGAAGCTAACCAAGCCAAAGCGGATCAGTCTAAGATGATGGTAGAATTTGCTAAATCAAGAGCAGATCTGGCACGTGAAAAAGACTACATGGCTTCAGCGCAAGAGAAGCTTGCAAATATCGATCAGATTCACGCAAAAGCCGAGCATGAAAAAGCAGCTGCGGACTTAGATTTAGTAAAAATGATGATCGGGCTAGAAGACTTAGATTTAGAGACGATGCGGAAGTCATTTGAGCTTGCACAAAGTATCAAAATCGCAAATAATCAAATTAACAATCCACAACAAAGCCAGGGGGCAATATGAAAAAAGAATATAAAGGCGGAATGCATTCAGCTACAATGCCGAAAGAGAAGTTTGAGAAGTCTGAAGGTAAACTAAGTTCATCTTGCGGACTAAAATACGCTACAGAGTTTGGTAATCCAGCAGATTTAGATAAAAATTCAGCTGCATTAGCGGCTTATGTAAAAGCAAACAAAGCTAAGCATTAGGACTTTTTATGGCAGAAAAGAAAAAAGCTAAGAAAATGGTTGCTCCGATGATGGTTAAACACATCAAAGCAGAGAAAAAAGACATGAAATCAGATGCGAAGCTTTTAAAACAAGATGGCGCCATGCTGAAGAAAATGAAAGGCAAATGCTAGGTATCTTATGGCTAAAAAATCAGGACCAGGTTTGGCTATTTTGGGCAGAGCACCATTTAGCAAAGTTAAGTTAGAAGGGCCAAAAGTTCATCATGATGATCATGGCAAAAGTGCTTCAGTTCCAGGCAAAGGATCTTGTTGCGCAATCCCAGGAGAACATTGGGAAGTAGCTTACTCAAGCATCGTAAAAAAAGATGAGAAGAGATTAGCAGGCAAAGAGTTTAATCCCATGTTAGCTAAAGATCGTCCGCATACCCACGCCAAGGTAAACGAAGAAGATCATTGAAGAGTATCGATGCATAATGTGAAAAGGAAGACCGCTGGTGAAATGTCTCTCAAGGCAGCCAGCGACACTTCTCTCTACGATCCTTTAGAAGTAGCTCATGCGCTGACAGACGATATGGCTACGCAATTACAGATTTGTGCAGAGACGCACGCTAAAATCTTTGATATGGACGAATTTTGTCTAATTCTTGTGATTGCAAGCGACCCGTTAATCCAAGGCGTAAGAAGACATAAGTATACAGCCTTCCCTTTTTTGCCTAAGCCAAGACCGCAGCAGACAGTCTTTACGTACAATAAGCGAAATGGGAACTGCAAAAGATTGTGGTGTTTACCTAACGCTAAGACGATGGCGATTATCTCGGAGATGCCCACTGTCAGTGAAGAGTGGAAAGCAACGAAATATTGGTGTGACTCCTTTTTCAAACATACTTTTTTTGACGATATTAGAAAGATGCACGGAATAGATATGATGACAGAGTCAGAATATTTAAATGCTCATCGTGCCGAATTCGTCAAGGCGGGAGCTGATGAACTCGAAGGACTCCACTCCGACCCCTTTGACTTTTCTAAAGTCACGGTAAAGCAAGTCGTAGATAAGTACGAACCCATCCTTTAAGAGAGCATTTTCAATCTTTTTCGGAAGACATAGACAAGAAATTGGGATGTTAGCGCCTAAGCAATTTACAACATTGCGGTAATGAGATAGATTCTCTTTCAATTCATCAATAGATAAATTAACACTATTTACATTTGGAGTATCTTGCATGACGGAACAAATCCAGGTTAAAGAACTAACTGAACAAAAAGTAGCAGATGTTGAAGTAAATAATCAACTGACTTCCCAAGCATCTTTAGGTAATGATGCATCTTTTTCTTCAGAAGAAAATATTAATCAGATTAATTGGCGCAAGTTTCGGCAAGAAAGAGAAAAAGAGCGCAAAGAGAAAGACGATTCTGATCGTAGAGCTAATGAGAAAGAGCGTGAGGCTAATGCGCTAAAGTCAGCGATGGAAGCTTTGCTAAATAAAGCTCAACCAACGTCTCAAAGATATGAAGAAGAAGATGATGAATCTGAAGAGCAAAGGATTGAAAAAAAAGTAAATGCAGTCTTAGAGCGCAGAGAAAAAGCAAATGAAGAAGTTAGACGTAAGAAAGAAGTCGCTGAATTGCCAACCATGCTGGCTAAAACTTACAGTGATTTCAATGCAGTGTGCACAGAAGAAAATTTAGACTATCTTGAATACCATTACCCTGAAGTAGTCGCTGGGTTTAAAAACATGCCCGATTCTTTTGACAAGTGGCAAAATATCTACAAAGCAGCTAAGCGATTCATCCCAAACACAGATAGTAGAAAAGATCAGCTAAGAGTAGAAAAAAACTTAAACAAGCCTCAATCGATGAGTGTTCCTGGAGCCACGCAGACAGGAGATCATGCACCAGCACAAATGTCAGATAAAAGAAGAGCTGACAACTGGCAAAGAATGCAGCGGATTTTAAAAGGTGCCAAGTAAAGATTACTAAAGCAAACATCTCTACCCTTAAATTAAAAAAATATATATAAATGGATTAATACCACGAAGAGCTTTTTACTAGCTTTTCACCAAGACTGAACAGTGACTCGTCATCATAGGCTGATTTTTAGTTTGATTCGCCATCATTCGAAAGCAGAAACCTATAATGATAGAGAACTCACATGTCATCATCCACAGGCATTACTAACATCAATAACATGGCACCAGAGCTTCCGCTTCAATTCAGCGAAGATCTCTTGAGCACGCCAATGTTTAATTTAATTCACAGCTTTGGTGCAGATTTGCACTATGCTGAATCCCACATCGGCAAAACTACACGTATGTCTCGTTATGAGCGTCTTTCTACAAGCGGCGGTCAGCTTGACGGTTCTGGCATTGATCCAGCTCCTGAAGTTGTTCAACGTACAGATGTGAATGCGACGATGGAAATTTACGCAAAAACTGTTGTAATTAACGAACAAGTAACTTTATACGAGAACGACAAAGTTCTTACTAAGTTTACAGCTTTGTTAGGTCAATGGTTACGTGAAAAAGAAGATTTACTAATGAGAGATTTATACTCTTCTTCAGTATCTTACATCAATGCTACAGGCGGAGTAAACGGCCAGCAGCCTTCTGATATTTCACGCTCAGATGTAAACAACATTGAAAGAATTCTCTTAGGAAATGATGCAAGAACAATGCTTGAAGTGATCGAAGCTGAAGACAAGTTTTCGACATCACCAACAAGAGATTCTTTCATTGCTTTAGCTAGCACAGACATTACGCCAGACTTACAGAACGTCCAAGGTGTGGTATTGAAAAACGCTTATCCTTCGCAAGAGTCACTAAGACCAGAAGAATATTGCCAAGTTAGCAGATTCCGATTCTTTGTATCGTCTAAAGCTGCAAAAATCCCAGGAATTTCTCAACCATCTGGACAAACAGTTTACACAATTCCAATGTTTGGTCTTGAAGCTGCTGCAAAAGTCGAGCAAAACAACTACACAGCAATTTTAGGATACAGACCTCCTTATGTTGTTTCATCTGTAGGACAAAACAGCCAGTTATATGCAAAGTTTGCGATTGCACGTGCGATTACAAACCAAAACTGGGTATCTGGTCTTAACGTAACATCAAGACTATAAGGAGAAATTATGGCTTTTACTTTGATTACACAAGGTTCATTTTTATCTGCTGGCGCAGCGGTAAACATCGATCTTCCAAGCTCTGCTGATTACTTTAAAGCAATCAACATGACACAGCTAGCGACGACTCAAGCGACTGGACGAGGAGTCATGTTTGAGTGGTTCGGTAACCCTTCCTTTGCACAGAATAGTGCGATTAGATGGTCTAAAACCAACAGTNCTGACGCTCTTAATATGAGCTTGGTTACAAGTGGAGGTTTTAACTACCTCACTTCGTATCCACAGCCAGAAGCTGCCGTTGTAGGCACTGCGATTACCGCTGCATCTCCAGCCGTAGTAACAATGACTAACACATACTCAGCTGGTGATAAAGTTGTACTTTATAACACAGTTGGTATGGCGCAAATTGGCGGTATGGCATTTACAATTTCTTCAGTAACTGGATCTGCTTTTAGCCTTATCGGTTTGCCAGCAGCAGGATTTGCAGCAGCAGCGACAGCGGTTACAGCAAGAAGAGTTTCAAGTGTTACACGTGTAGAACCTGAGTTTTTATATGTAACGGCAATTAGTAAAGCAGCTCAAGCAGTTGTAACTTGCTCACAACTACCAGCTAACGTGTTTGTAGGACAAAAACTTGTCTTTCAAGTACCACAAAGCTTTGGTATGACTGAGATCAATAGCACTAATTTAAATGGTATTCCAGTAGTCGTGACTTCAATTGCAAACGCAGCGTCTGCATATCAGTTCACAATTAGTTTGAATACTACAGGGTTTACAACTTTTGCATTCCCAGCTTCGACTACATCGCCAACAGCACCGTTGTTTGCGACAGTAGCAGCTGCGGGAGCACAAACTTCGTATGATCCTGTACTGCAAACGTACACAGGGTACAACATTTCTGTAGATTCTTTCAGATCTGGGATGATGTTGCCTGCTATGAATTTACAAGCAGGGGCGCAATCTCCAGCTGGTTCAAGCGGTGATACAATTGCATGGCAAGCATTTAAGTGCGAGTCAACGTTTTACGGAAGTGTATAATCGTTAATACTTGCTCCCTCTTAAAACGGGGGAGCACTTTAGTAAGGATAGAATATGGCAATTGTTTACGGTGACAATATTTACTTGCCTGCAAGTCCTGTAACACCGCCTTTTTTGACAATATCCTCAATTACTCGCACCACTCCCATGGTAGTTACTGTAACAACCCCAAACTCGTACGTAGCGGGTCAGAAAGTTCATTTTACTGTGCCATTTGATTATGGTATGACTCAGTTAGACCAAGTTACTGGTGAAATTTTATCTGTTAGTAGCTCGAATCTTATCCTCACTGTAGCTATTAACTCGACTCAGTTTGACTCATTTACAATCCCAAGCAGTGGAAGCAAGCCAGCAACGGTAGCTCCTGCGGGATCGAAGAACATATATAACATCTTGCAAGCTTCGTTTAGAAGCGTAGACGGGATGGAAGGGAATTAAAAACTTAATAAGCTTAAGAATTGTAGAAATTGGTATATAAAATGTAAGCTAACTCGCATATCAAAAAGATTATTTTAAACCTAACATAGGTTGATATAAAGCTTACGATATGAGGTTAAAACATGGAAAACCTAGGGATAAAATGACTGTATTATCAAATATTAAAGACCCGAGCCCGATGCTAACAGCTTCAGGTAAAGAGCACGGACTAGTAAACGTCACAAGAAATTCAGTAGAAAACAGCAACTTTAAGCGATTTAAAGAACAAGATCGTCCAGCTATGGAAGCGTTGCGAAAAGAAGAATCTAAACTTACTAAAGCCCGCTACATTAACACTCTAGGCAAAAGCGAAACGTTAGAATTGACTTATTGCAGATGGGACGGCGATCCACTTTTAGAATACAGATTTATCCCAAATTTTGCTTATGAAGTGCCAAACGGCTTGATTATGCAAGTGAATGGAAAGAAAGTTATGAAGAGAAGCGGTTTGATAGATTCTAAAGAAAATGTGTTAGCAATAGATCAAGTAGAACAATCAGAACACATGTTTGTACCACTTGGCTTTTAGGGGAAATAAAATATGAGCGCAGTCGCACCAGCAAATTCTACCGTCGCCTTTATAAGAACTACGATTAGGGAGCTCTGTGGAGCACCTGGCGAGAGTCAGTTGACGACTGCGTACATCGATCAAACGTTAAACAACTTTTACACCACAGACTTCCCGTACGCAATCAAGCTAGATCAAATGAGATCTGTGTACACTTTTTACACGCAGCCAAACATAGACCGTTATCCTTTGGACGTGAACTACAATCAAGGGGTGAGAACTCCGATGTATGTTGACGGGATCCAGGGGAATTTCTTTAAAGACAGAAGTGAGTTTTATGCAATATGGCCACGTTTTCCAACTAAGTTTCAAAGAGGGCAAAGCTCTTTAACTGCGGGGATATCGTCAATTACACAAGCAATTTTGGCGGTAGTGACAAGTGCAGCCCATGGCTTGAGTACAGGCAATACGGTTTATATTACTGGTGTAGAGGGCATGACCGAGTTAAATGGGAACAGTTATTCAGTCACGGTAATTAATGCAAATACCTATTCGATTGCTGTAGATTCAACAGCTTTTACAGCATACGTATCAGGAGGCACTTGGTACCTAACGCCGATACTATTTTCATTTATGCTACCTGGACCGCTGTTAAGTAAAGAAGTCGTGATCGGTGGCGTAGATATTGAGGGAGTTTCGTTTGCGATAGCAGACAATGGAGAAGGAGATTTACAGCTACAATCTCCAAACGCTGTAGTTTCTGTGCCGTTGCAAACGACTAATCCCGCAGTGCCTGGCATGTATAATAGAAATACACGAAATCCAGGGTTAATCAATGTGACAAATGTGGGGACAGTTGACTATGTGACGGGTCAAATGGCTTTTACAAATCCGCTTCCGCTACAAGTAGGCACGCAGTTAACCATCTTTGCAACTCAATATCAGCCAGGCAGACCGTTATCTATGTTGTTTTGGAATAACGAGTTTACTTTACGTCCAGTGCCAAAGTTAATCCACAAAGTGGAGATAGAGACTTATCTTACGCCAGTGCAATTTATGCTAAGTACGGACAATCCGATCTTGAATCAGTGGGCACAGTATTTAGCTTACGGAGTGTCAGCGGAGATACTACGTCGTAGACAAGACATGGCAGGACTAGCAAATGTGATGGAAGGTTTTAGACGACAAGAAGCGTTAGTGTTAGAAAGACAGGCTACGGAAGAGATTGGGCAGAGAAATTCCACTCTATTTAGCGGTTCTACTCCAAGCGTAAATGGCAACAATGGCTTTGGCCAAGGGTTTTACGGATGACCGCATACACTCCACTTTTTATCAAAGGCAATAGCACGGGTTTGGTTGAAAGCAGAGAAAACTTTCTTTTGCCAGATGATGCCTACCCAAAGCTTGAAAATGCATTTGTGTGGAGAGAGCGAATTAAACGGAAGCAAGGGTATCAACTGCTTGGGCGGTTAAGAAGAGCCTTTGTAGCTGCAGCGTTAGGTAACTCAAGCGTGACGGGGACGTTTAACGGCAATTTAATTAGTATCTTTAGTTTAGAGTCTACAGCTCAAGTACAGCCAGGAAGTGTTGTTGTCACAGATGGCACCAATACCATAACCGACAATGGATTAGGCGTGTTAGTAGGAGTCCCAGCAGGATCAGGAACTATTAACTACACCACGGGAGCTATTACGGTTGCAGGCGCAGTGGTGTCGACAGCGTTACAAGTAAATTATGCCTATTTCCCGTGTCTACCAGTTATGGGAATACGCGCAAGGGAGCTAAGTCTTAACAGCGTAGACATGACTGTGTTTTTTGACACGAAGTATGCGTATAACTTTACAGCGGGCGGTTTTGTAGAATTTATACCTGGGACAAACTGGTCGTCGAGTCTTCCTCAAGCGAACTCTAACTTTTTTTGGTCTACAAATTATTGGGTAGCAGCAAATAACACAAAAGTGTTTTGGGTTACTAATGATTCGGGGACAGTAGGAGACCCTATCCGCTATACAAACGGGTTAGGAAGTGGAGTGGGCTCGTGGATAAACTTTACTCCGCAAATAGACGCTTCGGCAAACTTACTTACGCAGTGTTTAGCGTTACTTCCCTTTAGAGGCAGATTACTAGCTTTCAACACCTTTGAAGGTACATCGCTTGCTGTATCTACGAAGTATTCTAATAGAATCCGCTGGGCAGCAATTGGCACACCCTTTTCAGTAGTATCTTCAATAGTAACTGCGGTGAATGCGAATTGCTGGCGAGATGACATTAGGGGACAAGGTGGGTTTTTAGACATTCCAACGAATGAAGACATTGTGACTGTTGGATTTGTAAGAGACAATTTGGTCATCTACTGCGAAAACTCCACTTGGCAGCTGCGGTATACTGGAAGAACGATTGCACCTTTTCAGATAGAAAAAGTTAACACTGAGCTTGGAGCGAGTAGTACATTTAGTGCCGTGCAGTTTGACACGTCTTTAGTGGGCATTGGAGACAAAGGGATTGTTGAGTGTGATAGCTTTAAGAGTCAGCGGATTGATATTAAGATTCCAGACTTAGTGATGCAGAACATCAACAACAACAACTTTGGTCAAAAAAGAGTGCATGGCATCCGAGACTTTTTCCAGCGGTTAGCTTATTGGACTTACCCGAATGCAGCCTCTAAAGGAATCTTTCCAGACAGAAGGCTAGTATATAACTACGAGAACGATTCTTGGGCAATATTCACCGATTCTCTCACAACTCTTGGCACTTTCCAGCCTATTTCAAGTCGCACATGGGCAAACCCATCAGGTGGTTCCCCTACAACAAAAGTTCGCTGGGAAGAGGCCAATTTTCCATGGGTTAACAAACCTTTGAGTATTTTATCTATTGTAGGCGGAAACCAGCAAGGGTACATAGAATACCTAGATGAGCAAACGACGAACGATCAAAGCTTAT
>JGI1221J13441_10000899_pt1 | contig 12866 bp, 12 predicted proteins | sample LakVidmifraction_4_FD_13441 | JGI IMG/M metagenome (IMG submission 13441) | reverse complement strand
GTTCGAAACCCGTCCTGCCAGGCGAGCAAAGTAGGATGACTAGTGTTAAAAGTAGGCTTATCTGGCTCTATTGAGCCAGATGTTACCGGTTCGAAAGTATCATTTACTACAGGCATCCATTCTCTTAAAAACTCAAAGGCTAATGTGTAATTAGGCTTTATTTCTAGGTCTTTTATTGAAAGGTTCGAAAATATTTTGCTTAATAATAATCTTTTGTCTTCTGTAGTTGCTTTTGGACTTTTATATATTTCTGAAGCCTTAGAAGCAAGCTCATGAATAGCATATCCGGCTTCGTAATATTTAGTATTACCATCATTTAATTTTCTAAGTGATCCAAGCGCATCATCTTTATCTTTATTATATTCAACAAATTTTTTCTCATAGAAGTCAGTAGATATTTTTCCATCAATTTTATCTTCGTAAATAGCTTCAATACGACGTTGTGATTTTTCTATCTGGCTGTTTAATTCTCTTTGTGTGCCTTCATGATAATTAATCTCATTTCCATGACTTTCTTTTAGGGCTTTTTCCAACACCTTTAGGACCTTGTCTGATTTTGGAGCAACGTTATCAAATAAAGGAAAAAGAGATTCCTCAACTCTTTCTTGTCTCCACCAAGCTGTCTGGTCACAATCTTTATAATGATTACAGTGACCATACCAGTGTCCTTTCTGTATTTCCCACGTGATTGTTCCATTACACCCATCACAGGTTAGTTTTGACTTGAATACAGGTAAGTGTTTCCTATATAGCGGTGATTTAGTTTTTCGACATAGTTTGTCCTGGACCATTGAAAAAAGGTCATCATCTACAATAGACTCTTGCTTCCCAGGAGACACTTCATCATTCCACCTAATACCTCCACAATAGAAAGGGTTTGTTAAAAGCTCATACATTCTAGATTTACTAACTATTTTTCCGGTACTATTTCGCAGACCTTTTTCATACATAACACCAACTAAAGCAGATAAAGAATAATTACCAGTGGAATAAAGCTCAAACATTTTTAAAATAAAAGGAGCCTTCTCCTGGTCAATGATATGTGTCTTGTGTCCTTTCTCGCCAATAGTTTTATAACCAAGAGGTGGTTTAGTTGGCAACCATCCTTGTGAAATTTTTTCTTTCTGCCCCTTTTTAACTTCTTCAGATAAATTGGAGATGTATTTTTTAGCAAGAACTATTTCTATATCCCATCTAAATTTTTCATCGGATTTTGCATTTTTATGTATAACAAGATTTTGTTTTACGAAGTGAATTTGTCTTTTTTCGTCTTCTTCAATCCAATCATTAGCAACAACTGCTTCTTTTAGGTTTCGTGTTAACCTGTCTACTTTTTCACATAAAAGAATTGATACCCTTTCCTTTTCCATATAATCCATCATCTTGGAAAAGATTTTTCTTTGTTTAGCTCCACTAGCGGATTCAGCCACAGCAAATACCTTAACTACTTTTAGTTCTTTTCTATTTGAATATTCAGTTAGGAGTTTTTCTTGTGAAGGTAAAGAGTAACCGGTCTCCTCCTGCTCCTTAGAGCTTACCCTACAATAAGATACTGCTTTATTTTCCATAGGTTTTACTAGTTAGCTTATAAACAAAAGTGGGATAGTAATAAGAACTTAATCGCCAGACCAAGAACATTACTATCCCGCTTTTGTACACAAACATGATTTATTCTTTACTCTCGGTCTGGCAATTATAATTATAACATTTTAAGGTCCATCATTGGTATTGTGATTTATTCGAGCAAGTACATCAAAATAATCCACTAAGTCATTTAGTATTCTTGAAGCATCCTGAAGACTTATTTTTTTATCATATTCCTCTGTTATTGCTTCTTGAAATTCTTTTATGGTCTCCTTGCTTATCATATCGATAAAACAAGATTAAAAAATTGATTCTTGATTAAAAAAATCACCTTCTTTGCCTTTCAAAAAAGTATCGTCAGTATCGTCAGATTGTTTATTACTATCCTGAATTCTCTTAATATTTATTTTCCGTTCAGTACCATTTGTGCTTATTTTTACCAATAGACCCATCTGTTTTAACGGCGTGCTTAATTCATTTAATCTACGAGATAAAGCATTTGAAGCCTTTGGCCAATATTTTTCTCTAGTATCTATATCAATAAACGAGGCATGGTTTGACAATTGTCTTAGTAAGTCAGTGGGAGTTGCCTCGTGCTCATCCTTACTTTCCATAAAAGTAATGATTGCCGTTGCTACAATATTTTCATTCACCAACATTTCTGTTTGTTTATTAATGTTGTTTTCATAGGCTTTCAAAAATTCTTCTTTTGTAGAACCTAATGCTTCTGCTATAGCGCACCCCCAAATGGTCCAGTCTGCCATTCTGGGATACATATCTAGCTTAATGGTTGGTCGTATTTTCATCGCTTGCGAAACAACATCAAAAGCTCCACCTAAAATTTTTGGTAAATCTTTTTGAAAATTATCGTTTAACTCTTTCTCTGTCTTTCTATTTTCTGGGTCTATTCTTTCCATTTCCAGAAGTAGACTTCTTTCAAGTAAATCAGGTCTTGTGGTAACAAGATTAATTCCATTAATTCCTATACACCTCATGAAGTTATAGATTATATCTTCATCATTTTCATAAAGTTCTCTTTTTATATGTCCACCTCCGGTTATTGCCTTACAGAGTATATCTGATTGATCCTCATTGATATGAGAGACATTGTCGAAGAATAGGAAATGATGATGTGCTAAAGCTTGTATTAGTTCCCCGTGATGACGAGGGAAACTTGCGACATCAATTAATGACGGATCAATAACCTGTCGAATTAATTTTGCCAATGTCGACTTTGAAGAGCCTTGTGCTCCAAATATCACCAACATTACATGAGGAAATCCAGGAATAAAGCAACTGATCAGGAATACTAATAGCAACAGATTATGTTCTGGATTTACAACATTTATATATTTAAGAAACAGTCTAACTTCTCCATCATTACTAGGCTCTACTTGAGCTTTATGATGAGGATATCTTTTGAAAAGTATGGGTGGATTATTTACTTTTTTCCAGCCGTCTTCATTTATTTCTACGGCTTGCCAATCTTTATCAGTTAAGTCATATAAGAGATTATCTTTAAGCCACGCGATTCTATTTTCTAGTTTAATTTCTTGACCCTCAAAACGCGCCTTTCCTTCAAGTACTCCCAAGATACTATTCAAGACTTCTCCTCCAGGAGCTTTATTCTGAGTACGGTAAATTTCATGTGACAACCAATTCTTTATTGCCTTACTCTTACACAGTCTTACTTCTCGATGCCCTTCTATATCTAAAGCAATGTGTCCATTTCCTTGTTCATCGTGGAATAAAACAACGTCTTTCCGATTTAAGATGTTTTCAAGCAAAACATCTGCTTGAGATAATTTTTTAGTTGTTTTTTTATTAGCATCTTGATATTTTTTTGCACTTTCCCAAGTATTTCTTAATTCACTTTCTGTGATCGGTTTTAGATTTTTTTCATTCCATATCTGTAACTGGTCCCACCCCAAATCTTCCCACAGCCTATGATCTGTTGAAGACAAAATTTTTCCAGCCATAGAAATTGCAGTGTCGTTTCTTTTTCCTTCATCAACACCATCTTTGCCAGATAACCATTTCTTATCTTCATGATCATCTTTTGTTAAATCTAAAAACCATTCGGGCATCTCAGCAAGATCATCAATAGAATCTGGTGACACAACCCATTTATACTCTCCTCCATTTTCATTAACTGATGGCGCAAGTAATATGTACCCACCATCCCCACGAGAATCTACACCTTCTCCATCTATTGCTGATCCTGATTTAACTAATTCATTTTTAGGATATCTGAAAAAGAAATGTTCTCCACCATTTCCTGATTTTGCACACGCAGTTATTGGCAAAGAAAACTCTTTTGAAGTTCTATTGTGCTTCTTGTCTAAATCAAGTGCTATAACCCCCGAAACTTTGCCTGTAACAAGTGCGGGGTTAGCGTTTGGCCATTCCGTCCACCATTGGTTTATTTCTTCTCTAGTCGCACATTTGTCTTGATATTGTTTCCAAGCTATAAGAGGTTTTTTATCTGCACCAGTCGGAATAATACTTAACCCCATAGATTGATAATAAAGAGCTGACTCCAATTTGTTTTTATTCATAATAGTATTCACTAGTTCCTTACGGCGCTCTTGGGTAGTGAATACTTTAGTATTTCCCCAAGGTCGCCGTAAAAAACAAAAGTGGTTAATTGATAACCAGGAGTGTTTTAAATATTAAAAAACACCTTTTTTTAGGTGCCAGCTGTTTGATCTGATTTATTTGAGTATTTTACGAAGAATCGTAGATTGTTTTGGGAGAATTGCGGTATACCGCAATGTTTGTAATATTGGCTACGATCAATAATAAGTTTATTTTAAAAAAATGCAAATAAAATTTATAGTAAGCAATTAAAGTAATATAAAATCAATAGACGTCGGTGTCGCCTTTAATATCTCAATATTAAGACATTTTTATATAAATGGTTTTACAGAATCTTGTGATAAATTGAAATTTACATTTGGTGAATCTTTAACATCTTTTTTATATTCATATCCTTCTAGAATCATTGATGCAATAAAATCGCCATTACTAACAGAACCATTCATTTCTTTAATATTTTTTTCTGTAATGTGTTTTAATTTATAACTTCCAACTTTTTTATTTATGTTTTTAGTTTTTTCGAAATTATCTCTAATAAAATTACGAATATGGACCAGCGAGTCTACATCTATAGGTTCACGGTTTTTATCAAATCCATTTTTAAATAAGTTTTTTGGTAACATGTTTTTATTAATATAAATAAGTCATTAATCACAATTTTAGTAAATAATCTTATTACTATAACCTGTAAGTAGAATTTTTTATCCCTAAATCAATATAATCCTTATATACATCAACATCATTCTCTGGAGCTAGTTTTTCACAAAAAGTCCTTAAGCGCTGTTCTCCGACTACCCCATAAATCCAAACAAAGAATATGGCATCCGGCCTATCTACAAAGGCGATGTATGCTTGAATACCACCATAATCATTATTTTCAGCACTCAAGACGACAAACTTACTTTGGTAATATTCCCTATCAAAGTTATTTAAACCACACTTCATACCTATGTCTTCATTCGTGAGGTCCAAAGCGTAGTCTTCCTCTAATCCGTCATTTGTTCCGTTCAGATAGCCGTTTAAAGCTAAACGAATTTGTTTAATGTGAGGATAATTAACGAACTCTTCTTCTGTTGGTGATTCTCCAATTATATGGTGATTCTCCAATTATATGGTGATTCTCCAATTATATGAGGATTCTTTGATTCAAGATATTTTATAGCATCCATAATTTTGTCAGGGTCTACAGTACCAGAGTTACTCTCTCTTCGGCTTTTTGTTCTGTCTTAAAATTTAACGTATAAAAAATACCACCTAAAATAACTAAGATTATTATGACGATAATATATTTATATTGTTTAATTTTTTTCATAGTATTCTACATTTTTTCCCATTCTTCATCTGTATATTCATCTTCACAATATTGACCATCAACCTTCTTACCCCATTCCCAGTGGCATTTTCTACAAACCCACTCGTAATTACCCTCATCAAAACAGCAACAGCCCGCAAAATATATCCCCGGACTATTTTCAAAAGCCTCCTGAGTGGGTTCACCATACTCAATCTTTAAAATTTCAACAGATTCACACTTGGGACATTTTTTTGTAAAAAATTTATCCTTAATCGCATAAATAATAGCTCCAATAATAGCAATAGGTATTATTATTTTGGCAGCAAAATCAAGAAAATTTTCAATAGCATTTTGATATTCAGCAAAAATCCCAACAGTCACCAGGACAATAACTGTTATTATTACCATCTTACCACCCATAATTTTCTCACTGTCAGTAGATTTTTTACTAAATAGCCAAGTAGATCCCACCACTATCAAAATAAGCCACCAGAATGTAAGATATATAATATATATTAATGTCAATAATAACCATTTAGGAATGTAGTTAAGTATTTTTTTCATGTTAAGTTTAAAAGCATTCTAAAAACTTTGCTTTTAGTGTATTTTGAGCACCCACCCTAGCGCCAGAAAACAATGTACCATTATTTGCAGACTGTTGGTCTAGTCTTGCTTTTTCAATTTGATAATCAGAGCAATTAACAGTACTTACCTGTAACTGTGTATTAGGCAATACATATTGATTATTATTAATCTGTACACTGTCCGAAGTGGAACAACCAAAACCATAATATGCACAATCAATTGAGTTTAGTTGTTCAGGACTATATGGAATACCGGAATTTACACTCACATTATAAATATCATAATTGATATTATTTATTTGTTTGTTTCTCAAATCAATAATCCTATTACCTATCATGTCAGCATACTCCTCAGGGGACATTATTTCTCCAGTTTTAGGGTCACGATACTTTGCATATAAATCTACAGCGGTAGATTCTGATAAAGGAGGTTGAGTAGGTGCATTTGAAACAACATTTTGCTCATAAATAGGAGTCTTGTCTTCTGATGTCTTTTCCTCAACAATAACTTCTTTGCCTGGATCTACGTTTTCATTGAATGACGTTGTGGGAAGAGTAGTAGTCTTTTCATAAGTCTCAACCTGTTGAAAGAAATTGAAATCAAACCAAGAAAATGGATTCCACCAAGAAGCCAGTGCGACTGATGGGGTCATGAGTACTATTAGAAATGCAACTAGGAGATATTTTTTCATATATTTATAATAATTTACATTTTTCTTTTGCTAAAAGATAATTTTGATAATATTCTTCAACAACCGGTTCAACAACTGGAGTCCCAACGCCATCTGGATTATAATTTTGACCACTATTTATACCCTTAACAATCTGATCGTAAAGGTCAACGATACTATTAGGAAACCCTGGTCTACCAAAATATTTACCAGTACCTGAGTTCGGCTCATGAGGAGGAATTAGGTAAAGTAAACGATTAGCATCTCTACAAAGCTCTTCATTAACCTGTTGTGTATCCTGTCTTACCATTTCTTCTTGAATCTGTTCTTTCATTTCTTCCTTCTGTTCTTCTAATTCTGTTATTTTGGCTTCCTGAACCGCTTGCTTATCTTCGACAACCCCTACTCTTCCAATTAAAACATCCATCTGCCTTGTTAAAATTTGAACAGCTTCCTCAACTGTTTTACCTTGAATTAAGGAATAAACGAAAGTACCACCTAGGGTAAAAGTTGGAAAAACAATAATACCGATTAAAAAACTGATAAGGACTTTGGTTGTTGTTTTCATATATTATTCATATTATTTAAAATATTTTTTTTCAAAATTATTATATGCTTCATAAAAAGAAGGTGCTGTGATGTTTGTGTTATTTTCATCATGGGTATAAGCAACAAGTATTTTATTTTTATATACATCTTTTATAAAAGGAGACCAGTTTCTCTCTCCTTCTGCACCTTGACTAATTGATACATTTTTATACAAGCACGTTTCTAATTCTTTACTAAAAATAAATTCCGGAACTTGATATTTATATCCCTTTAAAATATCTTTTTCATGCATTTTTAAACCCTCCTGTTGGCATTCAATATTATTTGAAAGGTTCTCCTTTTTATCCTGCCTTGATATAAACAAAAGTAAGTAAACAAAAATAATACCTATTAAAATAATCACACTAATTTTAAACCAATTTTTTCTTATAGTTTTTTTCATATTTAAAATTAAGACACAAAAAGCCCACCACATGGGTTAGCGACTTGCGTCACTCGTACCAGTTTCCCGATACGGCCTTGGAAGACAAACCACATATGATGGGTTCTTTATCTTCCAAGGACTTTTCGCCATACCTTTATTTCTAAAGGGTTAGGCCAATATTAAGTTGTATTAAAATATTAACACATCTGTAAATAAGTATAAAACAATGTATCTAGATGTTTTTTGAAACTAGTCTCTCATAAGTTTTAGAAGCAACCTCTAAATAACTTATCAGAGTCTTATTATCCATCTTAGATAAGTCCCTGACTTGTAATTCAGCCATAAGTTTTCCCGTAACATCTCCGACTTCTCCTGCCAATTGTGCCACAGCAAGCTTAAAACCCTGCTTGTTTTCAATCAATTTAGGCACACGAGAGGAGCTAATAGAATATCCAGCTTCTAATGCTATTTGTTGCTTGCTTTTGGACTCTTCCATGAGTCCTCTGGCGTATCTCTTTTGTCGTATAGTGGGGCGCTTTTTCATATCTTTTTCCTTAAATATCATAATAAAATGACTACTAATATTATAGTCGTTTTATTACAGAAAGAACAACAAAACTTTTTCTGAGCAACTGTTTTTATTTCACATGATAATCTTTATATAACTAATCTCTCTCATAATCATTAACAATTTCTTTCAGTGTCCAGAACGTACTTTTTCCATACTCAATCAGATTGTCTATCAAATCATAGACACTGTCTTTTAGCTTTTTATCACCATTTTCGAAGATGATCTTAATTGCATCGAACCACTCTTGCTCTAAGTACATAAGACGTCTGGTCATATTTAACCCTTCTTTTCCGATAAAAAAGTATTGTGCAATATTAATAACATCTTTAGGAGAATGTTTTGCTAGCTCAACAATGTTTTTACTAAGACCATATTCCCATTCAATCTCACCATCAATTTCAATCATTACTTGCCCAATATGACCAGCGAGCCACACAGGATCAAAAATACCTTTCTCCAAACTAAACCACATTCCCATTTCCGAAAGAATCTCTTTTTTATTATGTTCCTTCAAAATGAAATCCCACATATTAGCTAATCTGTCTTTTGCTTTTTGATCTTTAAGTAATTTATTAGCGTCATGATTGTCACCAGACACAAACATACTCCCTAAGAGTTTAACGAACTCCCCTTTTTGTTTTATTGTAGTTGCATCAGACCAAAACAACTTATATAGATCTCCATCATAATCAAAGAACATATAAGCAAGCGCCATATGGATTGCCACTGCTTCATTAGGGTCTTTATATTGTTGTCTTATATCTTTTTCTGGATCATCGACATTAATATTTTTTTTGTATAATTCTTGAATCTTTTTTTCTTCAAAAAGATCTTTATATATAGAATTTGAAACAAACCCTTGCCAAGAAGCTAAGTATAGTTGTTTTTTATCATCACTTTCTGGAAATATTTTTGATAATTGTTCAAACACAAAATCTTTATCACGAGAATAGAAAGGAGGAATATAATATCCAAACATAAACATAATAGCCCTGGTATTCTCTTTATCTAAGGTTTTAGTATAAATACTCTTAACATCTTCTGCTAATTTAGATCCATCTTTATATATGAATATTACTAAAGCTTGAAAAGCTCTCCCTCTTACTCCGTTAATTGCCATAGAAAATGGATCAGAAATTACCATTTCCCCACTAGAATGATTGCTTGTTTTTGAAGAAGCTGTCTCAGGAGCCTCATCCTCAATCGTCGGATCTGGATACTCTAGTAAGTAACCGATTGTTTTTAATAATCTCTCTCTATATTCAGAAAAATTTAAACTTGATTTTCCATCAACAAGAGACTGAACAACATCACACATTGCAGAATGGACATTTATCCAATTTGAAAGCCAAGAATCATAGAATCCTTCTACTTTTTCTCGCTTTCCAAAAAGTCTTTTATCATCTGAATCAATAAATTTATTAAATAATTCAAAAAGATTATTTAAACGGTAAGTATTTAGATTATCTTTGTTATCCTTAAAAACTTCCTCAAACCCCCTCAGTAGATCATAAACGTAGTGCGAGTCTATCTCGTCAATATCAAAGAATTCAGGAGCTTTATCTATGTAGTCCTGTAATCTTTTTCCAACGTCTTCTTTTATCAAACTACCAAGACCATCGGCATTTGTGGGGTTAAGAAAATCTTCTGATTTATTTTTTTTATTCAATTCTCCAGGAGACCATTCATTCTTTATTTTTAAAATAATTTCTTTTATTTCTAATTTACCAAGATTTTCTCCATCAACAGGACCTTTAGATTTAACACTACCAGACCTACTACTCATAATAGTTGGCTCCGGCTTATGATCAGGATTAATTGTAAATCCCAAAGATTCTGCTTCATTTCTTAAGCAAATAATTTCAGTATCCTTATTGTCTTCAAAATAATAGTATATTGAAGACAAAATATCTGAACCATAGCCAAGATGCCACTTTTGTTTTTTTTCTTTTAAACTTTTTTCATATCTATCACTAAAAAATTTTATTACTTTCTCTACATATTCTTTCTTATACGCCTCATCTAAATAAGTGAAACTCTTTTTCAGGGCCGATTCATATTCTGCACCACGGACAACATCCACATAGCTTTGATTTTCTTCAACCTCAAATCTACTAAAAGATATTTTAAGTTCTTCAATAAAATAGTTTGGGTTGATAGATAAAACATAAAGCTTTAGTCTAAAGATTGAAGGACTGTCCGGTAATTGTTCAAAATAATCATTAAATAATTTTCTTGAAGACTCTTGATCCACACCTTCACGACCAATAGTCCTATCAGCCAACTCCTTTACTACGCCAAAAAGCTCTTTTACATCATCTCGAGATGAAATACGTCTATGATTACCTACATGTAAATCGAAGAAATCAACATCAAACAAACTGAAGATGTCTTTATACTCAAAACCCTCTTGGTTCTCATATTTGTCACCCGTTTTTACAATTTTACCTAATGTATTAGTAGTAATTCTCAGAGCTTCTTCAAAATCCTCAAAATCAACTTTTAAAATAAATTCAAATACTTTAGTATAAGAGAGGTCATTTATATAAAATGGATTTCTGGAAGTTAATTTAAATTCATCTTCCCCTACTTCACTTTCATTTTTTGTATTCAAGACTATTTCAGAAAGTTTAAGTAAATCAGTGTACTTTTCTGCTTCAAAAAGTGTTCCAAACATTTTTTTGAATTCAGAACCAACATGACCTAAAGGTCCCACGAGCTTAACCCAGTTCTGTTTTTCAATTTTTGGGATAACCCTACCTAACTGATCAGCTGGTAGATCACCTGCAATTCTTAAAAATCCATTTACGACTTCTGGGTTAAAATTTTCTTCAGTGGTAGCAGTTCCACCTTCCAATATTATGTTTGTAACCACCTCAGAATTATCATCAACAACCCTGTTAAGATAGTTTATTTCTGGGGTCTGGTAACCGTACTTAGTAGGATCTTCTTTTTTAGTCTTAATAGATTCCAATAACCTATTATCTAATAACGACTCAACCCAAGTGTGATCTAATTTTGAAAAGAAATAATTTTTAGAATCTACGGAAATCAGAAGCTCTTCTTTAAGAATATTGAAGTCGGCTGAATCAACTCCTTGATCAATAAATTTGTCTATTTTTTTGTGTAATTTAATTTGACTCATATTATTATACATAAAGCATGGGGATATATTTTGGTACAGCTGTTGATGAACGGTAATAGTTCATCAACGACTTTGAATATATATTTTCCATATTATCCTTCCCTGCGTCGTCAAAGATAACGTTTAATATTTGTCTGTAAAAGTAATTTGCAAATTCTGATGCTGAATCTTGTCCAACCCCAGAATCGTAAGCTATAGAGTATTTGGAGATTCCTTCTTCAATCATTTGATAAGCTAAACTAGGGTTATCTTTTAATAAACCTCCCCCAGAATAACAATAGGACAAGAAGACTACATAAAAACTTTTTTCACGCAAAAATTCCATAAAATCATCTTTGGGAAACTTTTCAATTTGATCGTAGTATTCAGAATTCTGCTCAAAACATAAATTACCCTCAGTGTCTCCATGTAAAATAATATGTAAAAAATCAAAGTCATTAATGTTAACATTATTCATGATTTCTTTATTTAAATGGTAATGAACCGCACATTTAGATATTTTTAGATATTTTGGAGTTTCTTCTTGAGTAATTAATTCAGCAAGTTTATATATTCCAGAAACCTCCTCTTTAATTTTTTCCTTTAGAGAAGGTATACTTTCATTTAAAAACTTATAGGATTGAGAAATAAAAACCCCAATATTATACCCATAATCTTTCTTTTTCATATCATAGTCGGTGTTCTTTTTATCAGAATACACACTTCTAATAACACTATTGCTTATGCCAAAAAAGGATTCCCAAGGTAATTCCAAAAACATACTATCATTAGAAGTTATAAAAATGATATTATTTGAAGGTGGTTCCTTGATCCCCATCACTTCAAGTAAATAATTAGTCATTGCATTCTTACTACTAACAACTTCTACTTTAGGATTAGCAGAAGTTGAAAAACCCCCATCATCCTTAGTATCTGAGCCTGCCTTTATTTCACCTTGAAATTCTTTCTTTTTTCTCTCAATTACTATTGTTTCTATAAAAATTCGTTGTCCTCCATTTACTTCCATAATCAAATACTCGCCAGGTTTATAAACATCAATTAAATCTGTGGTTTTTTCAAAAAACCCATTAATACAAAACTTTTTAACTGTTGTTTCCATTTCTTCTGACATAGTAATGATGAAATAGTAACAGATTAGGAAGGTTAATAACACCACAGCAATAAGAGGTACCACTACTTATTTGACACAACAACACCGGAGGCATAAGGAAGGGGTTACCCCCTCCAGTCTTAGGCGCAATTTTTTCAAATTACGGTACTGACGGTACTTTTACTATATTAATGCCAGTAAATGTGTAATCTCTTTCATTGTTGTCTCTATATCCCCCACTGCCTCACTCCAGTTCACAGTTCGAAACCCGTCCTGCCAGGCGAGCAAAGTAGGATGACTAGTGTTAAAAGTAGGCTTATCTGGCTCTATTGAGCCAGATGTTACCGGTTCGAAAG
>JGI1221J13441_10000898_pt1 | contig 12869 bp, 19 predicted proteins | sample LakVidmifraction_4_FD_13441 | JGI IMG/M metagenome (IMG submission 13441) | reverse complement strand
CACATCACCATTTCCCGGTGACTCGGACTGCCCGATCGAGGTGGCACTGTGATCATCGCAATCATTATCGCCACCATCCTGTCGGTATTCAACATGGCAGCAGGCGGTGACCTGCAGGTTGCGGAAAGAGGGCAACATGTCCAGGTCGTCGCCCCGCCACCGCCTCCGGTCGACCGTTACCACCATCCAGAGGCAGTCGTCGATCAGTGGCACGACGTAGCGATCGAGGCAGGCTGGCCGGAGGATGACTGGCCTCGGCTGGCGTGTGTCATTTGGCGGGAGTCGAGAGGCTACCCGTTCGCCCACAACCCTCGTCCCCCGGACGATTCGTACGGCCTGATCCAACTCAACATGCGAGCCCACTGGCCATGGGTACGTCTCCTCGTCGACGGCTACGCTTCCGAGCTGTTCGATCCGTACACCAACTTGATGATCGGCCGGACACTCTTCGACAAGGCGGTCCAAGCGTACGGCGACGGCTGGCAACCGTGGATCGCTACTAACGGCTCGTGCCCTGGTCTCCCGTCGTGAGTCGGCCGGATGACGGGGCAAGGCCGGATTGGTCGGACGGCGACAGCGGTGTGGAGACTCACGGGCAGACGATCGCCAAGTGGGTGAAGCGAGGCCAAAGGGTGCGGCTTGCGACCGGGTGGGGGCTCGTGACTCGGGATGCTGTCGTGGTCGACGACATTGCTGTGATCGAGGTGTCTGGCGGGATCGTGTTGTACGAGGCGCCGCACAAGTGGCTGGATGTCCGTTCCCCGGAGCACGTCTACAAGTCGGAGGAGTGGTTTTGAAAGGCCATCGGTGGGTTGCTGTCAAGTTTTTGCGCCGCCCAATCTGCGTCTACTGCTACACGGTGATGCTGAACAACCCGGCGACCAGACGAAGGAAGTGCAAACGATGACATGCGAACATGATCCGCCGTGCCCAACGTTTCACCTCCATTCGCCGCCGAAGACATCGATCAGGCGTGTCGCTGTCTGTCCGGTCTGCCACGTCCGCCGCCGAATCGTCGGGATGAGCCAAGAATGGTACGACACGATCTGGACTTGCTGCGGGTGAGGAGACTCGTGGGCCGGCGCCGAGCTACTCCCGAGACCGTTCGAGCGAGGATGGCGACGCAAGTCGATTGTCGAAGCCAAAGCCGATTGGATGGCAGCCAGCCCATCCAGATCGTCGACTACGGTGGGATGATGAAAGAGATTGACTTCGAGCTGGCTGTCGTCGACGCCGCCCGGCTGTTCGGCTGGAAAGCTGTCGGGCATCGCCCGATGCGGACGAAACACGGATGGGCGACCGGATGGCTATATGACGGCGTCGGCTGGCCAGATTTGACGGTCGTCCATGCCGGGCGAGGCACGATCCTCACTGCCGAACTCAAAGTCAAAACGAATCTATCCGACGAACAAAAAGTTTGGGCACAGACCCTGACCCAGACAGCCGACGCATCCGAAGGCCACATCATTTACAAGCTGTGGAGGCCGACCGACTGGGACGACATCAAGCAGACCCTCTCGTTCGGGAAGGTCCGATGATCGACGCACGCTTCTCTCAACTGTCCGAGGTCTGCGACGCCGTGTACCTGACAGCAGTCGACGACGGATACACGGCGCCCGACATGCTCAGCGACCGTGCCTCGCTTCACGTGATCCCGAAAGACGGCCGTCACCAGATCTTCGCTGTCGAGGGACACGACCTCGCCGACATGATCGCCGAGGCCATAGAGCGAACCTCCGGGTGGGCGAGGAACCCCGAATGATCGACCCGAGGACCGCTGCACACATAACCCAAAACGACACCACCCCGATCGGCGTCTACCGGTGCGGCTGCGAGAACCGGATCATCCGAACAGACGGCAACCGGCGATGGTTCCTCTGCCAATTCCACGAAGGATACGAAGCCGGTCTAGAACGAGCCGAAACCCCATGACACCCAGCCACAACTGCGAAGGCTGTGGTCAACCCGTCACCACAGCCACACTCGGATCACACCAAGTCACCCGCACAGCCACCCTCGACCCGCACCCGCACCCTCACGGCGACCTCGTGACCAACGGCCCCCGACAAGGCATAATCGCTGTAAGAAGGCCACACACGATCCCACGGACAGAAGCCTTCCGATACCAAGAACACCTATGCCCAGCAACCACCAACAAAGAAAGCGAAACCCGATGACCACCACACCCCCCGCCAAACCACGAAAGACCGCTGCCACACGCAAGCCTGCCGGTGGGTCGAAACCGCAGGGTAGGAAGGGTGTTGAGGAGCCGTCGAAGCTCGAAGACCATTTGGATTCGATCGTTGAGCACAAGTTGGCGGGCGTCTCTGATCGGATGATTGCTGACAATTTGGGTGTGTCGAATTCGGCGGTTTCTCGGTTTGTGAAGCGGCCGTCGGTGTCGAAGGCGATTGATCAGGCGCACGGTGAGTTGATGAAGCGGGCTGGCCGCCAGTTGGCGTCGGCGTCGGGTTTGGCTGTGCGGACGTTGGTCCATTACGCCAACCTCGACACGCCGAACATTCCGCATGAGCATCGGTTGAGGGCAACCAAAATTATGATTGATGCGATCGGTATTGGTCGGATGGCTGATGCGGCTGATTTGTTGGCGGAGGGTTCGACGGAGGTTGCTGCGGCTTCTGCCCGTGAGAAGGCTCGTGAGATTGAGGCTCGGATTGTGGAGTCGGAGGGCACAGCGATTCCGGGTACGGCGATGTCGGTTATCGAGGGCGAGGTTTCGTGAAAGACACGCTGCAACAGATCGAGAACCTCGTCGGGATCATGCAACTCTGGGCGAGCGACTCGCTCCCCGGGTCGCTCTCTGCGTTCAACAGATACAGCGAGCAGGACCTGGCCGAGATGCTTTGCAAGTTGGCGGTCACCCATCTCGACGAGGTCCACCAGTCCGGTCGCCTACGCCGTAAGCCGAGGTGAGACAACATGAGAAACCAAATCAGGGAGAACACGATGAGCGAAGAAACCAGAGCGGTCGTGGTGACCGTGTACGACCGGGACGGGAACGCCGAGCAGATATCGGCGTTCGCTTCATCAACGCCGGGCCTCGTCTACCACCGGACGCTCAAAGAGTTCGGCTGGACCGTGACGCTCAAAGAGTTCGGCTGGACCGTGACGCACGAAAGATCGGGCATGCTCCTAGCTTGCTTCGATGATGGTGCGCATGCGAAACGGTTTGCTGCCGACATCGCCGATCTCGCCGACTGGACCTGCTCAGGCGCGATGATCCACCGGGTTGAGGGGATCGTCGCAGCATTCAAGGAAGCGTGCTCAGTCTCCGGCTCGCACAAGTTGACGTCGATAGGGCATTCCGCTGGGGCGAAGGCCGATCGGCTGGATGCGTGATACGGCTCGATCACTGTGCAGTAATGCACTACACTGACCAACTATGACCAGCCAGCCCGGTGCAGCACTGCCCCATTCCAAATCGACGTCCGTGAACGTGTCCATCACGCCCGAACGGCTCGAACTGCTCGATGCGTACGCACACGAGAAAGGTTGGAGCCGATCGCAGACCCTCGCCCGGCTACTCGACCGTGCGCTCACACCCAAGGAACAGCCGTGAGAGCGTTCCGCATGATCGGCGGACAACAACCATCAACCAACGAAAGCGAGACATCATGAATCCAATCTGGTCTTACGTGCTGACGATCGTCGGCGTGACGGGTATGTACCTCGTCGGCCGAAAAATCTGGTGGGCCTGGTGGGTCGGGACCGGCGCCCAGATCATCTGGATGGCTTACGCCGTATCAACCAAGCAGTGGGGATTCATTGTCTCGGCTGTCGCCTACGGATGGGTCCAATCGAGGAACGCTGTCAAGTGGACGGCCGAGCACCGGGCCCGAGGCGTAAGGCCTTGCGATAGCCCAAAGCACGTAGGCCCGGTCACCATCCACAAAGGCGACCTCGCATACACCTACGTCGAATGCCCGCATTGCGAGAGCTGGCCGCCGATGACCGAATTGGACGAGGCCGAAGAGAAGATCGCTTTCCTGGCGAGTGGTTGTCTCCGAATGACCCGTGACGATCTGATTGCCAAGATCACACAGATCGGCCCTGAGCGTTGGAAGTCGGGCTCGTGGCTTGACGAGCGTCTCCACCGGTCGTTCCAGAAGGGCGCCGGGAGCGTCAAGACCCGCACGATCGACATCGTCTTCGATGGTCCTCCGCACGCAACGTCCGGCCGTTTCGTCGAGACCGAGCAGGAGGGAGCCAGCCTCAGCGTTGGCGAGTGGATCGACAGGGGCGAAGGCCTTTGGGCTCTCCGCATCAAGCAGGTGATCGAATGATACGCCGCAAACGGATCGCCGCCGAGCTTGTCGCCCTCGCCGAACGGTGGGACGACGAGGCCGAACGGGCAAGGGGCCGCAACTCGGACAACGTCCAACGGTACGAGGGGATCTCCGACTGCTACCGGAACGCCGCAGGGCACATCCGATCGAGAAACAAGGGCGCACGATGACCTGGTATCACGGCGGCCCGATGATCAAAGGCAAACGCCTCGACCCGCAACACGACGACAAGACACGCTCCGGCACCCGGGACGGCTACGTCTACGTCACGACGAACCGGAACCTCGCCGCCTCCTACGCTGCGTCCGCCGAAGGTCACGCCTTCGTTCACGTCGTCGACCCAGATCACGAGCCCGAACCCGACCCTGGATCAAGCCTCGATTACTCGTTCAGGTGTACGGGAGCCAATGTCATTTGCCGAATCTCAGTCTCGAACAGGGAGCGGAAACGTCGCCGCCAATGGATCGAGGCGATGTTGTGACGGGCTCACGAGCCGACCGGATCGCCCAGGCCGGGAAACTCGTCGAACTATTCGACGGACTCGACGACGAAGAAGCCGCCCAACTCCTCTACGACTGGGAGTTCTGGCGCCGCTCCGACCAGGCAATGCCCGACCTCCGACAAGCGTGGACAGTATGGATGATCCGGGCCGGACGCGGCTACGGAAAAACTAGGACCGGAGCCGAAACGATCCGCCAACTCACTCACTCGTCGAAGACCGGCCGGCTCGCCGCTGTCGCACCGTCCGCAGGCGCAGCCCGTGACGTGCTCGTCGAGGGCGAGTCAGGGCTACTCGCTGTCAGCCCGCCCTGGGACCGACCGAAATACGAACCGTCGAAACGTCGAGTGACATGGAATAACGGTGCGAAGCTGACGTTGTTCTCCGGTGAGGAACCAGAAAACCTTCGAGGACCGGAACACGAAATTGTTTGGCTCGACGAACCTGCATCGATGGACGCCGGCGCCGATGTCGTAACCAACGCACGCCTCGGGCTCCGCCTCGGGAAACCCCGGCTGATCATCACCGGCACACCGAAGCGCCGCCAGTGGATGAAAGAGATCGAGGCCGAGCCGACGACCGTTATCACGAGAGGGTCGACGTACGAGAACATCCGTAACCTCGCCCCCGAGTTCATCCGTGTCATCCTCGGCAAATACGAGGGGACACGCCTCGGCCTCCAAGAGCTACACGCCGAAAACCTTGATGAGGTCGAGGGTGCTCTCTGGTTGCAGGATTGGTTCGACACCAACCGCTTCGCAGAGTGGGACGCTAAGCAGCCTGACATCTCGCTGCGGGCCGGTCTGCTGACGACCGGGCGAGAGCCGTCGAAGCCGAACAGTCGCCGATGGAGAACGATCGTTGCGGTCGACCCGCCAGGCGAGACAGCCGAGTGCGGCATCGTCGTCGGCTCGGCCCCGTACAAAGCACGGCAGGGCATCGATCATGCGGTCATCCTCGCCGACGAATCGAAGACAGGCCGGCCAGAGGAGTGGGGTGCCGCTGTTGTCGCCGCATACAACTATTGGGGTGCCGAGGCGGTCTACGTCGAAAAGAATCAGGGCGGCGACATGTGCCGGTCGACGATCCATGCGGTCGACTCGACGGTTCCGGTAAAGAAGATCCATGCGGTCGACTCGAAGCAGGCCCGAGCCGAGCCGGTATCGGCCCTCGAAGAGAAAGGCTGGATCCATCACGTCGGACATTTCTCGAAGCTCGAAGATCAGTCAACGTCGTGGGTTCCGACTGAGTCACGGTCGCCTGACCGTCTGGATGCGAAAGTCCATTTGATCCGTGAGCTGCTCCGGGACGTCACGCCGCAGAAGTCGAAGGTCTCGACCGGCCTCCACTCTCGCCGCATCTAACCGCCGTCGACTAGGGTCGGCCCCATGAGTATCTTTGCTGTCATCCTCGCCCTGCTCGCCGTTTGGAGGATCGCCCGCCTGATCTCGGTCGACACAATCGGCGAGCGTCTCCGAGTGTTCGGTGCTTCCCGATCAGAGTGGCTCAGCTACCTGCTGACGTGTCCGTGGTGTATCTCGATCTGGATTGCGCCGCCCGTCCTCGTGATCCCCGTCTATTTCCCGACCAACCGCCCGCTGTTCGTCCTCGTCGCTGCTCTCGCCGGTTCGCTGGTCGCCGGTCTCGGTCAGACAATCGAAGACCGCCTCGACCGATGAGCGAGTACCGAGACATGATGAATGCCGCATCCGATCGTGTGCTGGTCGACGGCGTACGGGATGTCTACACAGTCGATGCGGTCTGCGACCGGCTGATCAAGCGGTCGAGCGAGCTGAACCATGTCCGCTACCGGCTCGCCCGAGCACTCGGCTACGAGGACGTGGACGGCAAGATCGACACCGGCCTGACGTTGGACGAGATGCTCGACTGCGTCGACAACTGGATCGAACCGTGAAGCGCCGCTGCAGCATCGACGACACTGACACGACTGACGCCGAGCTGATCGAGGCCGAACGGCGACAACTCCTCGGCGAGCGTCGAGCACGATCAATGCCCCGCCACCCGAGCAACGAGTAGCCTTCCAACAATGGCTGACCGTCCAAGATCCCTCACCGCCGCAGCACCCCACCGGTACGCCCTCGTCGCCGCCGCCGAAGTCATCTCGGCCCGAGACGTCAAACGGCCCGTCACCAACGGCGGCAAAATGCTCGAATGGCAAGAGCGGTCCTGGCAGTTCTTCGACAACATCGGCGAGTTCCGGTTCGGTGTCGGATGGAAATCGAACGCCCTCTCACGGGTCAACCTCACCGCCGCACGCCCGCCCCGCCAGATCGGCGACGAACCCTCACCAATCCGGTTCGATGACCCAGATATCACAGCGAGCGAGAAACGTGCCTTAGAGCTGGTCGAGATGATCGCTGGCGGAGCCTCCGGCCAAGGGCAACTGATGTCCGAGTTCGGCGAGCACCTCTCGATCGCCGGGTTCGGTTGGCTCGTCGCCGAACCAGACCTCGAAGACCTCGCCTCGGACATCTATGTCAGTTGGAACGTGCTCGCCCAAGACAACCTCAACTTCGAGGGCGACGGCGACACCCAAAAAATTACGATCCGATCCGGCGAAGGAACCGGAGTGTCAACGTTCCGACCTGCACACCCCAATGCCCTCATCGTCAAAGTCTGGCGCAGACACCCTCGCCGACCGTGGCAGCCCGACGCCCCAGTAAGAGGAGTCCTCGGCGTATTGGAAATCATCGAGCTACTCACCGACCACATAACCGCCTCAGGACGCTCACGCCTCGCCGGAGCCGGAATCCTTGCCATCCCGTCCGAAGCCGAATTCCCGCCACCGCCGCCGGCCGACGGCGAAGACCCAGACGAGTCAGCGTCAGACCAAGACCGCTTCGACTACTTCGTCGACCAACTCACCCTCGCCATGACCACCCCAATCAAAGACCGCAACAGTGCGGCCGCCGTCGTCCCTCTCCCAATTGCAATCCCCGGCGAGTACGTCGACAAACTCAAACACATCACGTTCGCCACAAAATTCGACGACAAAGTTTCCGAACTGATGACCGAAGCAATCAAACGTCTAGCACTCGGCCTCGACATGCCACCCGAAGTCCTCACCGGAATGTCCGGCGTCAATCACTGGTGCCTGACCGACGATCACACCGTGCTGACCCGACGAGGTTGGGTCGGACCGGACGAAATCTTGATGGGAGACGAGGCGTACACACTTGACAACGAGACCGGCCTGGCCCGCTGGGAACCGGTCACCGATCTGTACGTAGCGGAGGCTGATGAGGACATGCTTGTCATGTCTGGCCGCTATCACGACTCTGTGACAACACTCGATCACTCGTGGCCAGTTGTTGATCGGCAAGGCAAGCGGTCGATCATCACCGGACGAGACATCGTTGACTCTGTGTCCTCTGATGGCGGGAGAGGACAGTCGAAGTACTCGCTGCAGCGCGGAGCCGACTTCGATCTGCCGACAGCCGCCAAGTTCTCTGACGAACTCGTCGAGCTAGTTGGGTGGATTTTCACCGAGGGTGGGCTGAGGTACACAGACGGCAAGAACGAACCGCACTCGGTGACGATCTACCAGTCGCACGAGGTAAACGGCGACCACTGCGCCCGTATCCGACGGTGCTTACAATCGTTGTACGGCGATCCGATCGGAGACCGTGCATCGGGTGCGCCGACATCGGACATGCAAATGGTCCCGTGGTGGCGTGAGGTTCGTGAAGGTTCCCGGACTCGGTTCGTTCTGTCGAAAGGCGCCTGGACGCCGATCCTGGAACACTGCCCTCGACGTGTCGTTTCGCAAGAGTTCGTGGAAACCCTGACCGGATCACAGTTAGAGCTTCTGTTGGCTACGGCCGTGCGGGGGGACGGTCATCATGCTGAGGGTCGCACGCCGACGGTCGGGCAGAAAGACGCTGCGATGCTCAACGCACTAGAGGTCGCTGCTATCCGGGCCGGGTACGCCACGAACAGATACGAGTCAGTGCACGACGGATTCCACCGGCACGTGCTGCAGAACCTGACGTGGACCTCACGGCGACTGTTTCGGCCCGGTCGGGGCAACGTGAGCGTCGAGCGAATCGAGTCTCGAATCTGGTGCCCGACCGTTGCGCCCACACATACCGTCCTAGCTCGACGCTCAGGCAAGGCGCCGTTTTGGACGGGGCAAACGGCCTGGCAGGTCGAAGAGACGGCGATCACGTTGCACGTTGAGCCTGACGCCGAGATTGTCTGCAATGCGTTGACCGTCGGCTGGGTGAAGATCGCTCTTGAAGCGGAAGGCCTCGATTCTGATGCGGCGATGGTCTGGTATGAGACGTCGGATCTGACGTCGCCGCCGGACAAGTCGGGCAACGTCGTGTTGGCGTATGACCGTATTGCTGCGTCTGGTGACGCTCTTCGTCGTGAGCTTGGTTTGGTTGAGGCTGACAAGCCGACCGAGGAGGAGTTCAAGAAACGGGTGCTACTCGACGCTGCCAAGGGCGCTCCGGCGCTCGCTCCGAAGATGTTGGCTGCTGCCGGGATTCTCGACGAGGAGGTTGCGGATGCAGCAGAAACCGACCCGACCGCCGCTGACCCCGAGGCTGCCGCCGAGGTCGACGAGGTGCAGGATGCGGGCACAGGGACTCCGCCAAGGGAGGACCGTCCGGCGTCGGGGGCTTCCAATGACGCAGCGTTACTGATGGCTTGCGACGGTGTCGTTGACAGGGCGATCGAGATGGCCGGGAAACGTTTGCTTTCCGCTATCGGCCGCCGGGTCGAGGGTGGCCCGCAAGCAGTCGACAAGACCGGCGACGCCCGTGCCCTTCATCTTTCGTATGACCCGACCGTCTACGCCGACCTCGACATGCTCCTTGAGGGCGCTTTTGCCCGTGTCGGCGACATCGCCGAGTTCCTCGACGTCGACGCTCTGTCGCTGACCGATTCGCTCGACGCCTACTGTCGGGGTATCCTCGCCGGGCGCCGCACACACTCGCTTGTCCGGCTTGCGGGCGCTCTCTTGGACGTCACGGTCTGATCGTGGACTTCGACATTGACCTTGTCGACCTCGACGGTTTCACCTCGATCGCCGAGTTCGAGGCGTGGAGAATCAAGCTGGAAGCTGAGGCGTCCGACTGGCTCGGCGATCAGGCTGAGAGGATCGCAACCGAGCACGCCGAGGCGTACTTGGCGACGCTGACAGCCGCCGGTGACATTTCGGCGCTTGACGGGATGGAGATGGAGTGGCGGGTCGTGCTCGATGAGTTCGCTGATCAGGTTTTGACGAAGACGTTTCTGCAGGGCGCTGCGTCGGCTTTTGCTTCGCAGCCGGGCGCCGCATTGATCGGTCTGGACATCGTCGAGGGGTGGGCTGCTGTCGTGAACGAGTCGGCTGTGGCGTATCAGGCGACAGCGACGAACAGGATTGTCGGTGCCTCAACGCAACTGTGGAACGATGTCCAGGCGAAGTCGATCGAGTCTCTCCGTTCGGGTGTGGAGATCCCGAAGCTCCGCAAAGAGATTGAGAGCATCTCAGGGTTCTCCCGTTCGAGAGCTCAGACGATCGCTCGTACCGAGTGCTTGCCTGGCGACGCGCAGATCGACACGGCCAACATCACTGCTCTCTACCGTCGCCCGTACTCAGGCGAGTGGTACGAGATCGTCACCGCATCGGGCCGCAAGCTCTCCGGCACCCCGAATCACCCAATGCTCACGCCGACCGGCTGGAAGACGTTCAACGAGTTGGCGGTAGGCGACAATCTGATCTGCGACCGCCCCCACGTCCAGCAGTCTGGTTCGTCGGGAGATCAGCACGTAGCAAACCGACCATCCACCATCAGAGAGCTGTTCGATGCGGCGACGGCAGTAATCGTCTCTGAGCGGGAACGAACTACTGAGCCAGACTTCCACGGCGACGACTCCGCCGACGGCTATGTCGACGTTGCGCGACCCGACAGCGTGTTGCGGGTCGGTTCGTTCGCCCCTGTCACGCAAAGCCGTGTTGAGAGCGTCCTCTCCCCATCCGACGTGCGTGACACGATCGTTGCGTGCGAGAGCGCTCCGTTCAGACGAGACTTGACGGTCGATCAACTGGCGCGCCTGAGCCGGCGATCGAACGGGCACACCGGCAGACTTCACGATTCGACCGATCACTCCTGGGTTGACACCGATGTCGGTGCTGATCGAGAGGGCGGACTCCCCGGCTTTGTAGCGGGCGACGATGGTGTCGTCGTCGAGGTCGACGAGCAGTCGCGGGTGTCGGCCGCTGGCGACTCGTCGACGGAAGTTCTCGGCGGAAGTNATGACGTGGATGTTTCGTCGCCTCACCTCGTCGATGATCAGATCGCTGGAGCAGCCGACCTCTTTGCCGATGTCGGCCGCGCCACGCCCGGCGATGTACTGCTCGACGCAGTAGTCGCGATCAATGTCGTCTCGGCAGTTTCCATGCATGTGTTCAACCTCTCCACAGCGAACGGGTACTTCACGTATAACGGAGTCTACACCGGGAACACGGTTGCCGCTTATAACGGCGGCGATTGGGAGGGTGCGATGGCGCTTGGCGATCTTGGCCCGGTCGAGAAGTCTTGGTTGGCGGCGATCGACTCCCGGACCCGTGAGACACACATCGAGGTCAACGGCGTCACGATCCTGATGGATGAGGCGTTCAACGTCGGCGGTACAGAGATGATGCGGCCGCACGATGCGGGTGCCCCGGCCGCCGAGGTTTTGAATTGCCGTTGTATTCTCCAAATGTTTTATGTGGGCGATCAGCGGCCGGATGGTTCGACGATTGAGCCGCCGGTCGAAGAGTCGGAGGAGGATCCGCTGATCGCCGCCGCTGTCCCGTCGCCGTCGAGCGTGATCGTCGCTGCGCTCGTTGAGGGTGACCGGACCGTGACCTATGCGGACGGCGACGTTGCGCCGCTGCATCAGACGCTCGTATATCTCGGGTCGACTGATGACGTCGACGAGGAGACGGCCGGGCTGATCGCCGGGGTCGTCGAGGATCTCGCTGGCCGGTTCGAGCCGTTCGATGCGTTCGTGTGCGGGATCGCCGAGTTGGGTGCCGACGGCGACCGGGTTGCGTTGACGGAGGCCGAGCCGCTCCAGTCGCTCCATGATCTGCTGTTGGGTGATCCTGTCGTGGCCGGGCTCGACGAGGCGAACAACGCTCACCCGTCGTGGATCAGTCATGTTACGTTCGGCGACGTCGGCGACGTCGGCGACGTCGGCGACTGGGTGTACGGTGATCCGGTCCGGTTTGATCGGTTGGCGGTGTTCGTTGGGGCTGAGCGGTTCGTGTTCGACCTCGGCAAATAAATCTGACCGTCAGGTTGTCAAGTCGACCCGGGTCGACTAGATTCATTCGCATGAACTCCAGTACCGACACACTCACCAGCGACCAGATCGAATCCGCCACCATCTCAGTCGACGAGCTCACAGATGAGGTGCAGTCATGAGCGCTCTTGCCTGGCAACAGTGGGTCTACCTCGGCATTGCCGTCATGAATTTCTGCTGCATGATCGTCCTGGCAGGAAGGCAAAGATACAACTGGCCTCAAGGCGGCCCGCTCGTGATTCAGATACTCCTGAACGGGCTAATCCTCGGGCTGGTGTTGTCGCTATGAGCGACCGCCGCCTCGCCGATGCGCTCAACGCGAGCCGCCGAGTCATCGACCGTAGAGCCGTCGCCCATCTCGCCGGTCNCCTAGAGGATGCCGCCGAGGCCGCAACCGATCAGCGGACCGCCATCGCAATCGTCCAGATCCATTACGAATTGATCGTCATGTCCGGGCCGATCGCCGGTCTCGTCAGCCTTCGATGCACGGTCAACGGACCGGACGGCGAGCGGTGTCCCGAGCACCTCCATCACTTGGAGCACTGGACGGCGCCGGAATGAGTTGGATGCAGAGCTGACGGTCGACCGAACCGGTGAGTCGATCGGCGAATGGAACTACACGCATAACACGAACCGGATGATCGCTTGGGCGCTCGATTGGGCGCTCGACGACATCAGCCGGGCTTGGACGTTTCCGCTGACCGTCGAGCCGACGCCGAGGCGGAAGCGGCCGCCCTGGTGGTGGGCCCTCGACGACC
>JGI1221J13441_10000897_pt1 | contig 12881 bp, 9 predicted proteins | sample LakVidmifraction_4_FD_13441 | JGI IMG/M metagenome (IMG submission 13441) | reverse complement strand
ATCAGCGTTTTTTTAAGTGACAATTTTAAATTATGAAACTATTCGTTCATTTTCCCAAAGTAAGGTGTATATAATGTAAAACATCCGAATTGTCTTTACTCACTCATATTCCAGCAAGTCAAAAAAACTTTACCGGACAATAGTGATTTTGAGTAAAAAATTTCAAAATAACTTAGACCAATTGATCTTTGTAGTGCCGCATTCAAACTCGTTCATTTTCCGTTCTATTTTCCCCGCCCGTAACGGTCTGGCGGGTTGTTCACAATTTCCGTAGCTATACTTCGATTAAGCTCAGCACGAGTGGCTATACAAATCGATCACAGAAGCATGGAACAAAAAAGCACCTTTGTTTTCTATACGACATTTCGTAATAAAATTGGTATAAGACACAAAGTCACGAAGACTCACGAAAGAAAAAAGTGTTAGCTTAGTGTTTTTATAATTTTACACTTCTGTAGTAAACAATCACAGTTTGCAGTGTTGCCCAATGCTCACTGCTTACTACTTTATTTCCGCCACCACAAGTCGTAACCTCCTTCAATTTTTTTAAAGAGTATTCTGAAAAGCCTGAATTCTATTCCTATTTTTACCGAAACAAAAAAATTCACTATGAATTCCAGAGAAGCACAATTAAAAGCATTGGACCGGTTATTAACTATAATGGATGAGCTAAGGGAACAATGCCCCTGGGACCGTAAACAAACTATGGAATCGCTACGGCACCTAACCATAGAAGAGACTTACGAGCTGGGCGACGCTATATTGGATAAGGATTTGGAAGAGGTGAGAAAGGAGTTAGGCGATTTGTTGTTGCACCTGGTTTTTTATGCAAAAATAGGAAGTGAGACCAAAAACTTTGATATGGCCGATGTGGCTAACGGAATTTGCGAAAAATTGATTAGCAGACATCCTCATATTTATGGTGATGTGAAGGTTGCCGATGAAGAAGAAGTAAAAAGAAACTGGGAAAACCTAAAATTGAAAGAAGGGAAAAAAAGTGTTTTAGAAGGGGTGCCCCGTTCCTTACCGGCGGTTGTAAAGGCCAGTAGGATTCAGGAGAAAGTGGCTGGAGTAGGATTTGATTGGGAAAAGCCCGAGCAGGTTTTTGGAAAACTTCAGGAGGAATTAGGTGAGTTACAACACGAGATAACCAGCGAGAATAAGGAAAAAATGGAAGCGGAATTTGGGGATGTACTCTTTTCTATGATCAATTATGCTCGTTTTCTGGACATAAATCCTGAAAATGCCCTGGAACGTACCAATAAAAAATTCATTACCCGATTTCAATATTTAGAGAAAAAAGCCAAAGAGCGAAATAAGGCACTAAAAGATATGACCTTAGCTGAAATGGATGTTTTTTGGAAAGAAGCTAAAAGCCTTTAAACTTATTTCGTAAAAACAATTACATCTGTACAAACCTCAAGTTTTGTGAAGTTTAGGTTTTCCTTTATCCAGTGTAAACTTTTTTCGGTATAAAAGAAGACATGGGTGGGGTCGTCTTTATAATACCATTTTTCAAAATTTATATCCTTCGAGTAGAGAGAAGTTTTGCAATATAGTTTTCCGCCGGGATTTAACCGCGATGCTAATGCGCTAAATTCCTGACTGGGCGAATAAAAATGCTCCATTACTTCACAACAAATAATAAAATCGTAATTAGCGATTAACACCTCTGTTGCGGGATGAAAATAAGGGTCGTATAAGGCCAGTTTGAAGCCTTGTTTTTCCAATTCTGTTGCGGCTACAGGTCCGGTGCCACAGCCGTAATCCAAACCCTTACTTTTTATTGAAAAATCCCTTAGGATCCTGGAAGTTATTGGACTAACAAATTTTTGATATCGCGGGTCTTCTACGTCGTTGTTATGAGTGAGATAACGGGCCTTTTCAGCCTGTTTGGAAACATAAGAATTGGGAGAAAGTTGAATGCCGCCACATTTGCAGCATTCACCATACTCCCGAGTATTGATTGTTCGAAACGTCTTGGTAAGAGCCGAGCAGAGAATACAATGCATTGCCTTGTATTAGTATAGCGTTTTTATTTTACGCAGTTTCTCTTTCCAAACTTCCAATTGCGCCTTGTGATCTGCGATGTTTTTATGCACTTTTTGTACCATTGGGTTATCATCATCTACATTAGAGAAAAACTGTAGGTTATTTTCCAGCTGCCGAATTTCAGCTTTTGTTTCTTCTATCTTTTTGGTTAAAAAATAATGCTCGTTGCGAAGTTTTTTATCATCGTCGGCATCATTTAGAGCCTGTACCTTATTTTCATACTTTAGCATTTCGGCCTTGGTATGGTCCACATCCAATTTATTGAAAAGTTGATCTAAAGCTTTGTTGAATTTTCCTTCAATAAAGCGTTTATTGTAAGGTACCCGACCACTATTCTTCCAATCTTCAATAAATTGCTTAATCTTGGGAAGATCTTCTTTTTTATCTCCGCCAAGTTCAAAAGATTTTACCTGCTCCAACAGTGCCTTCTTCTTATCGAAAGCTTCAAATTCTTCTTTATTCTCATCATTTCGATTTTCGTGCAATCTGTCGAAATAATGATTACAGGCAGCTTTAAACTTTTTCCAAACCTTATCACTGTCTTTTCTTGGCACATGCCCAATTTTCTTCCAATCGGTCTGGATTTTTTTCATTAAAGGGGTTACGGTCTTAAAATCGTCACTATCCTTATTGTCCTCAGCTATTTCTATAAGAGCTTTTTTTGCTTCCAGGTTATCGTATTGTTCCTTTTTTAGGTTTTTATAAAAAGCATTTTTGTTCCGGTTAAATCGGCGTACCGTCTGTTTAAAATCGGTCCAGGTTTCTTCATTTTTACTTCGCGGAACTTTACCTGCATTAAAGAATGCTTCCCGAAGCCCTTCAATCTCCTTAATTTTTTGTTGCCATTGGTTATGGCTTTTATATTCCTGGTCTGCAACCTCCTTAATCTTTTGTATAATCACCTGCTTGGCTTCCCAGTTTTCCTGGTAACGCTCATCTAAAGTATTAAAATACTCCTGGCGTTTATCGTGAATTTGTTTGGTAGCACTGCTAAACCGTGTCCAGATATCTTCCCGGAATTCTTTTGCCACAGGACCCAAATCTTCCTTCCACATTTTATGAAGCATTTGCAACTCCCTAAACGCACGGTTTATATCATTTTCCTGCGCCAACTCTTCAGCGCGGTCTATAACTTTTAATTTTTGTTCCAGGTTATGCTTAAAATCAAGGTCCCTAAACTCACGATTTAAATGCAGAAAATCATAAAAATTTTCTACGTGGTGATGATAGGTATTCCAAACGTCATTATATTTTTCTCGGGGAATAGGGCCGGCTACCCGCCAACGATCCTGAAGGTCTTTAAAGTGCTTATAGGTTGTATTAATGTTCTCTTCAACATCTATAAGCCCCTTTAGCTCCTCGATGATTTCCAGGCGTTTTGCCAGGTTTTTATTCAGGTCTTGTTTAAGTTCTTTATAGTAATTGTTGCGTTTTTCCTTATAATCAAAATAAAGGGAGTTAAAACGCTTTTTAAGTGGTGTAGAGTAGTGGAAGTCGATAATATTCCCACCATCGGCAAGAAACTCTTCCTTTTTTTCTTCTTCCTCTTCATTGAATTTAGCGGTAAATTCGGTTCTAATTTCAATGATGTGCTCTTTAATCGCCTGTACTTTTTCTTTTTTTAGCAGCGCTTCAAATTCATCTGCCAACTGCTCTTTACTCATCGCGTGATAATCTTTACTAGGAATGTCGTGGCGTTCTTTGGCAGTTTCATCTTCGCTTTCTTCAGCAACCGAATCTTCCAATTCTTCCTGATGACTTTTCTTACCGCGCTTTTCTTCTTCAGAAGTTTCATCTTCTTCTTCACCGTCCTGGCTTTCAATCTCCTCAGCTTCAGTCTGAATTTTCTCTTCTTCAGATCTTGGTTCCTTTCTGCTTTCTTCTAACAGTGCATCCTCTTCGCTGGCCGATTGATTTTCTTCGGAAGTATTCTTTTTATCAGCGCCTTCAGCAACCGAATCTTCCAATTCTTCCTGATGATTTTTCTTATCGCTGCTTTCTTCTGAAGTTTCAGTTTTCACTTTATCTTCCAGGCTTTCTTGTGCTTCGGTTTCAGCCTGAAATTTCTCGTCTTCGGGTCTTGTTTGCTTCCTGCCTTCTTCTAAAGTAGCATCCCCTTCGCTGGGCGCCTTATTTTCTTCGGAAGTATTCTTTTTATCACCACCTTCAGGAACCGAATCTTCTGATTCTTCCCGATGACTTTTCTTATCGCTGTTTTCTTCTGAAGGATCAGTTTTTACTTTATCTTCCAGGCTTTCTTGTGCTTCGGTTCTTATTTGCTTCCTGCTTTCTTCTAAGGTAGCATCCCCTTCGTCATCTTCTTCGCTGGCCGCCTGATTTTCTTCGGAAGTATTCTTTTTATCACCGGCTTCAGCCACTATCGCATCTCCCAGGCTATCATCGTCATATTTTACTTCCGAGGCGGTTTCAGCAGGTTTTATAACGGCATCTTTATTTGTTGTTTCTTTCGATTCAGATTCTTGAGAAAATGAATTTCCCGCGGCATTTGTATCTTTCTTCTCGTTTTCATCTGATGTCTTTTTTTCAACCTGAGTATTTTCAGGGTTGTTCAAAGCATCTTTGGAAAACTCTTCTTTCTTTTTATCATTTTCTTGCTGAGACATATCTTTCAATGTTAAGGTTCTTGTAAATTAATTATGCTGAAAGATAGTAACTCCACTAAAATTGGGCAAACAATTCTGTTTTTTTGTACTATTTAGAATTCGTCTATTTCAGATGATCAAGACCCCTGAAAATTTTGGGGAGTGCTTTGAGTTTTCAGAAATAAAAGAAGCAGCATAACGAGCAATTTAATATTAAAATTACTCGTTTTTTCTAAAGTATTTTACTAAAAATAAGGGTGGAAAGATACGTAAACAGTGATATTGTATTTAAAATCTTAAGCTATTTGGAATTCTCAGCACAAATTTCTCAAAACGACAGATCTCACAGGTTTTTGAAACCTGTGAGATCTGGTGGTTAACGAATTTCTGATTTTATGAATAAACCGTCATGCTGAACTTGTTTCAGACTTTATCCCGAATTTACTTCGGGAATCTAACATGAACAGTACTTACACACTCAACTTAGACCCCCGAATANATTTCGGGGCAGGCTCTGAAATCAGTTTAGGGTGACGTCAAATTTTAAGTATGACTGTTTCGGGATATTCAATAAATTTTTCGTCTTTTCATTGATTCCAAATCTTCCAGGCGTTTTCGGCTTGTAATTCTAACATTTTTAATCCGTTTGTGGTCGTAGCGCCTTGGTCTTTTGCAAGTTTCATCAAGGCTGTAGTAGAAGGATTGTAAATAAGATCGTAAACTAAATGCTTCTCGTTTAAATGATTAAAAGGAATGGCTGGATGCTCCATCACTTCTGGGAAAGTGCCCAAAGGTGTGGTATTTACAACGATGGTAAATTCCTGAAGCAGGTCTTTAGAAAGCTCCTGGTAACTAATTTTATTTTCTCCTCCGCTTCTGGAGACGAATTTAGTTTCGATATTTAATTTTTTAAAAGCGTAATCAACGGCTTTCGAGGCTCCACCTGTTCCCAGGATAAGCGCTTTTTTGTGTTCTGGTTTGAGAAAAGGTTTTATAGATTCAGAAAATCCAATATAATCGGTATTGAAACCGGTAAGTTTATTTCCCTGTACTTTAATGGTATTTACCGCGCCAATTTCTCTCGCTTCAGGTGCTAAATCATCTAAAAAGGATATGATTTCCTGCTTATATGGGATAGTGACATTAAGCCCCGATAAATTTAGGGTTTCTTTAATAACATCCCGGAATTCCTCGATATTTTTCAAATCAAAATTCAAGTATTCCGCATTGATATTTTCCTTTTCAAATTTATCTGAAAAATAAGATTTAGAAAAAGAGTAATCTATATTTTTTCCTATAAGGCCAAAAGTTCTCATCTTGTTGCAGGTTTGTTATTGTTTTTCTCGTACCAGGCGAGTCCCAATACAATGAGTACACCCACAAAGATAAAGAAAATTGCGAGCCAGGTTTCCAGGGTGCTAAAAGTGGGGAAATAACGATCGTAAAAATCTATTACGCCATTGCCCTGGCTATCCACTAGCATTTCGCCATTTGCTTGTGTTTTAAATATTTTTTCTTTCCAGGGCCAAACAACACCCAGAGAACCGGTAATAAAACCAATAATAGCCGCGAAAGTATCTTTTTTATAATGTTTAAGTACAAATCCCAATAGATGGGAAAGGCTTACCAGACCGGCCAGGGAGCCTGCGGCAAAAACCAACATCACTTGTAGTAATCGCATTCTTGCAGCATTTTCGAAGAAACTAAAATCCAGCAGCAACAAATCGGTGATGGTATCATAAAGCGCATTTACCGAATCTACCAACAGCAAGACGTAGTTTCCCAGTAAAATAAGGATAAAAGAGCCTGAAAGTCCTGGAAGGGTCATTCCGGAAACCCCTATTATTCCGCAGAAAAATACAAACCATAAATTGTCATTTTCTTTGGCCGGTTCTAAAAAACTAATAGCCACGCCGGTAATTATACCAAGAAAGATAAAGAGCAGCGAACGTTTGGTCCATTCATCAAAATCTTTACTTATATAATAAATAGAGCCGATAATCATTCCGAAGAAAGCTGCCCAAACATACAATTCATAGTGAAGAATTAAATAATCGAGCAATTTGGAAACACTAAAATAGCTAATGAGCATTCCCAGGATAAGTAAACCAAGAAATTTGCCATTTACATAATGATACAAACTTCTAAAATGCCCGTTAATAAATAGAATAAAAGCCTTGTAATTAAATCTTTGCAGCGAAAAAATAAATTCTTCATAAAATCCGGCCACAAAAGCAACTACACCACCAGATACGCCGGGAACTTTATTGGCTGCTCCCATCCCTAAACCTTTAAGCACTAAGAGTACTTTATCTGTAAAGCTTCTAGTTTGTTGCATTTTCTTCTTCCGGATTTTTGGAGGCGAAAGCTTCTAAGCCAATAATCAAAAAAAAGCCCAATAGCATTAAAACAACGGCAAAAAGTGTATGGGAATCGTTTTCAAAATTCCAGGGTAATACCGAGGCTTCTTTAAGCACCACTTCTTTATCACTATACATTTCGGTTTCCAAAACGTGCTTCCAGGGCCATATTTTGTTTAAAGAACCCGCAATAAAACCGGTTAAAACCGCAAGGGTTATACTACTGTAATGCACAAAAAGCCATTTGAGGACTTTAGAAAAACTAAGCAAGCCTATTACGGCTCCCAGGGCAAAGATGCCTAGGGTTTGAAAATCAAAATCATGAGCGGCCTCGGTAATTGTTTTGTACGCACCCAGGAGCACCAAAATAAAAGCTCCGGAAATTCCCGGCAGGATCATGGCGCATATAGCGATAGCGCCAGAAAAGAAAATAAACAAATAACTCTCGTTGCCGGCCATGGGTGGCAGGGATACAATATAAAATGCTACCGCCGCCCCAGCCAATAAAGCCAGGATAATTTTAAAATTCCATTTGGGAATCTGTTTGCCAATAAACCAAATACTGGCTACCACGAGACCAAAGAAAAAAGACCAGATAAGGATAGGATGATTTTCTAGCAAATAATTGGCGAGCCGCATTACGGTAAAAACGCTAATTAAAATCCCGGTGAACAGGGCTAATATAAAAGAACCGTTTAATTGCTGCCACATGGCTTTAAAGCCTTTCTCTTTCCAAGTGGTGATTAGCGATAGGTTTACCCCGCTAATGGTAGAGATAAGTTCTTCGTAAATTCCCGAAATAAAAGCGATAGTACCACCCGAAACTCCGGGCACTACATCTGCCGCACCCATCGCCATCCCTTTTAGGGTGATTTTCAGATGGTCCAAAAGGCTTCTTTGCATGTTGACAAATTAAAAATTCTGGCTCAAAGTTAGCAAAATAACTAAGAGAGGTTTATAAAGGAATTTATAATTTGTTTTACACTTTTTCGATTAAATATTTTTGGAAATAATTCTTCGATTACAATATAATATTCGGCATCTAATTTAAGCCCTTTATTGAGGTGAAAATAAGCTTTCTCTCCTTCATTTTGGCAAAAATAAAGTCCAGCCAATCGAAACTCTATTTCGGCCGTATGCGGATAAAATTCCAGCGCCTGATTCAAATTTTGGATTGCGGTTTCAAATTCGCCCAGGTCTATTAAAATATCGCAGCGCCTCACCCAGGTTTCTAGCTCAAAGTTTCCAAGGTCAAGGCTTTTTTTATAACCGTGTTCGGCTTCTTCATAAAACTTCAAGCGGTTATTTATTCTGGCGTAGCGTTGCCAGTAAAGCACGTTCTCTTCATCTATATTTATAGCTTTATTGATATAATAAAGCGCTTTTTGATAATTTTTCTTTTTAATATAGAAATCGGTAATTGCGATCCAACCTTTATCCAAAAGTGGATCTTCGTGCATGCAGTCCTTATAATGCTTAAGCGCCAATTCGTTTAGACCCAATTTTTCAAAGCATTTGCCAATGCGCAAATAAGCGAAAGATGTAGGATCGTCCATTTCCAGGGTTAATCGATAATTTTCTATAGCTTCGTGATGGCGTCCTAATTTCTCCAGCACCTTTCCTTTTTCCAGGTAAGCCCCAATAAAATAATCGTCGCTAATTATGGCGAAATCGAATGCGGAAAGGGCTTTGTCGTATTCTTCTAAATCGAAGTATTGTTTCCCTATCTGGTGCCAGGCCACTTCGCAATAAGGATTTTTGTCCAGGTACAAATTTAGATATGCAATAGCATCAGGTTTTTGATCTAAAAAATCGAAGCAATACATAATATTGTACAAGGCCGAATAATCATCTTCATCGGCTTCAAGACATTTCATGAAACTAAATTTCGCTTTCTCGAAATTTTCCAGAAACAAATACTCCATTCCAATCAGGGAGTAAACATCAGCAGGATCAAGGCTTATTTCTAAAGCCAGGTTTAGTGCACCAATGGCTTGCGTATGTCTATCCCGTTTAGAAAGAATTTGGGCTTTTTGGATATAAACCTCCTCGTTGGAAGCCTCCAATTGTTGTAATTCGGTAAGCATATTTTCGGCTACATCCAACTTGTCTTCAAAAACTAAAATCTCTATTTTAAAGAGTTTTAAATTTGTGGAGCTTGGGTGTTGGGTAAGCCCTAATTTCACAGCCTTTTTCGCTAAAGCGAATTTTCCGTTTTCCAGATAATAATGAATAATATCTTCAAATTCTGCCGAATCAAAAAATAAAACGTCATTCGTTTTAAGCATGGATTCGAAGCGGGCGAGTGAGAAATTGTTTTCGTCGTTATGGCTCAATTGCATACGTAGTGAATTACTGGATTTCTACCTTATTAAAATTAGAAATGATATTGGGTGAAAATCCAGAAAATTAATATTGTTGTTAACAAATTAATCAACAGCTTTTTGTTGGGTCATTATTGAATCTAATACGGCAATAATGATGCCACAGCCTTCTCTTATTTCAGCTTTTGAAATAGTTAAGGGTGGGGTGATTCTTACCGCTTTTTGTTCAAATAAAAGCCAGAAAAGAATGAGGTTTTTCGCTTTGCATTTTAAGATGAGGGAATTGGCTGTTTCTTCGGAAGTGGCAATGAGAGCAAGCATTAAGCCCTTGCCGCGAACTTCTGAAATTAGCGGATGAACCAATAATTCCCTAAAGAGCATTTCTTTTTCCAGACTTTCTGTCATAAGTCGGGAAGTGGTAATTTCCTTTAAAGTGGCTAATGCTGAAGCAGCAATCACGGGATTTCCCCCAAACGTGGTAATATGTCCCATTTTTGGGTTATCAGATAAGCTATCCATCATTTCGGCGGAAGCAGAAAANGCNCCNATGGGCATTCCGCCNCCCATTCCTTTTCCCAGGGCCACAATATCGGGTACCATATCAAAATGTTGAAATCCGAAGAGTTTGCCTGTTCTTCCAAATCCTGACTGGATTTCATCTAAAATTAGCAAGGCTCCAACTTCTTCACAGCGTTGTTTCACCTTTTTTAAATAATCTTGCTTCGGGAAAATAAAGCCGGCTCCACCCTGAATGGTTTCCAGGATTACCGCAGCGGTTTTTTTAGTGATTTCTTTTAGGTCCTCCGTTTCATTAAAACGAATAAAAGAAATACCACCTACAAGTGGTCTAAAAGGTTTTTGGCGCTCTTCAAAATCCATAAGACTTAAAGATCCCATAGTATTACCGTGATAAGCTTTGTGAGCGGCGATAATTTCAGAGCGGCCGGTGTAGCGCCTGGCAAGCTTCATGGCACCTTCAATAGCCTCGGTACCGGAATTAGTGAGATAGGTTTTCTCCAGNGGTTTTGGGAAATTTTGCGCTAATAATTTGGTTAATTCCACCGCGGGATTTTGAGCATACTCCCCATATACCATCACATGAAGGTATTTTTCTGCCTGTTCTTTTATAGCACTTACCACTTTTGGATGGCAATGCCCCAGGCTGCAGGCAGAAACTCCCGCTACGAAATCCAGGTGTTTCCTGCCATCGGTAGTATAAATATAAGTTCCTTTTGCCCGTTCCACTTCCAGACCTAAAGGATGCGGGGTGGTTTGCGCCTGGTATTTTAGAAAATCTTTATTCATGATCTTGATCTTCTTCGGCATCGGCCTTCGTTTCATTTTTGCTTTCTTCTTCTTTAATNAACTTCTGGGGTTTCCTTTGCTGCGGAATGCTGTCTTTTTNCCTGTTTTTTAAATCTTCCGGCTTCAACCTGGATTTTTCATTTAGGAGCATATCATCTCCTTCTTCCCGTTCATCAAAGAAATCATTTTGTTCCTCGGGGAGGGGAATACCTTCAATTTTAACCAATTCCGGTTCAGGTTGACCTTTAAAAAGGTCTTCTTTGGTCAATAATCTTTCGTCGCCACGCCAGTTGAAACCTATTAGTTCCCGCACGTTGATTGGAAAATCTTCTTCCGGAGTTAAATTTCCGTCCACATTATTGTAGTAATAAATATCGTCTATTTGCCGGTTGCTAAATAATATCTTAATAGAGCTGGAGAGGGTTTTGTTTATTCCAATAAGTTCTTGCTCNCTATTTCTACTATAATATAAGGTCTCTGTATTTTTGTTTATATCTACCTGGTACAATTCATTATCTTCAAATAAGCCCACCAAGTCCTGACCTTTTACCTGGTTGTAACCTTTTATACTATCTTTCTGAATTAGGAACGCATTATTGAACACTCTTAACGAATCTAACTTTTCGGTAGTTAAATTATTTTGTAAATGAATGGTATCTCCTGTCATTTGGCTAAGGCCAGACCATATTATGGGGCTTCTTCGGGTATCTATAGAAGAAACAGGCCCCGAGTTAATATTAATCATTTTAGTGAGACCGGTGGCCTGATTTATATGTACCGAATCACTTTTACCACTCATATCTTTTTTATACAACCGAACATCATAAAAGCCGCGAATAATGCGCTTCTCCGGTTTCCCGGTAATCATAATGGTATCACTGTGTATAAAAAGGGAATCTTTACCCTGAACGCTGGCTGCCACCGCCTTTTTGGTGATAAACACCGAATCTTTCACTTTGTAAACTTCAGCATAGTGACCGGTAACCACGCTTTCATTAGTAGTATCAATAACTTCAATATTGTTGGTTGCTGATGCAAAATTGGTGTTCCGGTTAAAATACATGCTATCGCCCTTTACCGTGCGGTTTTCGTAATCTATTCTTGAATTTTTCACGAAATAACCTATGTCTCCCCGGGTGTCATAGAATCCGCGTTCACAATAAACCGTGCTGCTTTCACTTTTGATAGTAGAGGGGCCATAGAGGTATGCGTGCCCGGTTTCTCCATAAAAATCTAATTGTTCTGAATTTATTACATATTCGGGATTGGTGAGTACTACCTCTGAAACGAATGAATATTTATCTTTTTCCAAAAAGTACCTGCCAATATTACTGGTAATTACCCCGCCGGTATCGATTACTTTTCCGCCACTTCTGTAATAGGCTTGTTGCTTTAAACGATCAAAGAATAAACTGTCACTTTTAAGCGTTGTTTGTGGTCGCTGCATGACCACATCGCCACTGGCAAAAGCGAATTGAGTGTTCCCATTATATTCTGCATATTTACTTTCCATGCTTACGGTATCGCCTTGTTGCATCCTAACATTACCATAAGCTTTAAAAAAGTTTTCTTTATCGTAATGAATAGCCTGGTCACACCAAATCTCGATGCCTTCATGAATAAAATAAACCTGATTCTCAACTTTACTTAAAACAATAGCACCGGGATATTTATCTTCATCCTTTAAAGTCCGGTCGCTGGTGTAATCGATCTTTTTGGTTTCCTGGGAAAAAAGTTGTCCGTAGAAAACTATACTGAGCAAGAATAATAGAAGGAGTTTTTTCAAACCGAAAAATTTTCTTCAAAAGTAATTAAAATTTAGCTGAAAGGATTTAGGGCACCCCATATCCCGATTTTGATTTTTATTCAAATTTTTCATTACAAACTTGAGAAAACCTTTAGTTTAGCCTGCGTAAAGTGAAAATTATCACAAAATTCACAAAAATTAAGAACGAAAATCATTTCTTTAGAAAACTTTAACTTCAAAAAAAAAACCAGTTAAGGTGGAGTTTAGTGATAATTCTACTAAAAAAGATCAAAAAAAATCAAGGAGGAGATTTATTAAACTCGGTGGCTTAGCTTTCGCGGGCTCCAGTTTCCTAATGTATTCTTGTAGTGATGATGACGATATGCCAGGTGAGCCAAACCCTCCAAAGCCAGGAGATGTTTTTGATCTTGGCGCAGGAAACCTTGGTGTCCTTAATTATGCTTATGCTTTAGAACAGTTGGAAGCTGCT
>JGI1221J13441_10000894_pt1 | contig 12915 bp, 11 predicted proteins | sample LakVidmifraction_4_FD_13441 | JGI IMG/M metagenome (IMG submission 13441) | reverse complement strand
TTCGCAATAGAATTAATAAACAGGTTAAACCCGGGTTCTATAATTATTATTTCATATTCCAGACTATCATTGGCTATACGCACTGTATCATTGCCCACGTTAGAATCTCCAAGTTTTCGATCTCTCGTAGATCCGCAGCTGTAAACAAATATTCCTAATAATAATATATAAATGAAATTCCTCATTGTTTTCTTTTATTACAGCTGCTAATTATTATTTATCCATACAGTTATCGGGCTTTATAGACGGACACTAATTATTTTCCGCCGAGCATACCTCCCAGTAATCCTCCGCCTTTTTTCCCTTTGTTGCCCAATACCATTCCGGCAACATCATCTATTACGTTGCCATCTCCATCTGCGTCTAGCATACTTTCAATTAAAGATTGATCGTGTGCCGCGTTCGAACCTAACACTGAATTTAATAGACCAGTTAAACCAGAAGCTCCCACTTTATCCTTTCTTTTTTGTTTTCCCAGCAAGCCCATCACCACCGGTGCGGCCATCTCGAGAATTTTACTTACTGTAGTTTCTTCTATATTAAGCGTAGCAGCAATTGTTTTATTGATGCTTCCTTTTTTAGAACCCAAAACGTGATTAAGTATTTTACCGCCTTCCCCAGTAAGGTCTTCTGAATTTTTATTTTCCAGATTGTTTAAAAGGTCCCCGTTGTGTTTCTCACTTTGTAAAGCCTGGTTTAAATTCTCCGCACCTTGAGGTTCTTTTGTATTACTCTTCATCGCACCAAGAATTAAAGGTAGCGCCATTCCTAAGACAGAAGTCACCTTGTCTTTGTCTTCCGAAGTATTACTACTTGCTTTATCGATGAGTTGTTCTCCGGTTTGTGTATTTAAAAGATCTAAAATAGAAGCCATAATTGCAATTTTTTATCCTCTTGATAGGACGTTTTAATATTACTGAATTTAATACTTTTCTTTAGCTTAAGCCTTAAAATTTAATATAATCTATCATTAGTGTTCCATCAAACCTTTATAAATGTAGTTCGAAAGTTCGGTATTATTAATAGTTAGAAGCTCTTTATGCCCGTACCGTTTGGTCTGGGTTGCTTCTGAATGATATTTATTTTTCGCAACTAATCAGTGCAAACTTAAAATTTATTTTTATGTGTTAAACTAAAAAAAGTTTCACGCAAAGAACGCAAATATATAAAGTGTTGAAAACTAAAATTTTGCGCTTCTTTGCGTTTTTTTTCTTTGCGCATTTTGCGTGAAATAATACACAGCACTGCGTTGGTAATATCTTGGTTTATCATTCAGAACCTTTCGTCAAAAGCTCAAGACAGGCTCCACTTGCGGAGTCCCGCCTGCCAACCTATTTTGAAAATTAAGGGCGGGCAGGGAAGAATCTTTATTCTAAGAGAAAAGATTCCTCCNACGTCGGAATGACAGTCCATTATAACGGTAATAGCTTTATTAAACTATAGCTATAATTATCTACTTTTTGAAATGCAAAATAACCGTTTCAGCAAGCTCTAAACCTATACGCTGCTGGGCCTCCAGAGTGGATGCCCCAATATGCGGACTTAAAGAAAGTTTCTGGTTCATAAGTAGTTTTATTGCAGGTCTTGGTTCGGCTTCGTAAGTATCCAGGCCGGCAAACGCCACCTTTCCGCTATCTATTGCTTCCAAAAGGGCAACTTCGTCTATAACGCCGCCACGAGCAGTATTTATAATTCCCACTCCGGGTTTCATAGCTTCAAACTCTTTTTTACCCAATAAAGGTTTTGCCTGGGCGGGAACGTGCATACTAATAAAATCGGAATGCTTTATGAGTTCTTCTATCGGCTCTGTTTCAATAGGAATCTCGATGCTTTGATGATTATAAAATTCCAGGGAAATATTTACTTTCCCCACTTCTTTATCGCTGGCAATAACCTTCATTCCCAGACCTAAAGCAATTTTAGCTACTTTTTTACCAATCCGGCCAAAACCGATAATTCCCAAGGTTTTTCCTCTTAGTTCAGTTCCTGCGGAATAGGATTTTTTAAGTTCCCTAAAGCGTGATTCTCCCTCTAAAGGCATATTCCTATTGGAGTCGAAAAGTCTTCTTACGCCACTAAAAAGATGTGCAAAAACGAGTTCTGCTACAGACTCTGAAGCCGCTTGCGGTGTATTGATCACTTTAATGTCTTTGCTCTCGGCATATTCCACAGCGATATTCTCTAATCCAACCCCACCGCGGCCAATTAGTTTTAAACCCGGGCAGGCGTCAATAATTTCTTTGTCAACGCTAGTAGCACTGCGCACCAACAAAACCTCTACAGCTTTAGAATTAATGTAAGCTGCCAGTTGTGACTGGGCTACTTTGGTGGTAATTACCTCAAATCCTGCTTTCTCTAGTGCTTCCACGCCTGGTTGCGCCAGGCCGTCGTTGGCAAGTACTTTTATTTTTTCGCTAGTTTTTGGATTGGTAGATTTGCTAAAAAAATCTTCTGGCTTCATATATTTTAATTTCTGTTAAAACTTGTGATTTTCAAGGCTTTTCCGTTATTAACGGCTTCCCCGATTTAAAGTTCGCTAATTTTAATCCCGTGCTTTTGTTTTATAGAATTGGAATGTATTAGCAAGGTTTTATTTTTTTTCTTCCAGTTTTTGCATACAACTCACTAGAATTTCTACACTCTCTATGCTAAGCGCGTTGTACATAGAGGCCCGGTAACCTCCAACACTTCGGTGACCATTAAGTCCGTTGATACCTGCCGCTTTCCAAATTTTATCAAAAGCTTCTTTCTTACCTTCATCCAAAAGCTTAAAAGTAGCGTTCATAGCCGAACGGTCTTCAACAGCGGCAAAACCTTTAAATAACGGATTTCGGTCTATTTCTTTATACAATAGTTCAGCCTTTTCCGTATTTCTGCTCTCCATGGCTTTTATTCCGCCGTTATTCTTGATCCATCTAAGGGTTAATAGAGAAACATATACGGCATNAACTGCCGGGGTATTAAACATACTATCCTTTTCCAGGTGTACCTTATAGCTTANNATCGATGGGATTTCGCGCTCAACCTTCTCTAAAAGGCTCTCTTTAATCACTACCAAAGTAGTGCCCGCAGGTCCCATATTTTTCTGTGCTCCCGCATAAATAAGATCGAATTTCGAAAAATCCATTTCCCGCGAAAAGATATCGCTACTCATATCACAAAACAATGAAGCTTCAGGTTTGGGAAAATCTTTTATTTGCGTACCAAAGATGGTGTTGTTGCTGGTGCAATGAAAATAGTCTAAGTCCTTCACAACTTCATAGTTTTTCGGAATATAATTGAAGTTTTTGTCTTTGGAAGACGCAACTTCTAGTACTTCTCCAAAAAGCTTAGCCTCTTTAATGGCTTTAGAAGACCAGGTACCTGTATTGAGATAACCCGCTTTTTTATTTAAAAAATTATAGGCCGTCATTAGAAATTGCATACTGGCACCGCCGTGCAAGAAAAGCGCCTGATAACCTTTATTTTCAAGTTCTAAAAGCTGAAGGGCTAAACTTCTGGCTTCCTCTATTACCGAAACAAAGGCGGGGCTGCGATGCGAAATCTCCAGGATGGATAATCCGGAGTTTTGAAAATCTAAAATTCCCTGGGCAGCTTCTTTAAAAACTTCTTGTGGTAAAATGCAGGGCCCTGCGCTAAAGTTATGTTTTTTCATCTCTATAATATTTATTGGACTTTCTTAATTTTCATCATCATGGCTAATAAAATTTTTACAAATCTTTTATAAGCCAGTATCGACAATGATTAGAAGCTACCAACGTTTTTTAGGTCTTACCTTTAATATTTATTTTAAAAAATATCTACTGTTTCTTAGTTAGTTATATTCAAATCTTTCTTCTTGTCTCTTTCAGTCCCGATATTTATCGGGACGGTCTTTAATCTGGACACTAATAAATTTTTAAACAAGTATAGTATTGTCCTATTTAGCGAATGAATCGAGTTAGTTTAAAGTTGTTCTAAAAATTTTAAAGTATCTACACCATCGGCATAATCCCATAGTTTGGGAGTTTGTGTCTCCCCAAATTTAACTTCGGAAGTCTGGCTTACTACACATTGTAATTTATCTTCTTGTTGCTGAAGTTTTTCATTCAACTCCTTTTCATCTTTATACTCTTCATAGAATAAGCTCGCGATAGGAGAGCCGAAACTCTCATCTTTTTTTAGAATGAGGAATCCGTTTTCCAGTAATTTAAACTCGCTCATTAAATACACCGCTTTATTATAGTCATAATTGTTAGCGTATTTGGCAGAATTCAATAAGTGTTTCCAGGGAAAAATAGCTTTAAAAAAAGATTCAAAATTATAATTTTCCGGAACATAAAGTTTTGAAACATTTCTGCACCCCAACCCAAAATATCTAAAAATATCTTCCCCCAGCTCTTCGAGTTCCGCGGGGGTTTCTTCTCCGGAAAGCACCGCGACAGAATTACGGTTTTTCCTGATTATATTTGGTTTTTTGGAGAAATAATACTCAAAGTACCTGGCGGTATTATCGCTTCCCGTGGCAATTACCGCGTCAAAATGACTTAATCTCTCTTCCGTAAATTGTATCCTGTTTTCAAATTCGGGAGCAATCTCCATCAGATAAGCAGCAATAACAGGCAGTAATTGCCTGTCGTTAGAAGATTGTTTTACCAATACCTTGTGACCGGAAATCAATACCGATAGAAAATCGTGGAAACCTACCAGGGGAATATTCCCCGCCATGATTATGGCTACTGTTTTTGGTGTTTTGGGTTCTAAATTATAAGCTTTCAGCCACTTATCTAAATTGGGTTTAGTTAAGGCTTTGCTCCACTGCTGAAGGGAGAAAATCACGTTTTCACGGGTAAACCATCCGTTATAATGGATAGCCTGATCTATTTTTTGATTTAACTCGTTATAAAAAACCTGATTCTGAGCCGTGTTTTTTGTTGAATCCCTATTTTCCAGGTCAAATTCACCGAGGAAGTGTCCCAGTTTTACAAAATATGATTTTCTTTCTTCGATTGTCATTTCCATATTTGGTTATGATAGCCAATGGCTTTAAATTTGTAACGCGAAATTAAAACTTAAGGCGGCAAACTCCTAAAAAACACAGGAAATACCCGATAAGTTTTTGATTAAATTAACTTAGAGCTTGTTTAAAGTCAATTCAAACGGATTTTCAAAGAGTTTGTGGTTCTGGCGAAGTATAAAATTTGTTGAATATCGAGATATTCAACAGTTATAGACAAAGCCATGATTCACAATCCCGATAATTATAGGAGGAAATCAGAAAGAAGTCAGTTTAAATAAGCTCGTCTAAAGAATAAAGATATGGCTATTGTTATAACAGATGAATGCATAAACTGTGGCGCCTGTGAGCCCGAATGCCCAAATACAGCAATATATGAAGGTGCCGACGATTGGCGTTATGCAGATGGTACCGACCTGGAAGGAAGTGTAGTACTACCCAACGGAAAAAATGTTGATGCCAATGAGTCTCAGGAACCCTTGAGTGACGAGATTTATTACATTGCTCCAGATAAATGTACCGAATGTCAAGGCTTTCACGACGAGCCCCAATGTGCTGCTGTATGTCCTGTGGATTGCTGCGTGCCAGATGATGAACATGTAGAGAGCGAAGAAAAATTACTGGAAAAACAAAAGTTTATGCATAATGATGCGTAAAATATTCCTTGATGTTCTGCTAAAATAAGAATGTTTAGGTTTTTCTGAAATATGTTACAAACATTAAACTATTTCTGAAGAAATTTGTAAAAGCTTAAATTCTTGTTGCTACATCATCTTTTATCATTTTAAGAAAATTAGAGATCCCGTTTCTGTAGAAATGGGATCTTTTGTCTAAAATAATTTGGACTTGCTTTTTTAGGAAATTTGGCTATCTTCTCAAGGTAGAATTGTGTAACGATTTCTAAGTGAGATTTGATCACGTCCCGATAGCTATCGGGAGTTTCGAGGCTTGCATCGAAAATGTTTTAATTCTTTTTCAACCCAATACCTCGTGGGCTTGACCCTAAGGTCTTTTACTCAAATAAAACGAATAAAACCCTTGACAATAAATTTTCAAAAATTCAAAAAGAGAGCGCTATTTGAGACCGAAAACAAGTTTCAAAATTTAGTTAACAGTTATAGTGAAATCTTTGTTAATTAAAAGTTCCCTTAGCTGTTTAAACTTTTTAGGGGATACCTTATATTAGCACCACAACTCCATGAACCACTTATGAGCCAGGAAACAAAGTACACCGAAGATAATATACGGTCTTTAGACTGGAAAGAACATATTAGAATGCGTCCCGGGATGTATATTGGGAAGCTGGGTGATGGATCTAGCGCCGATGACGGGATTTATGTTTTACTCAAGGAAGTACTGGATAACAGTATTGATGAGTTTGTGATGGGCTCTGGGAAAACCATTGATATCTCGGTGCAAAACCAAAGGGTAATTGTTCGCGATTATGGTCGGGGTATTCCACTGGGGAAAGTGGTAGATGTGGTTTCCAAAATGAATACCGGAGGAAAATATGATTCCCGAGCTTTTAAAAAATCTGTGGGTCTAAATGGCGTGGGTACCAAAGCCGTTAACGCCCTTTCTTCTTATTTTAGAGTAGAATCTTCCCGTGACAACAAATCGCACGCAGCCGAATTTGAACAGGGCGTTTTAAAAGAAGAAGAACACCTTGAGGAAACTTCCCGTCGCCGCGGAACTAAAATCACGTTTGTCCCTGATGAGGTGATTTTTAAGAATTTTAAATTCAGAAATGAATATATAGAGAAAATGCTTAAAAACTATGTGTACCTCAATCCGGGGTTGACCATAGTTTTTAACGGCGAAAAATTTTATTCAGAAAACGGACTTAAAGATTTATTAAAAGATAGTATTCTTGAAGATGAGCGTCTTTATAAGATTATCCATATGCGAGGTGACGATATTGAAGTTGCCTTAACGCACAGCACCACACAGTATAGTGAAGAATATCACTCTTTTGTAAATGGGCAAAATACTTCCCAGGGGGGGATCCACCTCTCTGCTTTTCGGGAAGCTATTGTAAAAACAATTAGGGAATTCTACGGAAAAAATTATGATGCCAGCGATATAAGAAAATCTATAGTTTCGGCGCTTAGTATCAAGGTAATGGAACCAATTTTTGAAAGTCAGACAAAAACCAAACTTGGTTCTACAGATATGGGGGGCGAAATGCCTACGGTGCGTACTTATATCAACGATTTCTTAAAAACCCAGTTGGATAATTACCTGCACAAAAACCCGGAAACATCCGAGCAACTGCAGCGAAAAATATTACAGGCCGAACGGGAACGGAAAGATCTTTCGGGCATAAGGAAATTAGCGAAAGACCGGGCCAAGAAAGCCAGTTTACACAATAAAAAACTGCGAGATTGTAGAATTCACTTGGGAGACAGTAAGAAAGAACGCTACCTGGAATCTACATTGTTTATTACAGAAGGGGACTCGGCGAGTGGTTCTATTACCAAATCTCGTGATGTGAATACCCAGGCCGTTTTCAGTTTAAAAGGGAAGCCCTTAAATAGTTATGGCTTGAGCAAGAAAATCGTTTACGAAAACGAGGAATTCAATTTATTACAATCTGCGTTGAATATTGAAGAATCCCTGGAAGATCTTAGGTACAACAATATTGTGATCGCAACCGATGCCGATGTAGATGGGATGCACATTCGGTTGTTGCTCATCACCTTTTTTCTTCAGTTTTTCCCTGAATTAATAAAAGAAAATCATTTATATATTTTACAAACCCCTTTATTTAGAGTGCGAAATAAAAAAGAAACCATTTATTGTTATAGCGAAAAAGAGCGAAGGGATGCGGTTAACAAACTAACCGGAAAAGCTGAAATCACCCGATTTAAAGGACTTGGAGAAATTTCTCCAGATGAATTTAAACATTTTATTGGCGATAATATTAGATTAGATCCGGTTATGCTGGACAAAGAAATGTCTATAGATGAAATGCTTAGTTTCTATATGGGGAAAAACACTCCAAATAGACAAGAATTTATTATTGACAATCTTAAAGTAGAGCTCGACCTTATCGAAGAATTAGGATTATGAAATGTTCCAATAAAAACGAAGTAAAAATAGTTCCTTCTATTTACATTGTGTTGGTGGCCATCTTTGTCACCAATATTTTTGTAAATATAGAATTGATGAGTAGTGATGAACCTATAAGCTTCAGTCATTATTTACCAAATATCGTGGTGATTTTACTTGGTATTTATGTGCATAAAATTGGAGTATCCTTTGATTTTGATAGTGATGGGGAAACCTTAAACTTAAAAAATAATGGGGTATTCTTTTCAAAGTTTATGGAATACAGAGTAAAAAAAGCGGAATTTCCGAAGAGAAAATTGGCGAAATTCAGGTTTCGTGATTATTTTTTTTATTCCGCAGTAAGCATTTATATTAGCTCTCGTCGCAGGCGAGGTTATAAAAAATACACATTTAACACTACTTTTCTCAATGCTAAAAAGAAGCGTGGTATGGTCGCTTCTTTGCAGAAAATAGTAGAGAATCAAGATCATCAGGGCAAGCGCACGAGTGACGAAGCAGAAAATAATTTTAGAAATCGAGGCAAACCTCGAGGTATTAAACCCACTGGTGGGAATAAAAAAACTACAGCTTAATGGAAGAAAACCAGGAAGAAGCTAACCAAGAAGAAGCAGCTAACCAGGAACATATAGAACAACCTAAAGAAGAGCTTATAAGGGTAACCGGGATGTACAAAGACTGGTTTCTAGATTATGCTTCTTATGTGATTTTGGAGCGCGCGGTACCGGCCATGGAAGATGGTTTTAAGCCGGTGCAACGCCGAATAATGCATTCCATGAAAGATCTTGATGATGGCCGTTATAGTAAGGTAGCGAACATTGTTGGCCATACCATGCAATATCACCCGCACGGGGATGCCAGTATTGGAGATGCTATGGTGCAAATGGGCCAAAAGGAATTGCTTATAGATACCCAGGGTAACTGGGGAAATATCCTTACGGGAGATCGCTCTGCGGCGCCCAGGTATATTGAAGCCCGCATATCTAAGTTTGGTTTAGAAGTTCTTTACAATCCGAAGTTAACAGAATGGCAATTATCCTACGACGGAAGGAAAAAGGAACCGGTAAACCTGCCGGTGAAATTCCCGCTGCTTTTGGCGCAGGGAGCCGAAGGGATTGCCGTAGGCTTGAGCACGCGTGTACTTCCGCATAATTTTAATGAATTAATAGATGCTTCCATTAAGCATCTAAATGGTAAGAAATTTCAACTTTTTCCCGATTTCCCAACCGGTGGAATAGCCGATATCTCCAATTATAACGACGGAAAACGCGGTGGAAGGGTGCGGGTACGCGCCAGGATTAGTCAGTATGACAAAAATATTTTGACCATTACCGAAATTCCTTATGGAACAACTACCAGCAGTCTTATAGATTCTATTCTAAAGGCGAATGATAAAGGAAAGATTAAGATTAAGAAAATTGAGGATAATACTGCGGCTGAGGTTGAAATTTTAATTCATTTGCCCAATAGCATCTCGCCAGATAAGACCATAGATGCGCTTTATGCCTTTACNTACTGCGAAAATTCTATCGCGCCTTTGGGTTGTGTAATTATAGATAATAAACCTATCTTTTTGGGAGTTTCAGAAATTTTAAGAAGCTCTACAGACCATACCTTACATTTACTGAAAAGGGAATTAGAAATTACCCTGGATGAATTGGAAGAGCAATGGCATTTTTCTTCTTTAGAAAGAATTTTTATTGAAAAGAGAATATACCGGGATATTGAAGAAGAAGAAACCTGGGACGGCGTGATAAATGCTATAGACCAGGGCTTAAAACCGCATATAAAACACCTGAAACGGGCAGTAACCCGGGAAGATATTACCCGACTTACCGAAATAAGGATCAAAAGAATTTCAAAATTCGATCTCGATAAGGCACAGCAAAAAATAGAGACGCTGGAAGATGAGATTGCCAAAGTGAAACATCACTTAGACCATCTGGTAGATTACGCGGTAAATTACTTTAAAAAATTAAAAAAAGATTACGGCCAGCAAAAAAATCGTAAAACTGAACTTCACATTTTTGATGATATTGAAGCCTCGAAAGTAGTGATAAGAAATTCCAAGCTTTATGTAAACCGAAAAGAAGGCTTTGTAGGTACGACGCTTAAAAAGAATGAATATGTAGCCGATTGTAGTGATATAGACGATATTATTTGTTTTACGGCAGATGGAAAAATGATGGTGACCAGGGTAGATACCAAAACTTTTATAGGAAAAGATATTATCCATGTAGCCATCTTTAAGAAAAAAGATAAACGTACTATTTATAATATGATTTATCGCGATGGCAAAGGTGGGGCGTCTTATTTAAAACGTTTTTCAGTAACATCGATAACCCGGGATCGCGAATACGACCTTGCCAAGGGTAAAAAAGATTCTAAGGTGCATTACTTTTCGGCAAACCCGAATGGGGAGGCAGAAGTGGTGACCGTACTCTTAAGACAGGTAGGGAGCATTAAAAAATTGAAATTTGATGTAGATTTTGCCGATATGCTTATTAAAGGCAGAAATGTAAAAGGAAATCTAGTTACCAAATACGCTGTAAAGAGGGTAGAACTTAAAGAAGAAGGAGTTTCTACCTTAAAACCGCGTAGAATATGGTTTGATGAAACGGTGAAACGCTTAAATGTAGATGAACGAGGAGAGCTTCTTGGAGAATTTAAGGGAGAAGATCGTATTTTAATTGTCACCCAGGATGCGATTGCCAAAACTATTGTCCCCGAACTCACCACCCGTTTTGATGAAGAAATGGTAGTTCTGGAAAAATGGATGCCCAAAAAACCAATTTCAGCAATTTATTGGGAGGCCGAAAAAGAACGGTTTTACGTGAAACGTTTTCTTATCGAAAATCCCGATAGAGAAGAGAAATTTATTAGCGACCATGAAAATTCTTATTTAGAGTTTATTTCTACCGATTTTTATCCCCAGGCAGAAATTGTTTTTTCCAAAATAAGAGGGAAAGAGCAGCGCGAAAGTGAAGAAGTTAACCTTGAAGATTTTATTTCGGTGAAAGGGATTAAGGCTCTTGGAAATCAATTAACTGCAGAAAAAATTAAGCAAATAAATCCATTAGAGCCTTTACCTTATGAAGAGGAAGAAGAAGTGGCTGCAGAAGATATAGAAGTGGTAGAAGAGGAGTCGGTTTCTGAAGATAAAAACAAAATTAATATTGTGAGGAAAAAGGAAGACTCAGGATCTTCAGAAAATCAAACTAAATTATTCGACGAATAAATGGGCATTATAAAAGAGTTTAAGGAATTCGCAATTAAAGGCAATATGGTCGATATGGCCGTGGGGATTATTATTGGAACCGCTTTTAACGCCGTAGTAAATACACTGGTAAAAGAAGTGGTTTCCCCGCCTTTAAGCCTAATGACCGAAGGCATTAAATTTGCCGACAGAAAATGGATTTTACGGGAAGGTATAGCCGAAGCCGGAGGCATAAAAGAAGTACACGAAGTAGCTATTGGCTATGGGGCCTTACTGGAATCCCTAATCGATTTTTTAATTATAGGTTTCACTATTTTTATAGTAATCAGATTGATGAACCGGTTTAGAAATAAAGCTCAGGATCCTGAAGATAAGCGGGAAGTAACCCCAAAAGATATTGAACTTTTATCTAAGATGAACCATCTTATGGAGGAACAAAACCAACTACTTAAGGATACTATTTCCAGGAAATAGCTCCCTACGATTTAAACAAGAGCTCGCCCCAAAATTATTCATCGAAAGTTCGGGGATTGGTGGTGAGTGGCGAATAATTATTTCACCTTTTTAACCGAGCCTCGTTGCTTTTTAGGATCTCCCACCACGCCATATTCAAAAGTATAACCATCTTTGTTGGTGGTTAAAATCTTCATGTGAATGGCTTTTTCTTCGGCCATACTTTCCGGATTTAAATTCCGTAGAATATACTCACAGTTATTAATCCACCTAACCGAAGAAGTATCGGTATTTCCCTGGAATTTATCTATTTCTATAGAATCGTTTCTAACAAAGGTAGAAGTAGCCATTTCGCCGTTTATATAGGTTTTATACTCAAAAGTACCGGTTTTATAATCGGCACAATTTCGTTCGGGTTCATAACAACCGGTAAGTAAAAACACTAAAGATAGGGAGGCTAAAAGTTTCTTCATGGCAAAAGCTATTTGAGGATGCAAAATAAACCTATTTTAACCGGATTTTCAATTTTGAAAGGCCTCAAAAGTGCCATCTTCATAAAAAATAACAATTTTTGTGATAGGTTTCTGCTGCCCTTTGGGTAAGAAACCCGGCGTTTGCTTTTCTTCTGCGGAAGTAGGAAGATTTTGTAGCTTGGAAGAGTCTGAAACTTTTGATTCTTCAAGCTGCTTCTCCGGCTTTTCTGAAGGTGGAAAACTTCCTTTACCATTAAGCAACCAATATAATTCTACTTCCGGAAAAGACTTTACAATCTTCATCACAAAATCCAGACTGGGTTTATTTCTGCCAGATAGAATATGCGAAATAGAGGAGCGGCCAACTTCAATTTTATCGGAGAATGCCGCTGCCGATAATTCATAAAATTCTAAAATTTTATGGAGTCGTTTCGCAAAGTCTTCGGTGTTTACCATTGTAAATTTGATACTAGCAATTATCTATTTACAAATGTAACTAAAGCTAGGTTAGCGTGCAAATTACAAATGTAATTCATTTTATTGCATTGAATCTATACTTAATGTGAACAACTTTAAACTACTAAACAATAGATTTTTATGACTTTAAAACAATATGATGGGATATTTTCCATGCTGTAGCTTTCTATCTAAGCTAAGGTGTTTACACTTGTAACTTACAAAAACGAATTCAACTGTTTACATTTGTG
>JGI1221J13441_10000890_pt1 | contig 12949 bp, 14 predicted proteins | sample LakVidmifraction_4_FD_13441 | JGI IMG/M metagenome (IMG submission 13441) | reverse complement strand
CACAAAAACGCATCTCCGCATATTCGAAAGGACTGGGTGAAACCCATGGGAGGACCTGCACCGACCCCTCTAGAACGCAAGAGGGCCCGTGGTAACCCGGGCAAGCGTTCGATCCCGGACGCCGGCAAGACGATCGCTTTAACTGGGATTTCTGTGGCTGATTTGCCTGTGACTTTGAGGGCGACTGGTCGTGATTTCTGGCTGAAGTCGGTTGATGTCGCCGGTGGTTGGTTGTCGGGCTCCGATACGAAGTTATTGCAATTGGTGGCGGAGGCGTTGGACCGCCGCGATCACCTCGTGAGCACTCTGGACAGTGATGGTTGGACGGTTTTGACCAGCGCTGGGTACCCGTATAAGCATCCTTTGGTTGGTTCTTTGAGTGATTTGGAGAAGCAGATCGGGCAGTGGCTTGCTCAGTTGGGCATGAATCCGACAGACCGCTCGCGTCTTGGTGTCGCTGAAGTTAAACCGAAGGGCACGCTGGAGTTACTGCGCGAACGTGCGAAAACTGCGAATTAGGAGATCCTTGTGGATGCTAAACAAATTGAAGATGTGATGTTCGCTGCTGTCGGCAACCCTGACAGTGGCATTTTGCGTGAGGTCATACCGGTTTTGGCTTTGGCTGTCGATTCGGTTTTGAACCCGAAAACGGAACTTGTGCAGCGGGTTGTCAAACCGGCTGAAACCCGGTAATTACCTGTGGCCAGCGTTAAGGGCTGGCCTCCTGCGCTTCTGACTCCTGTCCCTTTAGCGGATCGCAAGCGTGGCGACGGCCGGTTGATCACTGATTTCATTGAGGGGTTGTGTCCGCAGGTTAAGGATTCGGTTGGTGGGTTTGCGGGCCAGCCGTTGATTTTACGGCCGTGGCAGCGCCAGTTGATGGACCATGTCTACGCTCGCCGGGCTGACGGTCGTTACCGTCACAGGCGGGTATTGGTCGGTTTACCTCGTAAGAGCGGCAAGTCTGCTCTCGGTTCGGGGATGGCGTTGTACGCTCTCCTGATGGGTCCACGTGGTGGCGAGGTCTACTCGTGCGCGGCGGATCGTGATCAGGCTCGGATTGTGTTCGGTTCCGCTAAGACGATGGTGGAGCAGAGTCCGGAACTTTCTGGCGTGACTCGTTTGTTCCGTGATGCGATTGAAGTACCGAGCACCGGGTCGATTTACAGGGTCCTTTCGAGTGAGGCTTACACCAAGGAGGGTTTGAACCCTCATTGTGTGATTTTCGACGAGGTGCATGCTTCTCCGGATGATGAACTGTACAACGTTATGCAGTTGGCGATGTCTGCCCGCGTGGACCCGCTTCTGATCGGGATTACTACGCCGGGTGTTAAGTCGGACCGGACCGGGCAGGATTCGATCGCGTACCGTCTGTACCAGCATGGCGAGAAGATCGCGAAGGGCGAGGTTGACGACCCGTCGTTTTTCATGTCGTGGTGGAAGGCCCCTGACGAGTCTGACCATCGGGACCCTAAGATGTGGCAGGTCGCGAACCCGGGTTACGGCGATTTACAAGACCCTGAGGATTTTGCGGCTTCGGTGAAGTCGACTCCTGAGAATGAGTTCCGTACGAAGCGTCTTGGGCTTTGGGTGAATGCGCAGACGGCTTGGTTGCCGGCTGGTGCTTGGGATAAACTCCTTTCTGCGAGTCACCCGGACCACGAGGTCGAGGTGATTGTTGGGTTCGACGGTTCGTTCAGTGGTGACAGTACGGCGCTTGTCGGTGTGACTGTGGAAAACGTCCCGAGGGTTTGGTTGATTAAGACTTGGGAGAAGCAACAGGCTGACACAGACGACTGGCGTGTGGATATTGGCGAGGTTGAAGCCACGATCATGAACACTTGCCGTGATTTCAATGTGATTGAGGTTGTGTGCGATCCGTTTCGGTGGCAGAGGTCAATGCAGGAGTTGGACGCGGTCGGTGTGCCGATCGTTGAGTACAACAGCAGCAGCCCGTCCCGCATGGTACCGGCGACTGCAAAAATGTACGATGCTGTGATGAGTGGTAAGTTGGTGCACGATCACAACCCCACACTTGGCAGGCATTTGGACAATTGTGTTGTTAAGACGGACCGGCTCGGTCCGCGCATCACTAAAGAGCACCGCGCAAGTCCGCGCAAGATCGACGCTGCAGTGGCGCTCGTGATGGCTTTCGACCGTGCCACTTGGGTGCGTGAACAGGAACCGGTTATGCCGGTCCCGCAATTCTTTTAGGAGCGGATATGGCGACTTTCATGCAGGCAGCGGGTTTCTTGCTTGTCGCTGTTGGCGCTGGCTTGATTTATTTACCGGTTGGTTTCGTTGTCCTTGGGCTGGGTGTTGCCGCGTTCGGCGTGGCTATGGAGCGTGAGTAATGTTGGGTCGTCTTTTGCGTTCGAATGAGGAGCGCGCCATCTCGTACCAGTCTTTGTTCTTAACTGACCAGATGTTCACTGGCGCGACACGTTCAGGTGTGCCGATGAACTCGCACGAAGCGACGAAGATCGGGGTCGTTTACGCTGCGCTCCGCCTAATCACCGACTCGATATCGACGTTACCGGTTGACTCTTACATCCGTAGAGGTGAGCAGCGGTTCTCGCATCCCCGCCCGGATTGGTTGGATTACCCGGAACCGGATCGTGGGATCGGCAGGATCGACCACTTCCAGATGGTTCTGATGTCGCTGTTGATCGACGGCAACGCGTACGTGAGGAAGTTGTATAACGACCGTGGTGTGCTGGTTGCGTTGAAAGTCCTCGATCCGCTGAGGATCGAGCCGCGCATGGGCGCGGACGGCATGATCGCGTACGTCTGGGACTCTTCACGGGTGTTGACTCATGAGGAGGTCCTTTGGATTCCGGATCTTCTAAGACCGGGATCGATCAAAGGCATTAGTCGCGTTAACGAATTGAAAGAAGTGCTGGGTATCAGCCGCGCATTGGACGATTTTAGTGCTCGCTATTTCGGGTCTGGGACCTTGTCCAGCGGGATTATCGAAGTACCGGGCGACATGACCGATGAGCAAGCGGTCAGGTTGAAGGACCAATTCGAGAAGAACAGCAAAGGGCTGAAGAACGCACACCGACCTAACATCCTGAGTGGCGGTGCGAAGTTCCAGCGTACGACTTCGGACCCGCAACAAAGCCAACTGGTCGAATCGCGTGAGTTTGCTGTGATCGAGGTCGCTCGGATTTTCAAGATCCAGCCGGCGCTTCTCGGTGTGATGCAGGCTGGATCGATGTCTTACGCCTCAGTTGAGCAGCAGCACATTCAGTTCGTCACTTTGACGTTGCGGCCTTACATCTCCAAGATTGAGGAGCAATACTCGAGGCTGCTGCCCGGGGACGCGTTCCTGAAGTTCAACATGGAGGGTCTGCTGCGTGGGGATCTCGCGTCTAGGTACACGGCTTACAGCCAAGGGATACAGGCGGGGTTCCTGTCAATAAACGACATCCGGGCGCTGGAGGATCTGCCTCCGATCGATTCGGGTTCGGCTTCGGTTCCGCGTGTACCACTGGCTAACGTTGATCTGGCTGCGGCCAACATCGTCGAGACTGAAAAACGCGTAAGTATGGCAGTTCGTCTCATTAACGTCGGGTTCGACCCGGTTGGTGTGCTTGCGGCTTTGAACTTGCCTAGCGTCGACCACAGTGGTCTGCCGAGCGTCCAGTTGCAGGGACTACCTCAGATCATCGAGGCTGGAGTTGTTGGTGATTACGCATGACCGAAGGAGAAAACACGATGAAAGACATCGAGATAAGAACTTTACTGAGTGAAGAGATCGAACTGCGCGTGGCGGACGATTCGTCCGGGATGCAGTTTTCTGGTTTCGCCGCTCGCTACGACAAGCCAAGTCTGCCGCTTCCGTTCACTGAACGGATCGCACCCGGCGCTTTCACTAAGACGCTGCGTTCTCGCAACGACGTGCGGATGTACGTCAATCACGACGACCGGATGGTGCTCGGTTCCACCAGAGCGAAAACCCTCCGTCTAGAAGACCGCACTGAGGGGTTGTTCGTCGAGGGTGACTTACCGGACACTACTTACGGCCGTGACTTGTCGACGTTGATGCAACGCGGCGATGTCCGTACAATGTCGTTCGGTTTCAGCACGGTGAAGGACTCGTGGAGCGAGTCTGGGAACGAACGCACACTGCACGAAGTGAGGCTACACGAAGTCTCGATCGTCACGGGTGTGGCCGCTTACCCACAGACCACTGCTTCGGTTCGCAATTTGCAGATGATCGCCAGACGCACCAACATTGATGCTGAAGCGCTCGGCGACGCGATCTCTGCGTTGGAATCTGGCGACCCGTTGAGCGACGACCAAGCAGACCTGCTGCGCATGATGGTGGACCGGGCGCACGGCGTTAACGAGCCGGCGGCACCTGCCGAGCCCGGCGTCCCGTTGTCAGTTCTCTCAGCGAAATTAGACCTGTTCAAGAAGAGACTAGACAACATTTAATTTTCCACTTATCGGAGCCGATAGTGGTGCCGACTGCGGAGCCGCAGCGGGAATCAACCCTGCAGTCAACTAACAAGAAATGAGAAAACAATGTCGTATTTGCAACGTCTTATCGACGCGCAAAACTCCGACCTCCACACGGCTCGATCTTATATCGACCGCGCAGAAGCGGAAAAGCGTGAATTATCAGTAGAAGAGCGTACCGCTTGGGACTCTCTTAACAACCAAATCGACGAGCGTGCTTCTCACGTAGCCGACGTGCAACGTGACGAGCAGCGCAGCCGCGAAACCGCAGCAGCATCAGTTGATGCGCCTGAGGTTTTTGCTGAGGCACGCGCCACCGAGAGCCGTGACTCTGACGCGGACATCATCCGCAAGATGGCCACGGGCGAGATGCGCTCCTACACATTCGAGCGTCGCAACTTGAACACAGGCGACGACAGTCAAGTCGTTCCGCAGTCGTTCTACAACGTGATCCAAGAGAACCTCTTGTACGTTGGTCCGATGATGGACGCGGGTCTGTTCACTATGTTGAACACTGCCGGCGGCGAAGACATCAAGGTCCCAGTTGAGGCAACTCGGCCGTCAGGGACTGCAACAGCAGAAGGCGCAGTCTTCGGGGTTTCAGACCCGACGTTCACCAACGTCACTCTCCGGAGTCACAAGTTCAGCACTCTCGTTGTCGTTAGTCGTGAACTGTTAGAAGACACCGGAATCGACCTTGTCGGTTTCCTCGGTCGTCAACTTGGTGTCGCTATCGGCACAGCGGTGAACTCGGCGTTGACGTTGGGAACTGGAACTGTGGAGCCTCAAGGCCTCGCACCAGCGACTTCACTCGGCATCACCGGTGGGACTGCAGCGACGGTTGGTTCGTTCACTGCCGACAACCTGATCGACTTGGCGCATTCGATCGACACTGCGTACGCCATGCGTCCGCAGGTCGCTTGGATGATGAGCCGTGCTACCCTCGGTGCAGTACGTAAACTGAAGGACGGGCAGGGTGCGTACCTGTACACACCGGCGGACATCGTCGGTACAGTCAACCAGTTGCTCGGTTACCGTGTGGTTGAGAACCCGTACGTGGCTGCCATCGGTTCGGCTAAGAAGTCGGTCCTCTACGGCGACATGTCCTCCTTCCACGTCCGTCAAGTTGGCGGGATCGAAGTGGCACGTTCAGACGAGGCTTACTTCACCAGTGATCAGGTTGCGTTCCGCGCACGGATTCGCGTTGACGGTGCACTTGGCCAGTCTGCAGCGATTAAGCACTTCCTCGGCGGCACTGCTTAAGAGGAGATAAACCCCTGAGGGAGAACCGAGCGCAGGGCGGTTCTCCCTCAGGCTTCACCTTGCGGAACCCTGCGACCTGCGAAAGAGAGAACCCTGCGATGAACAGATCTGATCGACGGTTAATAGCCAAACAAAAATTAACAACCGACCCGTTAACTGCGGTTTGGTTCAGTAACGCGCCGTGGGCTCCAACCGGTTACGGCACACAAACCGCGCAAGCAGTGGCTAGGATGAAGAACGACGGGCACGACGTGGCCGTGATCGCGAATTACGGGCTGGAAGCGATGCAGACCCAGTGGGAAGGCATTAGTATCTACCCGCGTGGGTACGACCCGTACAGTAACGACGTCGTAGCGGCGAATTTCGCCGATTGGGGCCGCCAACACCCGAACGGTCGGCCGCATGTGTTCGTTTTGTTCGACGCTTGGACCTTAAACGGCCCACAATGGGACACGTTGCCTACTTCGATCTGGACGATGGTCGACCACCAACCGGTCCCGCCTGAGGTGTTGATCCGGTTGATGAAACCGAATATCACCCCGATTTCAGTGTCGAGGTTCGGGCAGAAAGAGATCGAACGGCACGACATCGAATCGCCGTACATCCCGATGGCGATAGACACCAAACTTTACAAACCCACTCTTTCTTTCGACAACGGTGGCCAACAACTGACCGGTCGGAAGTTGATGGGATTCGACGATGACGTTTTCGTCGTCAGCCTAGTGAACGCGAACAAAGGCGTCCTGCCCAGCCGTAAGGCTTGGGGCGAGAACTTGTTGGCTTTCAGTATCTTCGCCAGTAACCACTCGGACGCACGGCTGTACATACACACTGAGCGTTTCGGTAATGTCGGCGGCATCAAACTCGACCCGATAATTAAAGCGGTCGGGCTGGAAGACCACCAGTACAAGTTCGTTAACCAGTACGCTTTGCACTCGGGAATCCCGAACGAAGCGATGGTGGCGTTGTACACTGCGACTGACGTCTTACTGGCCAGTACCCTCGGTGAGGGTTTCGGGTTAACAGTGCTCGAGGCGCAAGCCTGCGAGACTCCTGTTATCGTCAATAACTTCTCGGCACAACCAGAATTGTTAGGCGAGGGTTGGTTGACAGAGGGCCAACCTTGGTGGGACCCAACACAGTTCGCTTGGTTTAGCACCCCGAACGTCCCGAGCATCGTTGACTGTCTGGAGCAGGCTTACCAGCGGGGCCGGGTGCGCAGTACGAAAGCACGCGAACACGCAAAACTTTACGACGCGGACAGGGTCTGGGTTGAAAATTGGCGTCCTTACTTGGCGGTTTTGTGATCCCGGTGATGGTAGTCCCGGTGTTGACCAAACCGGAGATCCTCTACCGGATGTTGGAGTCGGTCGATTACGAGGTCGGGGTTTTGGTTGTTATTGACAACGGCGCGTGCGTGAGTCGCCACGAGTTAGCGGGAATGAACAGAACCCACATCGGCCGCAGGCACCTTTGGAAGATGCCAAGCAATCTCGGTGTTGCGACGTCTTGGAACTTGGGTATTAAAGCGACTCCTTTCGCGCCTTGGTGGTTGGTGGTTAATTTCGACGTGGTTTGGCCCTCTGGATCGCTGGAAAAGTTTGTTGGTGACGCCGGACCCGACAGGTTGGTCTTGAGCGGCGGTGCGCAGCCTTGGTGTGTGTTCGCTATCGGTGAACAGGTCATCGACCGGGTTGGTCTGTTTGACGAGGGGATTCACCCGGCTTACTGGGAAGACGTCGATTACACGCGCCGTGCGGTTTCTCGCGACACCGTGATAATCAACTCCGGGGCCGGGCCGACTCACGTGAACTCAAGCACTCTTTCTTCTGGCTACGATAGCCAAAACGACCGGACTTTCCCTGAAAACGCCACTCGAGCCCAAGAACGAGCCTCCTCCGGCGATATGTCTAACGGGGAGTGGTCTCTCCGGGCAAGGAGGGCACTCTCGTGGGACTGACGTTGATCACGGGTGTTTTTGGGGGTCACGACTTCCTGAGGCCTCTCCCGGCTCTTCACGGTTTCGACGAGGCTGTTTGTGTCACGGACGACCCGACCTTGAGGTCCGAGGGTTGGGAGTTCATACTCGAGCCTCCCGGTGCCGATTCGAGGCGCACGGCCAAGCGGCCAAAGATGAACCCGTGGTTGTACACATCCTCGGACTCGACGGTGTGGATCGACGCATCGGTCCAGATCCACGACGGTCGGTTCTCGAGTTTCACACGCGAGCATCTCACTCGGGATGATTTTTTAGTGTGGGAACACCCAGAGGAGAGGAACTGCCTCTACCAAGAGGCCGATTACTGCCAAGACTGGCCCAAATACGCAGCGGAACCGATCCGCGAGCAAACCGCCGCGTACCGCTCCAGCGGGATGCCAGAAGGCTTCGGCCTCTGGGCTGCCGGTACAGTTGGCATGAACCGGACCGACAAGGTCGTCGAGTTCGCCACATCTTGGATCCAACAAAACTCGGTCTGGTCGTACCAAGACCAGATCAGCCTCCCGTACCTCGTTTGGATGACGGGTTTCCCGGTCGCCACTTGGGACGCACACGAACTAAACAACGACATGATCACCTTCCACCAGCACAGCAGGAGCGACTAATGGCAATCACCAACGGGTACTGCACGCTGACACAGATAAAAGCGGCGGTCCGCATCACCGACGCAGTGGACGACTCCCTGCTTGAGATGGCAGTGGAAGCAGCAAGCCGCATGATCGACTCCGAGTGCGACAGGAACTTTTACACTACTGGGACCGCCACGCGGGATTACGTCCCGATCGACCCGTACACTGTCGACACGGACGACTTGACCAGTATCGCCAGCATCAAACTGGACGACACCGGTGACCTCGACTTCCAAATCACTCTACAAACGAGTGACTTCCAGACCGAACCGGTCAACAACAGAGTGAGCGGCAACTACTTCCCGACCACTAGAATCCGGATGATCGGCGATTACCTCTTACCGATCTGGTACAACCAAGCGACGGTCCGCATCCAAGGGACTTACGGTTTCACACCACCACCGATCCAAGTGACCCAAGCCTGCGTGATACAAGCGAGTAGGATCTTCAAACGCCTCGACTCGCCTCTTGGTGTTGCTGGTTTTGGTGACATGGGTGCGATGCGCGTCGGCAAGACAGACCCGGACGTGTCCATGTTAATTCGCCCATTCAAGAAATACGCAGCAGCGTGAGCATCTCCGGGATGCGGACCGGGATGGCTAACAATCTGGCCACGATCAGCGGGCTGCGCACGGCACCAACGATCCCAGATTTGCCCAACCCTCCGGTCGCGATAGTCAAACCCAACTCGGTGAGTTTCGACACGGCTTTCGCACGCGGGCTCGACGAGTACGAGTTCAGCGTCCTCTTGATAGTGGGTCGTGCTGACGAACGCACGGCCCAGAACAAACTCGACGCTTACTGCGCTCCCAGCGGGGCTGGTAGCGTGAAGCAAGCGATCGAGTCCGACAAGACTCTCGGAGGCAACGCCTACGACCTCCGAGTGCGCGAAATGCGCAATTACCAACAAGTAGGTGTAGGTGACGTCATCTACCTGAGCGCAGAGTTTGTCGTTCAGGTCTTCGCAGAATAAAAGGAGCCACAAATGGCCAAGTTCATAGTACAAAACCCCGTGATCGAGTTCGCTGGCGGAACAGTCAGCGCTTCGGTCGCACAATGCACGATCTCACTCCAGTCAGATGACGTCGAAACGACCAACTTCGGGTCTGGCGGCTGGCGTGAACGGATCGGTGGTTTAAAAGGCGGCACGGTGTCGTTCGATTTCCATCAAGACCTAGCGGTGGCGAGTATCGACTCGACGTTCTACAGCAATCTTGGTGGGACCGTCCAAGTGAAGATCCGACCGGGTGGCACTGCAGCGATCGGTACGTCGAACCCGTCGTACGAGTTCGTCGCGTTAGTGACCGAGTACAGCCCGATCGATTCTGCCGTTGGCGATTTGGCGACGTTCAGTGTCTCACTGCCGATCACTGGCCCAGTCACACGCGGGACTGCCGCGTAACAATGAAACACTAACAAAGGAGTTCCTGCGATGATGAAGATCATGCTCGGAGTGCAGTACGTAGACGGGTCGGGTGCCGAGGTTACCGCTTCGGTGCCTGATTTCGTTGCTTTTGAACGCAAATACGACAAGCCGATTAGTGCTTTCTCGACTGACGTCCGGATCGAGTACATGGCGTTTATCGCTTGGCACGCGTTGAACCGCACCAACGAAACTAAACTGGATTTTGACGGTTGGCTTGAGACATTGGCCGAGTTGCGCATTGGGGAAGAAGAAGAAATCGTCCCTTTGGAGAGCAATCAATCCACTGGGTCCTGACTCATCTTGCTTACGAGTACGGGTTGGCCCCTAGTGTGATTGCGGCCGAGTCGCCGCGCACGATCGCCACAATGTGGCGTTACTTGCGTTGGAGGTCGTCCGAAACTAACAAACGAAACATGGGTAACTGATGGCTGGTTTCACGCACAGGGTCGTTGTTAAGAACGCCAAACAGACGATGGATTCTCTGGGTAAGTTCCAGCCTGACGCTGCTAAAGAGATCCGCAAGAGCATCAACAAATCGATTAACGTCGTCCGGGACGACGCCAGAGGTATGATGCCGAGTGGCCAAGCGTTCAGTGGGTGGGGCGCTTGGTCACAAGGCGGCCGTGATCTTTCTTACCGGAACGCGGCCAAAGGCATCCGTGTCACTAAGGCCAGCGCTCGCGCCCGTGGCGAAGCAGTCAGCAACTACATCGGTCTTGTGAACTCAACTCCGGGCGGTTCGATCTTCGAACTGGCCGGCAGGCGCAACTCGGCTGATGCGTCTTTCATGGCGGCGTTCGCTTCCAAGGGCTACGGCAGTAGCACCAAGGGCAACCCGAGCCGTGGCGGTGTTTTTAAGGCCTTCGACCAGAACAGAGGCAAGGCCGTCGCCGAGATTGAGGGCGCACTTAAGGACGCTGAACGCAGACTTCAGACGTACCTCGACAACGTGATAGGAGAGTAACGTGGCTGTTGTTGTCTCCTTCGTTGGCAAGTGGGACGGTAAAGACGTCGCTAAAGCGCAACGCGAGATTGGCAAGTTTGGTGACGAAAGCGGCGGCAAGATGTCCGCGTTCGGCAAGAAGGCCGGTGTTGCGTTCGCTGCTGTGGGTGCTGCTGCTGGACTGGCTGCGGTTGGGTTTGCTGCTTTCGCGATTAAGGGCGTCTCCGCTGCTGAAGAAGCAGCCACCGCTCAAGCGAGGCTCGACCAAGTCGCTAAGTCGATGGGGTTCGTCGGTGGTGCGTACGAAGGTGCGACAGTCCGGTTGCAAGATTACGCAACTGAGTTGTCTAAGCAGATCGCTGTTGAAGACGAATCTATCCTCGCAGTACAAGCCAAACTGGCCACATTCAAGAACATCGGCAAGACCATGGACGAGGCCGGTGGCGCGATGGATCGCGCTACGAAGGCAGCGTTTGATTTAGCGGCGACCGGTTTCGGCTCAGCAGAATCGAACGCGATCCAACTCGGTAAAGCGCTGCAGGACCCGATTAAGGGGATCACTGCTCTGGCACGCGCCGGTGTCACGTTCACTGAGGGTGAGAAAGCAAAGATTAAGGCTCTAGTCGAGTCTGGTAAGGCCGCCGAAGCGCAGGACATGATCCTGCAAGCATTGGAGAAACAAGTCGGTGGTGTCGCCCAAGCGACGGCCACTGCCTCCGAAAAGATCAAGATCGGGTTCGGTGAACTCCAAGAGTCTGTTGGCACGGCTCTGCTTCCGGTCTTCAACAAGATCGCAGACACGTTAATCCCGATCATGGAGGACCTGCAAGAGCCTCTGGCGGAGATCGCCGGTGTGATCGGTGGTGCTCTCGCTGAGGCGTTTGACGCTATTGCTCCAGTGATCCCGACCCTCGCTAAAGCGTTCGCTCAGGTCGCTGGGGTTGTCGGTGGCGCCTTGGGCGCGGCCTTATCCGCGTTGATCCCGGTGTTGACACCAGTACTGAACACTTTCGCTGATTTAGTCAACAAAATCGGCCCGCTACTCGAGCCACTGCTGGACAAAGTCGCTGGTTTGCTGGCCAACCTCTTGAGTGCCGTAACCCCTCTGATCCCACCACTGATGGATTTGGTGTTCGCGATCCTCGAGGCGTTGGCACCGATCTTGGATATCGTCGTCGATGTCCTGATGATTCTGGTGGACGCGATCAAACCAATCATCAACGCGGTCCTTCCGTTACTCCCCGCTCTTTCCTCTCTCGCCAAACTCTTCGGTCAGGTCCTAACCCCGATCCTGCAGGCCCTCACGCCAGTGATCGAGATCCTAGCCAACATCCTGTCTGATGTCCTTGTGCGTGCTGTCGGTCTGATCATGACCGCGTTGGGGTTCTTAATTATCGCGATGTCGAAAGTCGCTCCGTTTATCCTTGAGAACGTAACCAAGCCCGTCGTGGCTGCGTTCCTAACCATGGCGGAGAACGTAGTTGGCGCTGCAGCGCAGATGTTCAGTTGGGTTCCCGGGTTGGGTGACAAACTGAACGAGGCAAAAACCTCTATTGGCCAGTTTAAGATCGACGCCGAGAAATCCATTGGGACTGCTGCCGACACTATCGGCAAAGAGGGCGCACGGATCGGCCAAGAACTCGTCGACAACGGGGTCAAATCAATGACCAACCCGGAGGCAGTCTCTAAAACTAAAGCCGCCGGGGTTAGTGTTGGCACTAACCTCTCCAAGGGTATGATTATCGGTTTCAAAGAAAACCGCACTGCGGTAGAGGAAGCGTCGAAATCGACAATGAACGCTGCCGCTGCTGCTGCCCGTGCTGCCGCTGGTATCGAGTCTCCTTCGAAGGTGTTCGCGGAGATGGGTATGAACCTTGCCAAGGGATTGGTTGAAGGATTAAAGGCCGGCGGTGAGGAAGTCCGCAAGGCGCTGCAGGATTCGTTCGTCTCGTGGTTTGCTGAGACTAAGGACAAACTGAAGAGCGAATTGACCGACGCGAAGGCTGCGTTTGCTGATTTTGCTGCTTCTGTCTCCCAGTCGGTCGTCTCCGTGGTTGATTTCGGTTCGGCGATGTCTGGTGGGGCTGGTCGCGCTAAGTCGATCGCTGACGCACAGAACGCACTAAGCAAAGCACAAAACGAATACAACAAATCGTTGGCTGAAGCGAAAGAGGGCGACGCCGCTCCGAGCCGTGACGTTCTGACCAACGCCGAGAGTACCC